>Ga0114974_10000216_pt1 | contig 51250 bp, 50 predicted proteins | sample S_130206_EF_Meta_FD_87318 | JGI IMG/M metagenome (GOLD analysis project Ga0114974, IMG submission 87318) | Freshwater microbial communities from Lake Simoncouche, Canada to study carbon cycling - S_130206_EF_MetaG | ecosystem: Environmental > Aquatic > Freshwater > Lake | place: Lake...
CCGCTTATTGCAAACCAGAAAATAAAGTGTCACTCGGATTCGTCGAAGTCCTGAACAAGAAGATTCGCGTCATCCAGCGACGAGCATACGGATTGAGTGATGAAGAATATCTGCGGTTGAAAATCCTCCACACGACTTCCTGAAGACCCCATTGATTAGTATTATAATAGCTTGGACTCTTGTAGTTAAGCAGTTCCAATGCCAATTTACAGCATGCGAAGCCAATGGATTTATATACTTAATAGATGTACATCTTAATATAGTTTAACTACAATCTGTAGTTATGAAGCCCACAAAGCCATTAAATCCAGAGCTATTCCTGATCACTGCAGGTGGGCGTATTGAGTGTCTGCGATGCACGGCTATGTCTAAGCGCACCAGACAGCAGTGCGGGAGACCAGCGCTCAAAGCGAGTAATACGCAGAAATGCCAGTTCCACGGAGGGAGAGGCTCAGGCCCTAAAACAGATGCAGGCAAGGCTCGGATTGGTGCAGCGCAGCTCACCCATGGCAGGGAAACGCAGGCATCACGCGCAGAACGTTCTAGATATGCCTTACTGTTCGCACATTTAGAATATGTCATGTATGCCCTGCAGATGACTACAGACCCCCGTACACGGGGGCGTAAGCCTAGGGGATATCAGCCTTTAACTTTCTTGAGGCAGCTTCAGAAAGAAGCTGGGCTGCACATGGCTAGAGGCTCTGCCGAAGAGCATCCAAATATTTATGATTAAAACGCCATGATCCTAAGGTTAAGTTACCGTACGTTAATATTTCATGTCAGCCCAATTTCAAAGCAAGTTCTGATGCATGAATATGGTAATACCTTCGCAACATCTTCAAATCCTGATGACCTGTAACAGCAGCTAATTCAATCAAATTAGGCAGAAATCTAGCCATACGACTTATGGCTTCATGCCGAAGATCATGAAAATGAAAGTCAAAGATTCCAGCAGAATTACAGGCTCGAACAAATGCGCTTTTAAGAGCGTCGGCTGAAATCGGAAAAACTTTACCAGTTAATGATCTAGGCAGAGCTCGCAAAATATCACAAGCCAAGTTCGACAAGGGAACTGTTCTAGATAAACCATTTTTAGTCATCGGCAGGTAGGCAACTCTTTTTTCCAAGTTAACATTCTTCCACTCAAGCGAAATTAGCTCACCCCTCCGCATTGCGGTCACCAAAGCTAGCTGAACAATTGGTTTAATCCAATGATTACGAGTGCCTCCAAGCATCTGACCGTTAGAACGCCTCCCTCGGCACTCTAAAGCCCTTATTAACCGATTCTCTTCGTCTCCTTCCAAACGCCTCGTACGACTATGATTTGCTACAGGTTTACGAATACTTGAAACTGGATTTTCAAATGAATACCTCCACTCCCGCAATGCATGATTTAACATCGCAGATAAACTTTGTAGCTCTCTTAGGCAAGTAGAAGGTGTAACAGAGAGAAGTCGCTTATCTCGATAGTCAGCAATATGACTTGGGTTTAAACTAAGTAACTTTACTCTTCCTAATTCCTTGTTAATTTTTGCCAATCTAAATAGTTCGGGAACTGCACCTCTCAATTTCGGAACAATTTCATTTTCATAACGAATAATCAAATCCCCCAAAGTCGAGTTGTCTACCTTGGAGGGAAGCAGAAATGATTTAGTATCGATCTCGCGTTCTACCGATCTAGCCCATTTAAGAGCATCTTCACGAACAGTGAACGTTTTGCATAATTCAGGTAACCCTTTGCGGGTAATACGAGCCTGCCAACGGTTCGTACGTTTTCTGATGCTAGCCATAAACCTCTCCAGATGGGCAGGAGATGGTCAAATGCAAATTTTATGGGAGGAACATAAAGCTGATAATAACTATACGTAGTTGATATCAAACAGAAAAGATTGGTCGGGGTGAGAGGATTCGAACCTCCGACTCCTGCGTCCCGAACGCAGTACTCTACCAGGCTGAGCTACACCCCGAACGGCAAGAAAGGCAAGCAGAGGTCTGATTTGCAAGTGAACTCTGCAGTGCTTTTTAGAGACATCTTCAATTGTAGCAAAAAATACACTCAATGAGGGGCTTGAACAGATAAAGACGCGTCCCGTCTCCAATAGGAAATAATGAGCTAACAGCTAACTTGCAGTCTAATCAAGTAAAAAATTACTCACTCATTATCAGTATATTAGCAATCTCTCTCAAGGGTAAAGCGCGCCAATCCAATTAAATACTCTCGATACTCAGACTCCGGCAAGGCCGCTAAGGCTTGGGTTGCTGCATCTACCTCTGTTGTAGCTAATGCGCGGGTATACTCTATCGCCCCTACACTGCGAATAGCCTCTATCACCTTAGGCAAACTTTGAATACTTTTAGATTTAATGGCTTCCCTGATCAGCTGCGCCTGGGAGGATGAACCGTTGCGCATCACATGAATCAATGGCAGCGTAACCTTACCCTCTGCTAAATCATCGCCAATGTTTTTGCCAATCAACGAACTATCACCCGAATAATCCAATACATCATCGATTAATTGAAAAGCGGTACCGAGATGCAAGCCATAAGCTGCAATTGCTTGTTCAGCAGGCAAGGAAGCCCTGGCAAGTAACGCACCGAGACGACCTGAAGCCTCAAATAGTTTTGCGGTTTTGAATAGAATGACCTGCAAGTAGCTATTGACATCCACATCACAGTCGTGACAATTCATCAGCTGCAATACTTCACCCTCAGCAATTACATTTGTTGCATCTGCCAGGGTTGCTAAAACCCTAGGCTCCCCAATATCCACCATCATTTGAAAAGCACGGGAATATACAAAGTCACCAACTAATACTGATGCCGCGTTGCCAAATAACGTATTCGCAGTAGCCCGACCTCTACGCATGGCTGACTCGTCTACGACATCATCATGTAATAAGGTAGCGGTATGGATAAACTCCACTACTGCAGCTAACTCATGATGCGCCTGCCCGCGATAATCTAAAGCACCTGCAGCAAGCAGCACCAAGGCTGGTCGCAACCGCTTACCACCACTACACACAATATACTCCGCGACTTGCCCAATTAAGGCCACTTCGGAATGCAAACGCCGCCTGATCACTTGATCAACGCCTTGCATATCTTGCGCTAGGAATATTTTAAGTTTTTGCAGAAACACTGAAGCCACCCAAGAAAGACTATATCATACCAATTTGGGGCTCTTAAAATGCGGTGAATTAGACTGCTTTCCCGTCAAGAGGCCTACGTATCTGATTCCTTTGAATAAAATCCAGAATATTGCAGCATGTTTTCCTTTGACTGCAAGCGCCGTCAAATGTATAATCATCGGCTTTCCGAAGTGTGAGTAGAGGGGTTTCCCATGTATGCGGTAGTTAAGACCGGTGGCAAACAGTATCGCGTAAGCACCGGCACCAAAATCAAAGTTGAACAACTTTCAGCTGAAATCGGTGCCGAAGTAACGCTTGATCAAGTATTGATGATCGCCGAAGACGGCGCTATCAAATTAGGCACTCCATTATTATCCGGAGCCGCCGTGACTGCTAAAGTGCTCTCGCAAGGCCGAGGCGACAAAGTGAAGATCTACAAGATGCGTCGGCGTAAGCACTATCGCAAAAGCCAAGGCCATCGGCAAAACTTCACTGAGCTCGAAATCACCAACATTGCAAGCTAAAGTAAGGACAACCTAACATGGCACATAAAAAAGCTGGCGGCAGTTCACGCAACGGTCGCGACTCTGAATCGAAGCGACTAGGTGTTAAATGTTTCGGTGGCGAACTAATCCCAGCCGGCAGTATTATTGTGCGGCAACGCGGCACTCGTATGCACCCCGGCGATAATGTAGGAATTGGCCGCGACCATACTCTATTTGCTAAAGTTGACGGACGCGTGCATTTTGCTCACAAAGGGCCAAAACAACGCCAAACCGTGAGCGTCGTTCCCGCCTAATTGATCATGCACCACTAAAAAGGCCCTGTTGAACGACAGGGCTTTTTTTATTTTGGGAAACCTATGAAATTTATTGATGAAGCACGTATTGAAGTACACGCTGGCAAAGGTGGTGACGGCGTCGCCAGCTTTAGGCGTGAAAAATTCGTGCCTCGTGGTGGCCCAGATGGCGGCGATGGCGGCCGCGGCGGCAGTATATTTGCAATTGCTGATCGAAATATTAATACGTTGATTGATTATCGCTACGCACGCATTCATCGTGCCAAAAATGGCCAAAAAGGCATGGGCGCAGATTGTTTCGGACGCGCTGCTGCGGATATTGTGTTGCGTGTGCCGGTAGGCACTGTTATTAATGATATTGAAAGTGGTGAATTTATCGCTGACTTAGCGCAAGACGGAGAACGCGCGCTACTCGCCAAAGGTGGCACCGGTGGTTTAGGCAACTTACACTTCAAATCAAGTACTAACCGCGCTCCGCGACAATTTACCTTTGGCGAAGCAGGCGTTTCGCGTTTTCTCAAGCTAGAACTAAAAGTGCTCGCTGACGTTGGCTTACTCGGACTACCCAATGCGGGGAAATCAACATTTATTCGATCCATCTCCGCAGCCAGGCCCAAGGTTGCAGACTATCCATTCACCACCCTACAACCTAATCTAGGCGTTGTGCGCGCCGATGAAAATCGTAGTTTTGTCGTAGCCGACATTCCCGGACTCATTGAAGGCGCGGCAGAGGGCGCTGGTCTAGGTCATCAGTTTTTACGCCACCTCTCACGCACTCGACTACTTCTGCATATTATAGATGTCTTACCGCCAGACCCTGATGCCGATATTGTGCGCGACGCTAAAGCGCTAGTTCAAGAGTTGAAGAAGTATGATGTAGCGCTGTATCGCAAACCCCGTTGGATTGTATTTAATAAATTGGATCTCATTCCAGAAGAAGAACGGTCTGCATTTATTGCCACCTTTCAAAAGAAGCTTGGCGTGAATCGCAAACATTTTAAAATATCCGCACTCACTGGCGAAGGTTGTAGAGACTTAGTGTTCGCCATTATGAAACATATCGAAAGTATTACTGCACAGACGCCTACCACCCCTGAACCTTGAGATCACGACTCAATGCGATGAATACACCAACTGCGCACCACTCTGTCATCAAAAATGCTAGACGACTAGTTGTCAAAGTCGGTAGTGCTTTAGTGACTAATGCTGGCCTCGGACTAGATCATCAAGCATTAGCGGGTTGGGCTGAGCAAATCGCATCGCTACATCAAGAAGGTCGAGAAATCGTGCTCGTCTCCAGCGGCGCAATCGCCGAAGGAATGTTGCGCCTCGGTTGGTCTAAGCGTCCAAGCGCTGTGCATGAACTTCAGGCAGCGGCTGCTGTGGGTCAAATGGGTTTAGTACAAGTCTATGAGACTTGCTTTCGCATGCATGGCTTAATTACTTCACAAATCTTACTAACTCACGATGATCTCGCACAGCGTACTCGCTATCTCAATGCTCGCTCTACTCTGCGCACCCTCTTGAGTTTAGGCTCTATCCCAATCATTAATGAGAATGATACGGTTGCCACTGATGAAATTCGGTTTGGTGACAATGACACTTTAGCCGCATTAGTGACCAATCTCGTAGAAGCAGATGCACTCATCATACTAACTGATCAACATGGACTTTATAGTGCTGACCCACGCAAAGATCGAAGCGCGACTTTAATTCATGAGGGTACAGCAGGCGACCCCTATTTAGAAACTATTGCAGGCTCAACCGGTAGTGCGATTGCAAAAGGCGGCATGCTCACTAAAATATTTGCTGCAAAGCGTGCAGCTCGCAGCGGAGCCCATACCATCATTGCCTGGGGTCGTGAAACCAATGTGTTGATTCGCCTGGCTGCCGGTGAACGCGTAGGTACGCAACTTGTAGCACAACAAGCCACACTCGCTGCTCGCAAACAATGGTTAGCCGATCATATGCAAATTCGCGGCAGTGTCACTTTGGATGCAGGCGCCGTACAAGCACTGGTCGTTGAGGGTAAAAGCTTACTACCGGTTGGGGTATGCGGTGCATCTGGGGAATTCCAACGCGGTGAATTAGTGAGTTGCTTAGATCAGAATAATCGAGAAATTGCCCGTGGCCTAATCAATTACAATCATACCGACACACATAAGATTTTACGTATACCCTCTCATCAAATTGAGACTTGCTTGGGCTATATCGATGAAGCCGAATTAATCCACCGCGACAATCTGGTTTTAGTTTAGCTTTCTGTGCAAAAGCGATTCTGGACCAATGTAGAATTCAAAAAAATCTAGCGGCCACCTCGGCGTAGAGACTGGACGATTCTGGGCGCTGTCCCCGCTACTGATTTTGAATCACATAAATACTCGCGGTACAAGGTACGATGAAAGTCATTGCTTGTTGTAATCAGAATTTTACGCCACTGCGGATTACGCGCCCGCGCCCAAGTGCCGTCAGAATGACCTAACGCATAATATTTATGCTCTACAGTATCACAGCGTATACCCTCAAAAGAAGTATTGATAGCACCGCCTGAAGTTTTAATCACTAAGGTATAGCGCACTACCCCGTCAGATCCAACAGAGATCGACTCGGCATCAACAAACCCCTGGTGACTACTTACGCCATTTAACTTAAAAGGAATTAAGTTTTTCTCCACAGGAGGGCTTGGTATTTGCGACTGCAGTTCGGTCCAAGGTTTGACTTCGCGGTCGAAATCATAATCCCAGCCATCCCATTGGGCACTAGCAGGCTGCGCTAATAATAGCGTTGCCATTGCCACCATAAACCAATTATATTTAGCCATGTTCAAATTGTAGTGCCTAAGCACGGTCTATCCAATACAGTTTTTGCGGCTCGCACATACTCAGTGCAATCAATGACTTAAATCAGCCATCAACGCTGAACGCAAAGGGTCGCTAACTTCGGCACATGAAAAATGATAGTGAGAATGATCAACCCCTGCGCTCAAGCATGCCCCCCCTAGCAAAGCAATCTTCATCGCTGACGTTAGCTCGAATCGCAGAAAATGCACCGATGACGTTTTATCTGCATTCTCGCGCTCCAAGTCCTCATCTGCAATGGCAAAGACCTGTTCATAGCCAGACACTTGTACCCAAACGCGATCTTCAACACCTATTAATTGTGCCAATTCAGTCCGACGCTGTTGCTCATCAGGAAACTCAATCATCATTGTCGATTTCCAATTACTACCATCCGGAATTAAGGGATTATAAGCTTGCAATTCATCCAAAATACCTTCTTCTTCAAAAATACGCTCCACTCTTAGCATCTCTTGTACTTGATATCGGATAGTCAGCTCATCTTCGAATAACAAGGTAATATGATCACCTAAATGCAAAGCACGATTTTTCTTGTGGGCAATAACTTGCTCTCGAAATGCAGGTCTTTGTTTGGCATAAGTCTCCAGTGGCATCAAAGTGTCTGGACTAATTTTTTTCTTCATGTCTATTCCATCCCATACGCAATACGAATTAATGTAATTGGATGCTGCTTCTCAGCCTCACCGCCACCAATACCCTGCTGAATATGGCGACCAGCGATCGCACAATCCGAACTGATATAGTCAGGCTCTGAGTCACCCATCAAACGGAATACAGGTCTACCAATCTTCATTGACTGTTCGAAGAACTCGGTCTTCACACCCCAAGTTCCATCGTGACCAGCACAACGCTCTACGGTATTCACCTGCGTCTCAGGGATCATCTCTAATAACTCACGTGTCTTCTGTCCCATATTTTGCACCCGCAAGTGACAGGGTATGTGATATGAAACTTTTCCCAAAGGTTGTACAAAGTCTCTATTTAACAATCCGTCCTTATCTCGTAGCACCAAGTATTGAAATGGGTCATACATCGCAGCAGCAACTTTTAATACATCCGGATCGTGCGGAAACATCAACGGCAGCTCCTGCTTAAACATTAAGGTACATGAAGGTACAGCACTTAAGATCGCAAAGCCCTCAGAGGCCAACTTAGCCAATACAGGAATATTGATTGCCTTGTTGCGCGCAACCGCCTCAAGATCGCCTAACTCTAATTTAGGCATTCCACAGCACACTTCTTTTTCAACAATGATTGCCGGAATCTCGTTGTGTGCTAATACTTTTAACAAGTCATGACCAATACCTGGTTCATTGTAGTTCACATAGCAAGTTGAATAAATGGCTACCTTGCCAGGAGTGGTTTTGCCTGGTTTGGCCACAAATGTATTGTCAGCACGGGCAGTGCTGCGAAATTTAGCACTATCGTATTCCGGCAAAATGCGATCCTGATGAATACCCAACACACTATCCATCACCTTACGCACTGGAGCCGACTTATTTGCAGCGTTCACCATCTGCACTACCACTGGGATTGACGCCAATTTACCCAATGCATCGGTACTAGAGAGCAGTTTGTCACGAAAACTCACTTCGCCTTTGCGGAACTTAACCGCCTTAGCGCGTAACATTAAGTGTGGAAAATCGATATTCCACTCATGAGGTGGCACATATGGACACTTGCTCATATAGCACATATCGCATAAGTAACAACGATCGATCACCTCCCAATAATCCTTCTTTGGAATACCATCGACCTCTAGTGTTGGGCTCTCATCGACCAAATCAAACAGCTTTGGAAATGCCGTGCACAAATTAACGCAGCGCCTGCAGCCATGGCAAATATCGAATACGCGCTCTAATTCATGCTCTAATTTCTGCTCGTTATAAAAATCGTCGGATTGCCAATCTAGGGGATGGCGGGTTGGTGCCTCTAAACTACCTTCACGTGTGCTCATGTCTATTCAATACTCACTAGTCAATTGAGTTCAAGAAAAAAACACCCAGTATTTCATTGCCACTAATAGAAAGAGGCGCATGAGCGCCTCTTCAAAACATCAGTGTCGCCTCGCTTAATCAGCCAAGCTATCTAACGCTTTTTGGAAACGATTCGCATGCGAACGCTCTGCCTTAGCTAACGTCTCAAACCAATCGGCGATTTCAGAAAAACCTTCATCACGGGCGGTTTTAGCCATGCCAGGATACATATCGGTATACTCATGAGTCTCACCAGCGATTGCGGCTTTGAGATTGTCACGTGTCTTACCGATTGGCAAATCAGTCGCAGGATCACCGCAGAGCTCCATATACTCCAAGTGACCATGCGCATGACCGGTTTCACCTTCAGCAGTGGAGCGAAAAACAGCAGCGACATCATTTTGACCTTCGACATCAGCCTTAGCTGCAAAGTATAAATAACGACGATTCGCTTGAGATTCACCAGCAAACGCTGCCTTCAAATTTCCGTGCGTCTTAGAATTCTTAAGGTCCATAAAAATCCTTTAAAATCAATTAGTTAATAAATAAAAGTGTTGAGTCTAATACTGTCAAACGCTAATTTGAGCGGTTAGAGACTCACCAAACGGTAACGGTCTAGGCCTCGAGCCCAAGTTTAGACTGAGTCTAAACTTGGGCTCGAGTATAAATGTAATGTGTTTCACGCGTCAATATGTAGGCAACACCCAAATGGCTAGCCCTGTATCTATGCATTTTCACCGCGAGAGTTAATCGTTAGCAATTAGATTGGGCTTCGCGATCTCATTACGACGTAAATAACGTGACAGCTCATGCAATGCCTGACCATAAACCGCACGCTTAAACTCAATCACATCTTGAGTGGGCGCCCAATAGTCATGCCAACGCCAAGCATCAAACTCAGGCTTGTCAGTTGCGCGCAGACAAACATCGCAATCGCGGCCAACCAATCGTAACAAAAACCATATTTGCTTTTGGCCACGATAATTACCACGCCACTCACGCCGCAACCAACGCTCTGGCACCTCGTAGCGCAACCAATCGCGCGTACGCCCTAGAACCTGTACGTGCTCAGGCTTGAGGCCGACCTCCTCCTCCAGCTCTCGATACATCGCTGCCTCTGGCCTCTCACCACCCTTTATGCCGCCCTGAGGAAACTGCCAAGAGTGCTCACGCACCCGCTTACCCCAGAAAACTTCGTTTTTGGCATTACACAAAACGATTCCGACGTTAGGGCGATAACCATCTCTATCTATCATGGACACCCCACAAAACTTAAACAATATGTGGATCATTTTTCCACAAATTGCAGGCTAAAGAAACCCCATTAAAAATTTTTATGATTCAAATCAACAGTCCCTCTGCATCATGCCGATTCATCGTGCGCAAGGCACTGACAAATGCTGAAAATTCTAAAGAATAGTGCTGCTCCAAGTCCGCAGCCTTTGCCTCTAAATATACCCAACTCAAGTCCAAAGGCTTGTCTCGAAAGGCAAAAACAATAATATTTCCGAGTTTATGAGCGGGCAAACACAATACTCCAGCTTTAAAAATCTCACCAATGCGCTTGAGAACAGCAGCAAACTGCCGATCTCCACTCCATAGATTAACAACTAATACACCGCCATCGGTCAAACCTTGCAGACAATCGCGATAGAATTCTGTTGTCGTCAAGGCAGCCGCCTGTGACTCTGCATCATAACCATCAACCATCATTAGTTGCACCCGCACCTTAGTATCTGCCATATATTGCGCACCATCGCCAATGACCACTTGCAAGCGATCATCACCACTGGGCAATAAAAAACACTGATGAGCAATCGCCAACACTTGCGCATCTATTTCAATCACACGCACACTAGCACGTGGCAAATGACGATAAATATACTTAGCCACTGAGCCACCACCCAGACCGATCATTAAAACTGCTCGTGGATCATCCAAAAACAGTAAAAATGCCATCATCGAGCGGGTATACGACAGCTCTAAATCGTGCGGTTTGGCGATCCGCATAGCACTTTGTACAGTATCACTACCTATATGCAGGGCACGGACACCAAAAGTCTCGCTGATATACACCGTAGAAGCATCTTGGGCTGGCTTGCGTAATCGCCACTGTGGAATAAATTTCATACGTTGTTTATACGATCTTTACAAAGAGTGGATCAAGGTTGGGTAGAATAAGCATTTTATTAGATTGGGAATAGCTATGCGCGTTTCACAGTTTTTTATCTCTACCCTAAAAGAGGCGCCAGCAGAGGCTGAGGTCATTAGCCATCAGCTCATGATACGTGCTGGGTTCATCAAACGCCTGACCAGCGGCGTCTATACCTGGATGCCCTTAGGATTGAGAGTTTTACGCAAAGTAGAGCAGATCATTCGCGATGAAATGAACCGTAGTGGCGCGATCGAACTCCTTATGCCAGCAGTACAACCTGCCGAACTGTGGCAAGAGTCTACCCGCTGGGAACAATATGGACCTGAGCTATTACGGATGACTGACAGGCACGATCGTAATTTTTGTTTTGGTCCGACACACGAAGAAGTAATTTGCGATGTAGTACGGCGCGAAGTGAAAAGCTACCGGCAATTACCACTCAACTTTTATCAAATTCAAACCAAATTCAGAGACGAAATTAGACCGCGATTTGGTGTCATGAGAGGGCGTGAATTCACCATGAAAGACGCCTACTCGTTTCATACCAACTACGCTGATCTAGAGCGTGAATACATAAATATGTATGACACCTATAGCCGAATCTTCACCCGTCTAGGACTAAAGTTTCGTGCAGTGGCCGCAGATACTGGTTCAATTGGTGGTACAGGCTCACATGAATTTCATGTGCTAGCTGACTCTGGTGAGGATGCGATTGCTTATTGCCCACAGTCTGACTATGCGGCCAATGTTGAACTCGCAGAAGCACTAGCGCCAACTTCACCAGCTCCGTCCGCACAGAAACCATTGAATGAAAAACATACACCAGGTGCGAAAACAATCGCCGAAGTGTGTGCTGTCTTAAACATCAATGCCGCTCAAACCGTCAAATCGATTGTGATCGAAGGACAGGATGGCAAACCTGTACTACTACTCATCCGGGGCGACCATGAACTCAATATCATCAAGGCCGGCAAGCTATCGCAACTCAAACAACCTATCACATTCGCATCCGCAGCAATGATTCGTGAGGCTTTTAATGCCGACCCCGGCGCCATAGGCCCCGTCGGCTTTGCAGGACAGGTCATTGCCGATCGTGCACTAATTAACATGACAGACTTTGTCATCGGTGCAAATAAAAACGATTATCATTTTACTGGTGCAAATTTTGAGCGTGACTTTCCAAAACCACAATTCGTTGATCTACGCAATGTGACTGATGGTGACCCTTCACCTGACGGCAAGGGATCTCTTGAGTTGTGTCGTGGCATTGAAGTAGGTCATATTTTCCAACTGCGGACTAAGTATTCTGAAGCTATGAATTTATCGTATCTCGATGAAGCCGGTAAAAAACAAATCATCGAAATGGGTTGCTATGGTATTGGTGTCACCCGTATTGTTGCAGCGGCGATTGAACAAAATCACGATGAGCATGGGCTCACAATTCCAGCACCTATTGCACCATTTACTGTCGTACTAATACCTATTGGATATCATAAGAACGAGCTCGTCAGAACTGCAGCTGATGCACTCTATCAGCAATTGTCAGCTGCTGGCATTGACACCTTGATTGATGATCGCAACGAACGTCCAGGTGCTATGTTTGCAGATATGGATCTCATCGGCGTGCCGCATCGATTTGTCATTGGGGAGCGCGGCCTCAAAGAGCAACGCATCGAATACAAAGGACGCCGTGATACACAAGCGCAAGAGCTCCCTATTGCCGAAGTCATGACTTTCATTCAATCAAAACAATGCGCAGATTAGCGAAACAATTCATCAACCTTGCACTGATTACCGCCTCCTCGGCTTGCTACAGTGGCGCACAAAAACATGAGCCGCTCTCGACCAGCGTGCAAGCAACGCTACACCGCGCGATTGCCGATGAGGCTGCACCCGTTGTCGCATTTACTGATCGCCAAGAGGCTCGCCATTGGTTAAACACCATGTCTGGCCGCTTGACAAAAAAAATCCCTGATCGCGTATCTCGCGATGAGTTTTTACTCACAGTACACTATGAAGCCAAGCGTGCCGGACTAGATCCGCAACTTGTCTTGGGTTTAATCCAAATTGAGAGTGCGTTTCGTAAATATGCAGTATCTAGTGCAGGCGCTAGAGGTTTTATGCAAGTCATGCCCTTTTGGACCAAAGCCATCGGCACTACAGATCATAATTTATTTCATCTGCGCACTAACCTGCGTTATGGCTGTGTTATCTTGCGCCATTACATCGATATTGAAAATGGTAATCTATTTAGAGCTCTCGGCCGCTACAATGGCAGTCTTGGCAAACCTGAATACCCCAATATTGTCCTGCAGGCATGGCATGGTCAGTGGCAATACACGCCACCAACCACAATTAGCCAATCACCATAGAGTAAATTTTTGCTATGAAAGAAATTTTAGTTCTCTACTATAGCCAACATGGCACCACCTATGAGATGGCGACACTCATTGCCCGTGGCATCGAACAAGGCGGTGCAAGTGCGCGCTTAAGAACCGTACCAAAGATCTCACCAGTCAATACCGCCTGTGCACCTGAACTCGCTGAGAGCAGATCACCCTATGCCGAACTACACGACTTAGAAGAATGTATTGGTATTGCTTTGGGCTCCCCTACCCGTTTTGGAAATATGGCCGCCCCCATGAAATATTTCTGGGACTCGACAAGTAAACTCTGGCTCAATGGCGCTCTTGCCGGCAAAGCTGCAGCGGTATTTACTTCTACTGGCAGCCTACATGGGGGCCAAGAAACAACACTCATTACCATGATGTTACCACTGCTACATCATGGGATGCTGATTGTAGGCTTGCCCTACAGCACGCCTGAACTGCTCACCACTACGAGCGGGGGGACCCCTTATGGGGCAAGTCACCATGCCGGGGCAAGCGCAGACCTGCCGATCTCACATCACGAACGCAAACTATGTATTGCATTAGGTAAGCGCCTCGCCGAAACCGCCATACGCTTAAGTGCTCAAGGTTGATGTGCCGATAGCCATATCTTCACGCGCATTGCGCTACATCTGTTTAGGCTTGCTAATTGCACTTAGCGTGCTGTGTATCTGTTGGGAACTGTGGCTCGCCCCTCTGCGGTCTGGCGGCTCTTGGCTTGCGCTCAAGGCATTACCGTTACTACTGCTACTGTGGATGAGTATACGTCAAGCGTCTATCTACGCTTATCGTTGTGGAACCTTGTTAATTTTAAGCTACTTTATGGAAGGTGCAGTGCGCGCTTATGCTGACCCACATCTCAGTGCAAGGTTTGCCCAACTTGAGGTTATATTGAGCCTAGCCTACTTTAGTTTTGCCATTGCTTACATCAGAGCCTACAAGTCCGAAACTAAAAAGCCATAAATTAAAAATCTTTGAGCTAAAAAAACCTTGAACTAAAAACCTTAAACCAGAAACTTTATACAAATACCATCGCACGTTGGACTAGCAACGGCGATGGTCAAAAAGAGAACAGACTACTTGAGATTAACGATTAGATTTGCGGATTAAGTCGCACTGATTTGGCATGTAGTTTATTTAATGCATTAATGTAAGCCTTAGCAGACGCTACTACGATATCGGTATCAGCACCTTGCCCATTGACAATCCGCCCATCACGAGACAAACGAACCGTTACCTCACCTTGCGCATCCGTACCGGTAGTAATCGCATTCACCGAATACAGCAACAACTCGGACCGACTGTCCACCAATTGCTCAATCGCCTTAAATGCAGCATCTACTGGACCACTACCTTGCGCATTAGCAGAGCGCTCACGATCCCCATCAATCATAATAATCTTCGCATAGGGCTGTTCGCCCGTTTCAGAATGTGCCGTCATTGAGACTAACTTATACTGCTCACTCTCGATTTGATCTAGATTCTCTTCTGAAATTAATGCGTGTAAATCTTCATCAAAAATCTCGCGCTTCTTATCTGCTAATTCCTTGAATCGTTTAAACGCCGCATTCAAAGCTTCTTCAGATTCAAGCTCAACACCGATTTCGTGTAAGCGAGTCTTAAACGCATTTCTTCCTGACAGTTTACCCAAGGTCAAACGATTGGTGGTCCAACCAACCGACTCTGCGCTCATAATTTCGTAGGTTTCGCGGTGCTTTAACACGCCATCTTGGTGAATACCAGACTCGTGCGCAAACGCATTAGCACCAACAATGGCTTTATTAGGTTGCACCGGATAGCCAGTAATCCCAGATACCAATTTAGAGGCAGGCACAATTTGTGTGGCATCAATTCGCGTATCACAGACAAAAATATCTTGCCGTGTTCGAACAGCCATCACTACTTCCTCAAGCGAAGCGTTACCAGCACGCTCACCAAGACCATTAATAGTACACTCAACTTGTCGGGCACCATTTTGCACAGCGGCTAGGGAATTGGCAACGGCTAAACCTAGATCGTTATGGCAATGCACTGACCAAATCACTTTGTCCGCATTAGGTACACGCTCGCGTAAGTTTTTGATCAGCGCACCAAATTGCTCGGGTAAGGTATAGCCTACCGTATCAGGCACGTTAATCGTTGTTGCACCTGCTTTAATTACTTGTTCAATAATACGGCACAAAAAATCTAAATCCGAACGACCTGCATCCTCAGGTGAAAACTCAATACTGTCGGTATAATCGCGCGCCCATTGAATTGCCCGCACCGCTTGCTCAATGACTTGAGAAGGTTCCATCCGGAGCTTTTTTTCCATATGAATCGGGGATGTTGCAATAAACGTATGCAAGCGTGGTCGCGCTGCAACTTTAATGGCCTCACCACAGCGTCGGATATCACGTTCATTTGCACGAGCTAGGCCACAAATTGCACTATCCTTGATGACTCGCGCTACAGCTTGTACTGAATCAAAGTCACCATCACTTGCCGCAGGGAAGCCGGCCTCAATGACATCCACATGCATACGCTCAAGCTGCCGCGCAATACGCAATTTATCCTCTTTAGTCATGGACGCGCCAGGGCTTTGTTCACCATCGCGCATCGTCGTGTCAAAAATAAATAATTGTTCTTTGCTCATCACAATAACCTCTGCTTAGATAGAATTGCATGCACATTATGCACTGAAAAATAACTTTTTTGGCTCATCTCGCGATGGGCTAAAAGGCAATAACTCTGAAATTGGAGGAGATTTAGTGCGCGCGGCCGCGCAGCAGAGTCAGCTGGACATGGCGGAGGACTAACCCTCGAGCTAATGCGCACGCGCTCGGCATTGTTTGAAGCGATTTAATACGTTTTATTTGAAACATTGTTGAAATATAGCGAGTTTATCGCCGCAACGCAAGTCATAGCCCTTTGTCAAATTATTTTGGATGACGCCGTAACTTCTCGCAAATAAAAATCACATACCCAGATAAAGCATATGTTGAAAAAATCGCCAATAGCAATTCAGGCAATGTTCCGGCGAAAGAAATTAAAAATACAAAGCCTAAGGCTATTGAAACCACCACAGAAAAAGAGACGCTTTGCCGTAAATTAATATCCTTACCACTATAAAATCGCAAATTACTGACCATGGTCAAACCAGCGACCAAGGTAATAGCCCAGGCTAACCACGTCACATCTGCACCGATTACTTCATACTCGGTCATGACTAACACAAAGCCTGCTACCACAGCTGCAGCCGCAGGACTTGGCAGCCCTTGGAAGTATTTTTTATTAACGACATCAATATTCGTATTAAAGCGCGCTAAACGCAAAGCAGCGCATGCGCAATAAACAAACGCAGCTATCCATCCCAGCTTGGTCGACAACCAATGGCCAAGTAACGGCACTGTTTTCATAGCATCAAAATCTTTAAGCGTCCATACATAAGCCATCAATGCTGGCGCCACCCCAAAAGATACCATATCTGACAAACTATCTAGCTCAGCACCAAATGCACTTTGAGTATGTGTTAATCGCGCAATACGACCATCAAGCCCATCGAGTGCGAGCGCAACAAATATAGCAATCGCCGCTTGCTCGAAGTGCCCACTAACCGCTTGTACAATCGAGAAAAATCCAGCGAATAATGCGGCTAAGGTAAATAAATTGGGTAACCAATAAATTCCACGGCGCGCAAATCGGGACTTAATAAACAACTTATGTTCTTTGAGTTCAGCCATTCAAATTACCTCAACTCAAGTGAGCGTTATGATTAGAATCAGGCAAAACTAGCCAATACAGTCTCAGTCGCGCTAACAATATCACCAACTGCAACGCGTGCAATTGCATCTGTAGGTAAATATACATCAACGCGAGAGCCAAAACGTATAAAACCATAGCGTTCACCACGCGTTAGCAGCTGACCTTCTTTGGCATAACATAAAATACGTCTAGCAACCAAACCAGCCACTTGCACAGAAGTGACATCATGACCTTCACTGGTACGCAAATGAATCGCCGCGCGTTCATTTTCTAAGGAAGCTTTGTCTAGGGCAGCATTAAAAAACTGCCCCGCAAAATACCAAGTCTTCTCAACCCGCCCTGCAACAGGACTGCGATTGGAATGTACGTTAAACACATTCATAAATACACTAATCTTCAGAGCTTCGCGATCCAAGTAAGGGTCATGTGCCACTTCAACCTTGACAATTCGACCATCGGCCGGCGAGACCACAATACCTAACTCTGTTGGAATCAATCGTGGCGGGTCACGAAAAAACTGCAACACTACCAAGGCGATAAACCAAGGGAATGCAGCCCAAGCCCAACCTAAATAAACATGAACTGCAATCGCACCTATGAACGCCAATGCAATAAAGGGCCAACCTTCACGCGCAATAATGGGATGTGGATAATCACTCATGATCAGTTAGCCGCCTGTGTTTACAAAAATGAAACGGCAAAGCAATCAAGCTCTGCCGTTGCTCACGCCCTACCTGGAAGTTAGTTTTTTGATTGGTCAACAAGACGGTTTTTCTTAATCCAAGGCATCATATCGCGCAGTTTAGCACCCACCGTTTCCACTTGATGCGCTTGACCAATTCGACGCAAGGCTTTGAGTGTTGGTGCATTCGCTTTATTTTCAAGAATAAATTCTTTAGCGAACTGACCAGTTTGAATTTCTTTCAAGATTTTGCGCATCTCAGCACGAGTCTCGTCAGTCACGATCCGAGGACCGCGGGTAAAGTCACCATACTCAGCAGTATTTGATACTGAATAGCGCATATTAGCGATGCCACCTTCATAGATTAAATCAACAATTAATTTAACCTCATGCAAACACTCAAAGTAAGCCATCTCGGGTGCGTATCCAGCTTCAACTAAAGTCTCAAATCCAGCCTGAATGAGTGCTGTTAATCCACCGCACAATACCACTTGCTCACCAAACAAATCGGTCTCACACTCTTCGCGGAATGAGGTCTCAATCACTCCCGCACGAGCCGCGCCAATAGCACCTGCGTAAGAGAGTGCAATATCGCGAGCTTTTTTACTTGGGCTTTGAAATACAGCAATCAATGCAGGCACACCACCGCCTTGGGTATATGTTGAACGCACCAAATGTCCAGGTCCTTTAGGTGCAATCATGACAACATCTAAGTCTGCACGTGGTTCAATTTGCTTAAAGTGCACATTAAATCCATGAGCGAACGCTAAGGTTGCGCCCTTCTTAATGTTTGGCTCAATCTCATCGCGATACACATCAGCCTGCAATTCATCAGGCAATAACATCATTACAAAATCAGCCCCTTTAACGGCATCGCTTACCGTTTTCACAGTGAGCCCGGCTTTTTTAGCCTTACTCCATGACGCACCGTCCTTACGCAAACCAACCACTACTTTTGCACCGGACTCTTTTAAGTTATTGGCATGCGCATGGCCCTGTGAACCATAACCAATAATTGCAACTTGCTTGCGCTTAATTAAGGATAAATCAGCGTCTTTGTCGTAATAAATCTTCATGTCTTCCCCTGTCTGAAACATCTACGGTCAAATAAAAAATTCGAAACTGAAATCTCAATCGAATCAACACATCTCTGAATAATATTGGTGGATGGTTCACACCATCTATCAAACCTTCAGCACTCGATCCCCACGACCGATACCAGAAGCGCCGGTCCGAACTGTCTCCAAGATGGCCGTAGGATCTATGGCCTTTAAGAAAGCATTTAACTTAGAGCCTGGTCCTGTTAACTCAATCGTATAATCAACATCCGTGACATCAATAATACGACCGCGGAATATATCAGCCATCCGCTTCATTTCCTCACGATCTTTACCTACAGCACGCACTTTTACAAGCATAAGTTCACGCTCAATATGCTCGCCCTCTGACAGATCAACCACTTTCACCACATCCACTAGCTTATTCAATTGCTTATTGATCTGCTCGATGACCTCGTCCGAACCGGAGGTGACTATCGTCATACGTGACAATGTCTCATCCTCAGTTGGCGCCACGGTCAATGATTCGATGTTATACCCTCGCGCCGAGAACAGACCTGCAACTCTTGACAAGGCACCCGCTTCATTCTCTAAAAGAATAGATATGATATGTCGCATCACATTACACCAGTATCATCTCAGACAAGCCTTTACCACCAGGCACCATGGGAAACACATTTTCTTTTTGATCGGTAATAAAGTCCAAGAATACCAAATCTTTTTTACGCGAAAACGCCTCTTTAATAGCCGGCTCCACATCGGATGGTTTTTCTACACGAATCCCAATATGTCCATAAGCCTCAGCTAATTTCACAAAGTCAGGCAATGCATTCATATAAGACTCTGCATAACGATTGCCGTGGAAGAACTCCTGCCATTGCCGCACCATACCCATATAGCGGTTATTCAAGGTCAGCACTTTTATCGGCAAACGATATTGCTTACAGGTAGACAATTCTTGGATACACATCTGGATAGAAGCCTCACCCGTAACACAAGCGACTGTAGCTTTCGGATGCGCCATTTGCACACCCATTGCATAAGGCAGACCCACACCCATAGTGCCTAAACCACCTGAGTTAATCCAACGCCGAGGCTTATTAAATTTATAAAATTGTGCAGCCCACATCTGATGCTGTCCAACATCTGATGTGACGAAGGCGTCACCCTTAGTGATGCGATACAAAGTCTCGATCACAAACTGTGGTTTAATCACGTCGCTAGTGCGATCGTATTTTAAGCAGTCACGGCTACGCCATTCTTCGATTTGAGCCCACCAAGCTTTTAGGGCTTCGCCTTTTGTTGAACTGCGCGCAGCTTCAATCTGCCGAATGAGCTCACGCAATACCTCCCGCACATTACCAACCACTGGCACATCAACCTTAACCCGTTTCGCAATCGATGCGGGATCGATATCAATATGGATGATTTGACGTGGTTGCTCACAGAAATGCTTGGGGTTGCCAATCACTCGATCATCAAAGCGCGCTCCAACCGCGAGCAAAACATCACAGTTTTGCATGGCCATGTTTGCTTCGTAATTACCATGCATGCCCAACATACCTAAAAAGTGAGGGTCAGTCGCAGGGAATCCACCCAGACCCATCAAAGTATTGGTACAGGGATAACCCAATAGTTTTACTAATTGCGTGAGTTCTGGGGCAGCATCACCCAAAATCACGCCACCGCCCGTATAAATCATCGGGCGTTCTGCATCGAGTAATAATTTGACTGCCTTTTTAATTTGTCCAGTATGACCTTTAACTACGGGGTTATAGGAGCGCATAGCAATAGAGGAGGGATAGTCAAACTCCACTTTTTGCGCAGTAATATCCTTAGGAATATCAACCACGACGGGCCCTGGTCGACCAGTAGCTGCGATGTAAAAAGCTTTCTTAATCGTGACTGCCAAGTCTTTAATGTCCTTGACTAAGAAATTATGTTTTACGCAAGGGCGAGTAATACCTACAGTGTCGCACTCTTGAAATGCATCTTCGCCAATCGCATGGGTGGGCACCTGACCAGTCAGCACGACCATTGGGATTGAGTCCATAAAAGCCGTGGCAATTCCAGTAATGGCATTGGTCACGCCTGGACCCGAAGTCACCAACGCTACGCCCACCTTATTGGTGGAACGTGCATAGGCGTCTGCAGCGTGCAAGGCAGCCTGCTCGTGCCGCACTAGCACATGCTTTACTTTATCCTGCTTGTATAGCTCGTCGTATAAAAACAGCACCGCCCCGCCCGGATATCCGAATAGATGCTCAACACCTTCTTCCTGGAGGCAACGCACTACAACTTCCGCACCCGTCAATTGCATGATTTTTACCCATGCCCGCCACACTTTCAGACGGGAACTTGAAAAGAATTAAACATGTAACCTTACCTTCACACGTCGCTCCGGTCAAGCAAAATATCCTATTAAACAAGGGTATACACCGCGACTTATTTCCACCCATACTATTGCTAATCAGTGTCGATTTGATAATATGCGGTGACTTTTGGGTCATCCCACGCAATATTTTGCGGATTCCCATCTTCAATTACAAAGGCAAATCTCTGGCCACACCCAAGGAACTTGATGACTTTTTGGCTAGTGTAGAGCGCCGCGCCTTTAAGCGCGTCGCCTTCACAACACGTGATGAGCATCAAGCACTAGATATCGTGCAAGAAGCCATGCTCAAGCTAACTGAAAAGTATGGCCAACGGCCTATTGAAGAGCTACCCATGCTGTTCCAGCGCATTTTGCAGAACGCTACCCGTGACTTTTTCCGCCGCCAAAAAGTCCGTAGTCTATGGATGTCCCCATTAAACACCCTCTTTGGTAACGCTGAAGAAGAGGAACAAGACCTTTTGGAAACCCTGGTCGTTGACAACCTCTCAAAGCTTGCTAACCGCCCTTCTGAGCAATTAGAGCAAAAGCAAGTGCTTGATATTATTGAAAAAGCCATAGAAACTTTGCCGCCACGTCAACGCGAAGCCTTTATGCTGCGTTATTGGGAGGAGCTAGACGTTGCTGAATCAGCCAAACTCATGGGGTGCTCGGAGGGAAGTGTAAAAACTCACTGCTCTCGAGCGACGCATGCTTTGGCGATTATTATGAAAAATCAGGGAATTAACTTATGAGTCATCCAATACCACAACATATACCAGCGCATGACTCTGAGCAACAAACCGCTCAAGCCATCATTCAGGTATTGGATCAAAGCACACAGCAGATTCCCCCTAACACCCTGAGAAAACTAGCCGCGGCACGTCAGCATGCGCTCACTCATTACCCAGAAACCCCTACATGGGTGCCAGCGTGGGCGGGGCAATGGTTGACTTACTCCGCTGGACGCAGATCACATAGCTTTCGCTATGCCTTGCCGATGGCTGTCTTGATATTTGGGCTGTTAGGGTTGACCTACTGGCAAACCACAACCAGTTTGAGCAATGAGATTGCGGATATTGATTCCCGCTTACTCACTGACGAACTACCCATAGACGCCTACCTCGACAAGGGTTTTGATTCATGGTTAAAACGGCAGTCCAACTGATCGTATCTCTATGTTTTGCAGTCTCAGCCATTGCGGCGCAACCCGCAAAGCAAGCTGCAAAACCTATACGACCAACCTGGTCTGAGCTCAGCCCCGCCCAAAAACAAGTTCTGGCACCGATTGAAGTCGAGTGGGAAGAACTGGACACCGTACGCCGAAAAAAATGGGTAGAAATTGCTAAACGATTCCCCAAAATGAGTAGTTCTGAGCAACAACTACTACAAAAAAGAATGAAAGATTGGGTTGCGCTGAGCCCTGCTGAGCGCCGAGTTGCACGTGCCCGTTATGAGCAACTAAAAAAGCTCACCCCAGAGCAAAAAACCGCAATAGCCAAACAGTGGCAAGAGTATCGACGTTCGCTGGCTCAGTCGGATACCCCCTTTGACCCTGCTGTTAGCGACGCCGCCACCACGACTACCCCTGAGCGCCAGTGAGTCTTTTTTTAGACTAACCAAATTATCACGCTTGTGCCCGACCCCAAATCACCACACCAGCATCCAAGCGCTTCAATGCGTCAGCGACTGTGCGCACTCGTGTATGAATTGCTACTGCTATGCGCTCTTGCATTACTGAGCGCAGGTCTAGGCACCTTTTTAGCCTACAGCCTACACTGCCCGCAATATATACGACCTCTAATCCAAATCTGTTTAGCCATCCTGATGGGCGCCTATTTTGTACAACAATGGCGCACAAAAGGCCAAACGCTTGCCATGAAAACTTGGCGCATACGACTGGAGGATTCTAGCGGTCAACGCCCTAGCGTTCAGCAATGTCTATTGCGACTCGTATTGGCTGTTGTAGGCTACGCATGTTATGGAGTCACTATAGTTTGGGCCTGGCTGGATGCTGACCAGCAGTTTCTACACGACCGCTTATCCAGCACACGCTTAACAAGTCTACCCAAAACGCCCCTTAACGGCGCTCCTGCCGCCACAACAGCATCCATGCCAAACCACCAAACAAAACCGTAGGAATCATCGCGCTAGCCGCTGGCGCCCAGTTGTTTAATAAACCCAAATGACCAGAGAGTCGATTCAGAAAGTGAAAAACCAAACCTAACATGATGCCATAGAATATTTTGGCGCCCACACCGCCTTGGCGCACTTGCGCATAAGCAAATGGCAATGCCAACACCATCATTACAATGATCGTGATGGGATATAACAACTTTAACCATAGCGCAATATCATAGCGCAGAGATTTTTGATTATTTTCTTTTAAATGCTCACCATAGGAATACAAATTCCAGGCCGACATCTTCTCAGGCTTAATTAACAACATATTTAATAATCCCGGCGCTAATACCGAGGTCCATGGCATCGTATCAATTTGACTTACCACTGTATTCGTAGCATCGAAATGCGTCTGTATAACACCCTTTAATTGCCATTGTTGGTCACCTAAATACTGGGCGCTTTGGACGTAGCGCAATAATTGCAAGCGATAACGCCGATCAAAATCATAAATTCGCAAACCTTGTAACAAACCGCCAGGTGAGACGGTCAGTACGTTGACAAAGGTGGTGCCATCTTTGATCCATAAACCAGAGCGAAATTCTTGAGCAACAACCCCAGTCATCGCTTGTGAACGTAGTCGTTGCGCATGTTGCTCCGCAAATGGTGCAACAAACTCACCAGTAACAAAAGCAATGGTTCCAAATAACAACCCGATAGAAGCAATCACGCCCACTAAATCAGAAATAGAAACTCCTGCACTGCGCATCACCGCATATTCTGAACTGGCGACTAACTGCGACAGCGCAAATAAAGTGCCAATTAAGGCCGCAATTGGAAACAACTCATAGACGTGATTTGGCGCTGACAACACCACAAATAAAGCAGCCTCTTTAATCCCATAACTACCCTGACCCAGCTTTCTTAACTCTTCGAGCAAATCAAAAAATGCAAACAATAACAATAACGCCACAAACACCAAAAGCGTGGCATAAAAAATCTCACGAATAATATATCGACGTAGCGTTTTCATAGCCACCGTCGCCATGAAAATACTACCGATCGACGCATGAACAGCAACGCCAACAGTAACAGCATCACTAGATGTACACCGGACATACCCACCATCAAGTGCACCTTGGATTGACTAATCCAGGCCTGCGCTATCGATAAAAAATTGTTATAAATCATATATACAGCTAATGCCAAGACAATATTTAGGGAGCGTCCCGAACGCGGATTCACAAACGCCAAGGGAATCGCCAACAAACATAAAATTAAAGCGCTCAAAGGCATGCCTAAGCGCCAAGACAACTCAGCCCAATGCGGCATGGTTGGCGCCAACAATAAATCAAGTGTGGGCGTCGCCTTGGTAGAGGGCGACAATAGCTTTACGTCCGCTGTTTCAATACGAATCGCAAAGCGTTCAAATTCTGAGATCTGGTATTCGGGGTCGCCAGGCGCACCCTCATAGCGTCGCCCACCCTTGAGCACTAAAAACTGATCGCCATTTGCGGCGCGCTCCTGAAATCCAGACTCGGCAACCACCACACTAGGCTTATGATCTTGGGTTGAACTGACAAACACATTAGCGACTAAATTATCTCGCCCTGCAACCTCTTCCACCAAATAGACTCTATCGGTGCTGCGAGACTCATGAAATACCCCAGGCCTGATTTGCACAACATCATTGCGCCCCTTCATCTGCTCACGAAACTCATCCGCTCTGCCTGCAGCCCAGGGGGATAACCAAAAAGAAATAAAGGCGATAATCAATGTTGAGGGAATCGCAAATGTCAGTACCGGACGAATCCATCGCGTCAAACCCAAACCACACGAAAACCAAACCACCATTTCAGAATCGCGATAACTACGACTCAGCGTCATCATCACTGCCACAAACAAACTTACAGACAATAAAGAGGGTAAAAAGCTAATAAGTGTAAAAGCCAGTAGGGCAACAACACCCAAGGAGGTAATCAAGCCATTCGCCGCATCGCCCAATAGACGCACTAACAAGGTGCTCAGCACAATGCCTAATAAGGCCAAAAAAGTTGCGATCGCTGCAATCGCAAGCTCTTTGATCATGGCAGACTGAAAAATCATATAGGGATTTTACTTTTCAAAATAAATACTTGCATCATTATCATCATGAGGCATGATGGAAAATTACCCGTGTAATCAACGCACTTTAATACACAGATTAATTGCTCTAATATCTAGACTCCAAATCCGCACCAAATATCTACACCAAACAGCAACAAAAGCCTTAAAATTCTTGAGTTCATCTTAAATCTTAATGAAATCTTTCATTTAATTTTTAATGAAATCTTACCTATCAATAATTTTGATTGATTGCCTGAAGGAGTCTAGACGTGGAATTTAGCATAAAAGCCCTCAACCCGGGACGTACTCCCTGTGACTGTATCGTGATCGGCGTTTTTGCCGACAAAAGCCTCTCCCCCGCGGGCGCTGCACTCGACAGCCTGAGCAAGGGCGCTATACAAAAAGTCATTGCCAGTGGCGACATGAACGGCCAGCTAACCCATACCTTGCTACTCCATGCTATTCCTAACGTTTCTAGCCAACGCGTAATACTGGTCGGTCTTGGCTCACAGAGCGAGCTGAACACCCTGCAGTATCAACGCATCATTCATGCAGCTGTTAGCGCTGTGGCTAAAACTGGCGCTAAAGACGTACAACTTCACCTCACCGACTTTGCCGTAGCCCAACATGATCTCGGCTGGCGAAGCATGCAAGTCGCCTCTGGTGCGAGTTTGGCGCTCTACCAATTCACAACCCTCAAAAGCAAGCCGTCAAAAACAAAAAACAAGCTCAAGCACTTCACTCTTGGAGTGGCTAAAGCAAGTGAAGTCAAAGCAGCTAGCGTAGGCGTCGGTCATGGCCTGGCGCTCGCGCAAGGCATGTCGCTCGCCCGTGACCTTGGTAACCTACCAGGCAATATCTGTACGCCCAACTATTTGGCTGAGCAAGCACGCATACTCGCTAAGCAGCACAAACTTAAAGTGCAAATTCTCAATCGTGCCGCCATGGCTAAGTTAGGGATGAATACCCTACTGTCTGTCGCCCAAGGCAGTGACGAGCCACCCCAGTTCATTGTGCTCGAATACTTAGCAGGCCCCAAGTCTCAAAAGCCCGTGGTTCTTGTTGGTAAAGGTGTGACCTTTGACACTGGCGGCATTTCTATCAAGCCAGCCGCTGAAATGGATGAGATGAAATATGACATGAGCGGTGCGGGTAGCGTTTTAGGCACGCTCAAAACTATTGCCAGCATGAAGCTCGCCATCAATGTGATAGGGATTATCCCCGCCACTGAAAACATGCCCAGCGGGCGGGCCACCAAACCAGGTGATGTGGTCACCAGTATGTCGGGGCAAACAGTTGAAATTCTCAACACCGATGCCGAAGGCCGCTTAATTCTGTGTGATGCGCTCACCTACGCAGAACGCTATCAACCAGCAGCAGTCATCGACATGGCCACACTCACCGGCGCTTGTGTCATCGCCCTCGGTCACGTGGTTAGTGGTTTATTTGCAAATAATGAAGCGCTCGCCCAAGAAATTCTGAGCGCAGGGCAAACTGCAGGTGATCGCGCATGGCAACTACCGTTGCTAGAAGACTATCAAGACCAGTTGCACAGTAACTTTGCGGATTTTGCCAATATTGGCGGTCGCCCTGCAGGTGCAGTCACCGCCGCCTGCTTCTTAGCGCGATTTACAAAAAAATATCCTTGGGCACACTTAGATATCGCCGGTACCGCTTGGAAATCGGGCAAAGAAAAAGGCTCTACTGGCCGTCCAGTACCCTTGCTCACTGCGTTTTTAATGCAGCGCGCGGGTCGCTCACACTAAACCAATGACACAAATCGACTTTTACACGCACGCCCCGGATCGTCTCACCACTGCGTGTCGTCTTACTGCCAAAGCCCGTAGCCAAGGGCTACGGGTCACTCTGTTCGTACCCGACCCCACGCTAGCAGCGGAACTCGACACCTTGTTATGGACGACGCCGGCGGCAAGTTTTCTGCCGCACTGTGCCCCTACAGACCCACTGGCTGCCCAGACTCCAATCCATATTGATACCACGGGCGAGACCCAACACCACGACGACCTACTGATTAATCTACACAGCAGCATGCCGAGCACCTTTAGTCGTTATCAACGACTAGTGGAAATTGTCAGCAGCGATGAGGCCGATCGCGTCCAAGCGCGCGATCGTTACAAGTTCTACCGTGACCGTGGCTATGCCATCAAAACTCACGATCTCTCAGCAAAATAAGTTAATTTAAAATATCAATAAAATCAAATAGTTATATTATAATAGCGCGCTGTGCATAGATCACTCATTGAACAGCAACCCACCCTTTTGTCACAATTCGCTCCATTATGGCTGAATCTCCCCCCACAGAAACCCCAAACCCAACCGGCGATCAGCCTAGGCCTCAGGACGAACGCGTCCACTACACGCCCGTAGCGCCTGCGCACAACAGCAGCCAAGACATCGACTCCATTCCTATCCTCACCGATGTGGTGATCGAAGGGATACCGTTACCTAAACAACCACCAGCCAACATTCCCAACGCAAAAGGTCAGCAAAGCGGCGAGATGCTGTCGCGCGCACGCCTGCAAAATATCGAACATGGCATCTACCTGAAACTCAAGCGACGACTTGACCAACAAATCGCTGATGTCGTGCGCGATCGCTACTTACCCGACATCAGCGCCGCATTAAATAAGGCACTAAGCCAAGTCACCGGGCAGCTCGAAAGCAATGTCGCGCAACTCGTCCACCACACCATCAACGAATCACTAAACAACCAATTCAAACACCTGCCGCTGCCGGATTTGGCTGCAACTGCTAAAGCGACGGTCGAGTCCAACAACCCCGACGCAGATCGCAACATCACCACTACACCATCAGCGGCGCCAGCTCACCCCACTCAACCAACCCCGATCACCCCACTACCACTTAGACCCTCACCACATATGGAACTGCCTAAAAGTTTTGACCCCGCTACGATCGAATCTCATTGGTATCCGCAATGGGAGCAAAATGGCTACTTTGCAGCCGGCGTAGACCCTGCCAAAAGTGCTGCCTACTGCATCCAACTACCACCGCCAAACGTCACTGGCGTATTACACATGGGCCACGCCTTTAACCAAACCATTATGGATGGGCTCACGCGCTATCAACGCATGAGTGGCGCCAACACCTTATGGCAGCCTGGCACAGATCATGCTGGCATCGCCACTGAGATGGTCGTCACCCGCCAGCTCGAACAACAAGGCGAATCCCGTAACCAACTCGGACGTGAAGCCTTCATCGACAAAGTGTGGCAATGGAAAGAGCAATCCGGCTCAACCATCACCCGTCAGATGCGTCGCCTGGGTGCCTCCTGCGACTGGTCGCGTGAACGCTTCACCATGGATGAGCCGCTTGCTAAACTGGTCACCCACACCTTCGTCAAACTCTATCGTGATGGCCTGATCTATCGCGGCCTGCGCTTATCGAATTGGGACCCGGTTCTACACACTGTCATCTCAGACCTCGAAGTACAATCCGAGGAAGAAGAAGGCAGAATTTGGGAAATCCGCTATCCGTTTGCCGATGGTAGCGGTCACCTCACCGTAGCAACTACTCGCCCTGAAACGATGTTGGGCGACGTTGCAGTCGCAGTCAATCCCAAAGATCCGCGCTATGCGGCGTTCATTGGCAGACAACTCTCACTACCGCTATCGGGACGTAATATTCCGATCATCGCTGACGACTATGTCGATCTCGCTTTTGGTACGGGCTGCGTCAAAATCACCCCCGCCCACGACTTTAATGACTATCAAATCGGCCTACGCCACCAATTGCCGCAAATCAATATATTTACCCTCGATGCCGCTATCAACAACGACGCGCCAGAAGCCTATCGCGGACTCGATCGCTACGTCGCCCGTGAACGCATCGTTAACGATCTCGAGCAACTCGGTCTGCTCAAGTCCGTCAAACCTCATCGCATGATGGTGCCCCGTGGCGACCGCACCGGAGTGGTGATCGAACCCATGCTGACCAATCAATGGTTTGTGAACATGGAACCCCTCGCTAAGCTCGGTCTTGATGCCGTTGCTAGTGGTGAGGTCAAGCTATTTCCCGAACAATGGGTTAACACCTATAACCACTGGCTGAACAATATTCAAGACTGGTGTATTTCACGCCAACTGTGGTGGGGACATCGAATTCCTGCATGGCAAGACAGCGCGGGCAATATTTATGTCGCCCACGATGAAGCAGAAGCCCAACAACTCGCGGGTGGCCAAGCCTTGACCCAAGATCCAGACGTCCTAGACACTTGGTTCTCGTCTCAGCTATGGTGCTTCTCTACCCTCGACTGGACACCAGAGACGAGCGCCAACAAAAATAACCCACTGCTCGATTTATACCTACCGTCCTCGGTCTTGGTCACAGGCTTTGACATCATCTTCTTCTGGGTCGCACGCATGGTCATGATGACCAAATATATGACCGGTAAAGTACCCTTTCATCATGTTTATGTACATGGTCTGGTGCGTGATGCCGAAGGTCAAAAGATGTCTAAATCAAAAGGCAATACGCTAGACCCTATCGACTTAATTGACGGCATTAGCTTAGAGGACTTAATCGCCAAGCGCACCACCGGGCTAATGAATCCCAAGCAAGCTGAGGCCATTGCCCGTCGCACCCGTCAAGAGTTTCCAAGTGGCATCCCAGCGTACGGCACCGATGCCTTGCGCTTCACGTTTGCCAGCCTCGCGAGCCTGGGTCGCGACATCAAATTTGATCAAAAACGCTGCGATGGCTATCGTAATTTCTGCAATAAACTCTGGAACGCTACCCGCTTTGTGCTCATGAATTGCGAAGGTCAAGACACCGGTATTGACGACAGCGCCGAAGTCTCGCTATCACTCATTGATCGTTGGTTAATCAGTCGCCTGCAACGCGCCGAATCCCAAGCGCAACAAGCATTTGCTGATTACCGCTTCGATCAATTGGCGCGCGCTATTTACGAACTCGCTTGGGACGAGTACTGTGACTGGTATTTAGAGTTTGCCAAAGTGCAGCTCGCTAATGGCGATGCGGCGCAGGCCCGCGCCACCCGTCGCACCTTAGTACGCGTGCTCGAGACCATGTTACGACTTGCCCATCCGGTAATTCCCTTTATTACCGAAGAGTTATGGCAACGGATCGCACCATTCGCGGGCCGCTCAGGCACCAGCATCATGCACCAAGCTTATCCAGTAGCCGATCCCTCTAAAATTGACATCGCCGCCGAACAAGATATCGAACAACTCAAAGCAGTCATCTCTGCCTGCCGCACCCTACGTGGCGAGATGAATATTGCACCGTCACAAAAACTGCCGCTGCTCATCACCGGCAATGCCACACAGCTCACACCCTGGATGCCACATCTGATGAGCCTAGCGCGCCTCTCAGAAGTGCTGATCGTTGATACCCTACCTGATGCAGATGCCCCCGTATCGATTGTGGGCGAATTCAAACTCATGCTCAAAGTCGAGATCGATGTGGCGGCCGAGCGCGAACGCCTTACTAAAGAGATTGAACGCTTAGATATCGAAACCACCAAGGCTCGCGCTAAACTAGAAAACGCCAGCTTTGTCGCGAAAGCGCCGCCCCCCGTCGTTGCCCAAGAGCAGGAACGACTCGCGCGCCATAGCACCACCCTCACCCAAATGCGCGAACAACTTGCCAAGCTCAAGGCTTAAATGACATCAGTTGCAATCCCGCGAATCGTCTTAACACCACACCGCATACTCCCAAGCTGCGAATGTGATGGCTCGATTCGCGGGTGGCGTTAAGCATGGACTTTAGCCACACCCTACGCGCCCTACGCTATCGCAACTATCGCTTATTCTTCTACGGTCAGACGCTGTCGATTATCGGCAATTGGATCCAGCAAATCGCCATGGCATGGTTGGTCTATCGCATGACTGGATCAGCTTGGCTACTCGGAGTGACTGGCTTTGCTAGCCAAATTGCCTTCCTGGTGTGTGCGCCGTTTGGAGGGCTTTGGGCCGATCGCTTCAACAAATATAGACTCTTACTATCCACCCAAATCCTCTCTGGCATACCACCACTGATTGTGGCGATCTTAACTTACAGTGGTCACGTTGCCGTCTGGCACATAGTAACGATGGGATTGCTAGTGGGCATCGTCAACGCCATCGACACGCCTATCCGCATTGCGTTCACCAATGAAATGGTCACCGCTAAAGAAGATCTCGCCAGTGCGATTGCCATGAATGCCTTAATGCAAAGCGTAGGACGTATGATTGGGCCAACCATTGCCGGATTCCTACTCATGTTCTCGAGTGAAGCCTTTTGCTTTTTGTTGAATACTTCAAGCAAAGTCATGATTGTGATCATGATCTTGATGATGACGCTCACGCCCCGCCCTGGTCACAAACCCACCACCACCGCCTGGCAACAGCTCCGAGAAGGCGCCTACTATGCGTGGCACTTACTGCCAGTGCGTTGGTTGTTACCCATGGTAGCGACCATCAGCTTTATGGTCACTCCCTACCAAACATTGATGCCCATTTTTGCAGCCGAAGTCTTCAAAGGCGATGCCCAACTTCTGGGCTTTTTAATGGGCGCTGCTGGGTGTGGTGGCATTATTGGCATGCTGGCGCTGGCCTCACGCCGCTCCGTGCGCGGCTTGAGTCAATGGATTACCGTGGCCTCATTTAGCGCCAGCATCGGCACAATCGTGTTTGCCTTGTCCACCTGGCTACCACTATCCTTACTCGCCTTAACAGCCGTCGGTTTTGGCATTGTGGTCAATGGCATGGCAGTCAGTACCGTGATGCAAACCATCATTGAAGATCGAATCCGGGGCCGTGTGATGAGTTTTTTCTCAGTCGCTTTTCTTGGCGTCTACCCCTTGGGTAGTTTAGCGGGAGGCGCGCTGGCCACCCTGATTGGAGCTCCGGCTACGCTCGCTATTGGGGGCGCCTGCTGCACATTAGGCGCTATCATCCTCTGGCGCCACATGCCAAGACTGCGCGAACACCTACGCTTAACCTACGACAAACTCGGCGTTGAGAAGTAACGTTGGAGCGTAAGGTTAGGCATTAAAGTTGGCAATTAATTCGCAGTCGACCCCGAATTAATAATTCAATAAAATCAATTAGTTATATAAATATAAGCGCTCGCGAACAGTCGTCTACGAGACGCCAACACCTACTTTATTTTTTCTGCATCAAAAACGTAAATACCTGATCAGCAGTCTCGGATGACAGTAGCGTATTGCCGGTTTGCTTACAGAACGCCTGAAAGTCTTTAACCGAACCAGGGTCAGTTGCCATCACCTTCAGCACTTCACCAGTGGTCATATCATTTAACATCTTTTTGGTGCGCAATATCGGCAAGGGACAGTTCATGCCACGCACATCCAACTCTTTATCAATATTCATAGCGACCTCATCCTTGTTCTTAATTTGGGGTCGTTATCGCGAAACAACCCCGCTATGCTGCAACCGCTTAGTAGACCCGCGAATATAGGGGGAAATCACGAAATGCGCAATTGCGCATACCGACCTGAATGATCACACCAAACCACCGCCCTAAAAACGTTGTGGTTGACGCTTCTGTTCAACCAACTGGCGGCGCAACTCGCGCAACCGCGATTCGGTGGCCGAGAGTATATAAAAATCACCACCGCCGCTTTTGAGGGCAATCTGTAACTGCTCCACTGCCGCACCCAGCTGGCCACGCCGCAGATATGCCTCAGCCAACGCCCGATGCTGCATCAAAGGTTTGCCCAGGGCGGCATAGGCCTCGGCCTGCAGCTGATACAAAAACGAATCATCGGGCCGAGTCTGTAAACCCTCCTCAATCATACTCAAGGCCTGAGCGGCCTGGCGCAGCCATAACAACTGCTCCAGATGGCCGTAGAAGAGCGCGCGATAGTTGGGAAACAAACGCCGTGCCGCCACAAAACACTGTAGCGCGCCTGTCCGGTTGCCACTGGCAGCCTCTAATTGACAGCCCAAGTTCTCAACAATAGGGTTCACGGTTTTGCGTAACCCCACCATCTCTTGCCGCGCCCGCGACCACAATTTATTGCGTATTAGACTCGCCACCAAGCCATACCGACTAGCCAGCTCAGACAAATACTTGCGCTCACCGAGGCTAGACTCAAAAAAAGCTAAAGCTTCATGCGGGGCACCGAGTTCGGCACGCAACTTAGCACGAATCAACTGAAACTCTAGGCTATCGGCAACTTGCCGGTATGGCATGGACTCAAGCCGACTTTGAATATCAGCAATCCGCTCGAAGGTGAGCGGGTGCGTACGCAAATACGACGGAGCGCCTGTTTCATAGACGCGTGTGGCGCGCTGCATGCGCTCAAAAAACACCTCCATACCGCGCGGATCAAACCCCGACCTTTCCAAAATCTGCACCCCAACCCGGTCGGCCTCACGCTCATTAGAACGGGTGAAGTTGAGTTGATTCTGAATTGCACCTGCTTGGCCAAATGCAAATGCCGCCTCAGCCACCTGCGAATTGGAGCGTGCCGCCAACAAAGCCACTGCCATCGCCGCTAAGGACATCAGCTGATTATTGCCCTGCTGATTAATCATTCGCGCAATATGGCGTTGGGTGACGTGGGCAATCTCGTGACCTAGAACACCGGCCACTTCAGACTCGCTTTGCGCGGCCAAAATCAATCCTGTATGCACACCAATAAACCCGCCTGGCATCGCAAACGCATTAATCTGCGGGTCACGAATCACAAAAAAATCAAAGGCTTGGCGGGTCTCAGCAGTCACACCCGAGGTCAAGCGAAGGCCTAAGCTATTCGTATAATCAGTCACTTCGGGGTCATCGTAGTACGCCGGGTCACGGCGAATCTCGCGCATAATATTCTCACCCAAGCGTTGCTCATCGGCCACCGAGATGGTAGCGGCAGAGACATCGCCAAGATCTGGCAAAGCTTGCGCTAAGACAGTGGGCACACCTAGGGCAGCGATGAAGAGTAAAAATCTGAGAATCATAATGCTATGATAAATCCCCAAGCTCTAGTTTGGGTAAAAATCCTCAGACCCTGCAACACCTTTCAGTCATTTGAAGCGCTTTTTCTATTGTTTCCTGTTTTCTCCTATTGTTTCCCATTCCCGCCTATTTCTGACTACTCTCTATTAGTCTGTATTTATCTATATTAATCTGTATTAATCCTTATTCATTACCCCGATTGTGACTGACAATGACCAAAGCCACCTCTAAACCCAAACTTACCCAAGACCTCACCCACTTTGACGCTGCCGGCCAAGCGTGGATGGTCGATGTCGCCGCCAAACCCGAGACCGCCCGCCGCGCCTGTGCCAGCGGCAGTATCCAAATGCAAGCGGCCACCCTGCGCCGTGTTTTGGCCGGAGATACCAAAAAAGGGGACGTGCTTGGCATTGCCCGTATCGCTGGAATTCAAGGCGCGAAACAAACTGCCAACCTCATTCCGCTATGCCACCCCATCAGCTTAACGCGGGTCAGTGTCGAATTCACTATCGCGCGCCGCACTAACACCATCCATTGCACCACCATCGCTGAGACGGTTGGCCGCACCGGGGTTGAAATGGAAGCGCTCACCGCGACCGCCGTCGCACTACTGACCATCTACGACATGTGTAAAGCCATAGATCGCGGCATGACAATCACTGCAGTGCGCCTACTAGAGAAGTCTGGGGGGAAATCTGGGGATTGGGTAAATACAAATAAGTTACTGAAATAATTGGGATTTTAGCTACCCATTGGCAAGCATCCGAGTGCCTGCAGTGTGCCCGTCCGCCCATGCAATCGTAATATCGGCTAAAATTTAGGCTATTTTCAATCAACTAAAATCGTAGCGCGAGTAGCCGCCAACCTGCGCCCTAAGCGCCGCCCTGGAATACCCCTACTCTCGCTACCCACTATTGGATTACCTATTGCCATGTCCGCTTTGACACCCACCAACTTGAAACTTGGTATCGACCCTGCCCCCTACACCACGCAAACTGTCACAGTCGCTGGCTTACGTCTGAGCATCAAAGATTTTGGTAGCCCCGGCAAACCCGAAATGCTGTGTGTCCATGGTGGTGCTGCCAACAGCCATTGGTTTGATTTTGTTGCCACCGGCTTTTGCAATGACTTTCACGTACGGGCCATCGATTTGCGTGGTCACGGCGACAGCCAATGGGATCCCGCCGCTGACCCCGATTACTCCTATGAACGCTATGCGGCCGACATTCACGAATTGACTGAACTACTCGATATCAAAGACTTTGTATTGGTTGGTCATTCCATGGGCGGCATCGTCTCTAGCGTCTATGCCGGTACTTACCCAGGGCGTGCGAACACCTTTATCTTGGTCGACTCTACCCTCAACCTGTCACCCGAACGTATCGCCGGCTTTAATGCAGTCGGCAGCCGCGAAGGTCGCCACTACGCTACTGAAGCCGAATTTATTGCCCACTACAAAGTGCGTCCTGGTGGCAGTACCGCTACTCCAGCAGTACTCAGCCACATTGCACAGCACAGTGGTCGTTTATTCGAAGACGGCCGCTGGCGCTATAAGTTTGATCGTAAGGTCTACGCCAATCGAAAAAGAGTCGAAATATTCCCGCACTGGAATCACATCACGATTCCGGCACTACTAGTCAAAGGCGACCGCAGTGGCCGCATTACCCCGGAGACTATCGCCGAAGTAACAGCACGTTCACCCCGCGTCTCAGTCACCGAAATCAGCAATAGCGAACACCATGTCACCTTGGACAACCCTATTGAATTTGTCCAAACTATTAGCGAATTTATTCATAAAAACAAGTCGTTATAGTTTAGTCATGAGATCTTGATGATCAGCTATTAATTATTATTATTATTAATTTTTTAATTTTTAATTTTTAATTTTTAATTACTGAACGCTCTGCGTTGTAGTCTACACACCCCCCAAGCACAATCTGCCAGGGCAGTGTGATCAGCGCCCTCATCTACATACTAGGGCGCAATCGTCATGATTCTGACGCGGCGATTATCGGCTGAGTGAGGGTCTTCTTTGTTGAGTAAATCACTAAAACCCTTGCCTACCGCGAGCAAACGCTCCGAAGCAATCCCATTTTTAGTGAGAAACTGCGCAACCGCTTGCGCCCGCTTCTCGGATAGCGCTTGATTATATTGAGCGCTGCCTTTGGCATCGGTATGGCCTTCGACTTGAAAACGCAGTGTTTGCAATTGCTCTAAATTCATTGCTGTTGCTAAACGCAGTAACTGCTGATCACTCACGGATTGAATGCGCGCAGAATTAAACTCAAACTGAATCACCAAATCAATGGTTCTCACCGGAGCCACGGTCAGATTACGCAAGCTACGCGTTGCCGGCGGTGCGGGGGTTAAGGCTTTTGCCAAATCCTCTACTGAAACATCTGCGGCTGGTTGTTGCGCACTGATTGATACGCAGTACACAACGCTAGACAGTATTAACCCAAACTTACACCAAGACTTCATGGTATCTCCCGAATATCAATTAAAGCAGCACTCATAGCCAAAGATCGACCGCGAACCCCTTTGCCCACAAAGAAATCCATTAAACGCGAACGACCTTTTAAATCAGCAATCGCATCGGTAAATGCACCACCACCGGCATTCTCATTAGCCACAAATATCTTAGGGTCGCGCGGTGACTGACTCACAATCACCAATAGTTTGTCTGTGCCCTCAGGCCCGCCCGCTCCCACAGACCAACCAGGACGTGGCAAACGCATAGCTTGATTAGCCTTAATACGATTGTCTCTGTCAATTTTATTGGGGAACAACAAATAAAAACTCTGCGCATCACTACCCAACAGCACCACATACACATAACCATCGACAGCTGAGTTCACAGTCATTGCCAGCTCGTCACGCCCAATACGCAAGCTATTCGAGGACACATGCACATTCAAACCACGGCGCGGATCGCGCTGCTGATAAATTTCATACATCGTCGCCAATGCACCCACTGGTTCATTGGGTGCGGGCTCGGCAACCGGTGGCTGATAGGGCGCTGCGAGCACCGGTGGTGGGCTGACGACTGGCAGCTTAGTCGACTGCGGCGCCTGAGTCAGCAAAGCATCCTTGACTGGCGGATTGAATTCGGTTGGCTTAGATGCGGGCGGGGTAGCAACGACGCTAACCGGTAGGGGTGGGGATGAATGCGTTTGCGCAATTGGAGGCGATGCTGGCGGTGGTGTAGGCGCAGACTGAATAGGGGTATGCACCGCTTGCGATGGCGGCGAGGGAGGACTCAACACCGGCACTGAGGTGACGGTGAGTGTCGGTACGGGTGCGGATATCGTTGTCAACGCGGTCACCATTGGGGTTGGCTTACTAGGCGCTGGCACGGCCACTGGCGGCACATAAATTACTGTTGGCGCGACCACTAGATTACGATTGCCAGTAATTTGAATCGTACTGGGGTATTGTCCAAAGGGGGCATTGCCTGCCATGCGTTCGTTCACCTTCTTCTGAGCACACACTCGCACTTCGTCCAAAGACACCGCGCCGCTGCCATTAATGTCTTGCGAGTCGCCCAGCAAACATTGACTGACCGCCTTGGTCACCAAGCCGCCCTCACCGGTAATCTCCCAGCTCACCTCGTCGCGCTTAGCCGCTGCGATTTCAACAAAGTTTTCGCGATTAATTCCAAAACGACCCAACTCCGTGAGCAAGCTACGGGTGGTGCGATTATTCACCCCCTCGACTGAGCACATGCCCTCATTGCTACTGGTGCGCGACACAAACTTTGCAACCAATCCATTGGGCGGCGACTTCATGCTACGCGTGCCAGTGGCGACCACCCCACCAGAAAAACAGGCATCGATCATGGTGACTAATTTTTCAGCACGCTGACTCATCGGACCCGTATATTGCGCCATGTCTTGATGATTTAAGACTTCGTTGTCATATGTAAGATAGCCTTCCTCACAACCCGTATCCGTCGCTACCCGCGTACCATGCCCAGAAAAGTATACAAATACCCGGTCACCTTGTTGCACCTTACGATTCAGTTGCTCTAACTGACGTCGAATATTGGCCTTGGTGGCGTCTGCATTACGAAGCTCAACAATCGCGCCATCATCCACGCCCATCGCATGCGCCATACGACGCGCGCTATTTAAATCAATCGTCACGCCATCAAGTTGTGCAGCACCCGTATCACTGGGATAGCGACTAATACCGACTAATAGCGCATGCTTGCCCTCGGCGGCTAAGCTCGAGCTAGCATGCATACTCCAAATCAGTGCCGTCAGTAACACCACAATCCAGAGTTGTAGGCGCGATTGCGGCAATTGAGTCGATTCAGGAGAATGACGAGGTTGACACGATTTAAATAGCGGTTGCCCGTTTTGTTTAGTTTTACACATCACCACAATCATCCAATCTAAAAACGAACGCTGCCATTAATTCAAAAACGATTTAATTCCCGCATAAACTGCTGTCGCACCAGTCACTGCAGGCGTTAGCGTGCTCACCAAAGCGTCAATCTTCTTGGCTGTTTCAGCAATCCGTATCGTGCCATCACCCGCCCGTGTCACGCTCTTGGCTAACAACACAATCACGCGACTCGTCGGCGAAGCAACGCGTCGCCCTAACCATAATTGAGCCGCCATGATGCCGGTAGCAAACGCCAAGCCAATACCCAATATATATTCGACTAACTCTCGCCAATCGCGCGTGCTCTCTGGCCACAGCGGCACGTGATCTATACTTGCTGTCACCCACAGCATACCCAACACCGCACCACCTGCCACTACAAAACCGCTCACTAGCGCCAGCCACAACTGGTGCGGATGACGCATGGCCAGACACAAACCAAACGGCATCGGCATCAAGATCGTGGCAATCCGTAAATATAAAGGCTTCACATCATACAAAAACAACAAGACCCAGTGACTCGCCACCAACACCAACAATGCGGGTAACAATAAGACCAAAACACTGACCCACGCACTATGCTCAACCAGAACCTCCTCAGACTGCGGCAAGCTATCCACTGGTAGCGCCGTACCTGCGTGGGCACTATTAATGACCTCTGCCAGTTGCACGTAGCGCAACTCTGTCGCCGCTGCGTGTTCTTTAAGTGTTTGCTCTAAGGCGGCAATGCGCTGCAACAAAGGCTTAAATAAATAGAGGTCGCGACCACAATGGGCGCACGCCAAAGCGGTATCGGGTATATCAGAAACGCAATAAGGACATTGCATAGTCACCTCAGTTTTGATCAGTTTGTCTCAGCTTTACTCAGCTTTTGTGAGTAGTGATGCGATTTAAGAATGGTTAAATAACGATCACGGTACCAGTCGATCACTTCACAACTAATTTAAATTCAGCAGCACCTTGGCGACCCTCGTTATCCGTCACCGACACCCGAATTGGATGTTCACCCACAGGGGCTAATGCAGCAGGAATTTCTATACTGCCGGACTTAATCCCCGATTTCAAACGCTCCGTTAAATCAATCCCTGCACCTTTGAGATATTCAACCTTGATCGTATTGCGATCAATTTTCGCATCGCCCCGTGGCTCAAACACCACCTTAAACGGAAATGCTCCTGACACATTTTCGGGCGAGGCCATCTTGATACCAGGGCCACGGGTAATGGCGCGTGTGGCCAACTTAGTTGGCATCGGTGCCAACTTTGCCTCTTCCTCTTTAATCAATTGTAAAGACTCGGCAGACACCCCTGAGGTTAACGCAATCAGCAACACCCCTAAAAACCACTGAACCATGATTCCACTCCTTTTCACAAAAGACATCTCATCAGCAATCACACCCCTAAGGGATAAAATAAAAATCTCCCAAGGCTTGATCATATAACGACGGTACTTGTTCGTGCCCAACCGATTTCGACAAGCGAACCACTTCACTGCGCACGCTACGTAAGACTCGATCAATCGGCGCGCTCGGTTTTTGCATTTCTTTCAGGAACACCCGAGTAAACAGACCATTAGGGTCTTTATCCTTATCGCCGAGCCGATCCAAAGCTTGCTGGCCATTACCCGCAGAAAAAATCACCATCTGACCGGTTGCCGCCGTAGTCGGTGCCAGACCGCGCCCACCCAAAGCGCGGCCTGCCGTTTTAAAGGGATTGTCTCGACAAGCATCAATCACCACTAAGGTGAATTTCGCCTTGCTATCCTGAATATCATCGAGCATCCGTTGAAGTGGGATAGCCTCATCCTTGACTTGATCTTCCGACTCACCACGGATATCCACCGGTAACAAATAATTCGAGGCACCCAACTGCACACCATGACCAGCAAAGAAGATCACGACCTCATCGCCACCGTGAGTCTCGGCTTTGAAGTTGCGAATGGCCTCTTTCATCCCGCGCTCGGTCAGGTCTAACTTAATGGTCACTTTAAAGCCAGCCTTTTCTAAGGCACCACCCATCGCACGTGCATCAGCCCGCGCATTGAGCAGCTTAGATACCGACTGATAAGAATCGTTACCCATCACCAACGCACGCCGGTTAGCATAAGCTGCTGGCGTTGGCGCCGCCACTGGCGCCGCTGTCTGGGCTTGGGACTGAGCTTGAATCAATTGCAATTGCTTACGCAGCTCAGCCATTTCCGCATTCACCTTAGCCAGCTCTAGCGACTCGCGACTCACTGTGGCTGGGGCCGCAACGGGTGATAGCGCAGGTGATGCTGACGTGATTTTTGGCTCCATCGGCTTGGCCACAATCGTGGTTGGTGGCACAACAGATGGCGTGCCCGCTCGATCTGTTTGGGCCAGAGCCACCGGCTTAGGCTCTGGCTTTTGCGCCACGCTCGCTACCATAACCCACGCCGCAGCGGCTGCGGCGAGATGCGCAGAGACTTTACCGTCTGATTTACCCTCAACATACGCTTGAGCCACCGTTTCTACATATTGCTCACGCCACGCCAACCAGCGCTTAGCCCAATCGGAAGGCGTGTTGGCCTCGAGGTTTTGCTTGAACACCCCCAACTTCTCACCCATCGCTGCGATATCTGCAAATAGATAAACATAAATCCGTAATTGATTAAAAGTCCCGACCTGAGATTCCATCAAGGCCACTTCGTCTGGCATCTTCTCGACAATCGCCGGTGTGAGTTTGCTAATAATCGGCCCCCACAGACTATTCTCGCGCCACCGCTCGTTTAAGGTATAACGAAAACGTCCAACCTGAAACACCTGCGAACAGCGCACATGCAAACTGCTCTGGCTTAGGCCATGTACGCTATGACCAAACGCGCCTGGCGTGAGCCTCTTTTCGCAATCAGTGGGGGTCCACCGGCCAGGTAATTTCTCATAGCGCGCCACAAACAGCTTCAGCGGTGACTGAAGATCACTATTTAACAACACCACCACACCGCGATTGGCAGGCGCCGCTTCATCAAATACATGATTGACCAGCCACTGCCCAGGCGGTAGCGGAATCAACTGCTTGGGGGCAAGCCGGAGCACATCGACATAGGTATCGCCAACCTGGGGCAGGCCAACGCTCACCCGCGGGGCTGCACTCAAACTAGCACTGACCAACATCGTCATGGCCAACAAGTTATGCAAACTACGCATTACCAATTGCTTCACAAAAAACCCTCACTCATTCATAGCGATAGACGACCAACAAGATAGGCTATCTGCAGAAGTTGCAACTTCACACTGGCATGACTGCTGTGAACACACAGAGATGCGCTAAAATGCGTCCGGTATTGGATTGTCTGAGGTGGCGTACGCAGTGCACTACACCGCCAGCCGCCGCGACTGAAATCCGATTACACTATGCCCATTATGACATGCTATCTACCCTCTCTTTGCTGGAGCCCGACATGAACCCCACCGCCGCCCGCCGTCAGTTTCTCAACCGTATCAGCCATTGGGTTGCCTTGGGGCTTGCCAGCACGAGTGGACTGATCAAAGTCGGGCTGGCTTGGGCTGCCCCATGGGACAAGGCCACGTTTGAAACCAAAGCGTACGCCGACACTCTAAAGAGCCTGCAAATCAGCAACTTAATTGAAAGCCGCGACATCACAATCACCGCCCCCGACATCGCCGAGAACAGTGCCTTAGTGGCCGTTGCCATCAACAGCAAAATCCCCAATAGTCAAACCCTCTACCTCATTGCCGAAAAAAATCCCTTTCCTTTAGTCAGCCGCTTTGACTTTAGCGCGGGCGCTGAGGCCTACGCCTCGGTACGCATTAAGATGGGGCAGACCTCAACTGTGCGCGCCATCATCAAAGCAGACGACAAATACTATACCGCCGCGCGCGAAATCAAAATCACCGTCGGCGGCTGCGGCTAAACCCGAACATCAAATCTAACTATTTGAAAAATAAGGATATTTTATGTCAGAAGCAATGAAGATCAGCGCCCGCTTACAAGGCGACATGGCTGACGTCCGGATTCTCATGCGCCATCCCATGGAGACCGGCACCCGCAAAACCGCCACTGGTATCGTGCCCTTGCATTTCATCCAAAGTGTGATCGTCCAACACAATGGCAAAACCGTGCTCGATAGCCAATGGAGCCAAGCCATCTCGCGCGATCCCTTCTTAGGCCTGCGCATCAAAAACGCCAGGGCTGGCGACAAAATCACCGTCAACTGGTTAGACAACACCGGCGACAAGCGCAGCGATGAAGTCACCATCAACGGCTAACACCTACTTTGCGCATTGCGTTTTAGGGCTAATCTACAAATTTAACCCTTTAGCTATGACCCTTACTGCCAGCCCTTACTCCTAGCCCTTACTCCCAGCCTTTCCTGCTAACCCTCACAACTAACCCTTACTGCTAACCCTGACTACTAACCCCACGCTGAGGCGCGAGTCCCACTTTGCACCGCCCTCCAGGAGCCTAACCCATGCTGCGATGCTGTAATCACGACTTGATGCACCGCCTCAATAGCCACACGCAACCCCCTAGGAATACCTCGCTGCTCGCACTGATCGCCCTGTTCATCTCTATCGTCATGAATTGCGGCCTCACCCCAGCATTCGCCCAAAACGACTTAAGTGTGGGTCGCAAAATGCTACTCGAAGACAACCCCGGTGAATTATGGATTGACGACGGCAAAGCGCTGTTCTTCCAGGTGCGCGGCCCCAAACAAGCCTCGCTCGAACGCTGTGACTTTGGCCTTGGCCCGGGCAAACTAGAGGGTGCGGCCGCGCGCCTGCCGCGCTACTTTGCCGACACCAAGCGCGTCGAAGATCTCGAAAGTCGGCTCCTCACCTGCATGACCCAACTCCAAGGGTTTGAGCGCAGCGCACTCGAACGCAATGCGATCTCCGAGCCTGCCAGTCGCGGCTCTGAAATCGAAGCCCTCGCCCTCTACATCACCTCGCGCTCCAATGGCCACCCCATCCAAGTTAGCCTCGATCACCCCCAAGAAAAAGCCATGTATAAAGCCGGTGAATACTTATTCTTCAGGCGTAGCGGGACTAACGACTTTGGCTGTGTGCAATGCCATGGCGAGCCCGATAAACGCATCCGCTTACAAGACTTAGCGCCGCTCACCACCCACCGTGGCGCACAAGAAGTCGCTGCCAGCTGGCCCGCCTATCGCGGCGCGCATTATGTGGTGCGCACCCTGCAATGGCGTTTGAACGACTGTGTCTGGCAAATGCGTCTACCCGATCTCAAATACGCCACCGACTACAGCATCGCACTCACCACCTACCTCAATCGCACCGGCAATGGTGCGCCCGTCCAAGTCCCCGGTTTCAAGCGCTAAGAGATCCAGAGCATGCACACCCCCCAACCCAACTACCCACTCAATCCCCCACTCAAGCACCAAAACCACCAACTGCGGCTGGCACTGTTTGGTCTCAGCCTGTGCTTACTACTGAGCGCTTGCGGCTACCCCGATGCCAACACCACCCGCGAACTCGCCGAGCGCATGGTACTTGAGGCCTTTAGTGGCTCGCCGACCCATCTCAAGCGCATCGAACAAGACCCCTCGCAACAACTCTGCAGCCGAATCAATAACGCCCCCATCTCTGCGGCCGATGCATCTACCGTCCTCGAGACTGCGCGCGCCTCCATCCAATATCCCGCCAGTGGCGTGCTAATGGGCGACTGGAAAATTGGTGACACCCTCGCCCACGATGGCGCTGGTGATCGTATTCGCAACGGTAAGACCGAAGCCACTACACGAAATGGCGGTTTATGCCAGAACTGTCATGGACTCGCCCCTGGTGAAATCAACGTCGGCAACCTCGGGCCTAGCCTCACCGGCTACGGCAAATTACGCGGCACCGACCCCGCAATCGTCAAATACACCTACGACAAAATCTACAATGCGTGGTCTGTGATGCCGTGCTCCAACATGCCCAGACTCGGCGCTACGGGCCATCTCACCCCCACCCAAATCAGCCACCTAGTCGCCTACCTGCTAGATCAAAAATCACCAATAAATCAATAAGTTAAACCAACAAACATCCGTCCACCCAGCACTTGGAGCCGCAGCCCCTATGGCCTTATCCCGACGCGAATTTCTGCAGCTGTTAGCGGTGGCCGCCGGCCAAGGCTTGGCCCTAGCACCCGCCCAAGCCCAAAGCGCCGCCGATAACGGCCGCTACTACGATCTGGGGCGGGCCCGTGGCAACGTCACCCTGCTCCACTTTAGCGACTGTCATGCACAACTCTTACCGGGTTACTTTCGTGAACCCGACACCCAAATTGGCGTTGGTAGCGCCCACCTGCAACCACCCCACCTCACCGGTGAAGCCCTGCTCAAACACTTTGGGATTGCTGCCAACAGCCGCGACGCCCACGCCTTCACCCATTTAGACTTTGTTACTGCCGCCCACACCTATGGTGCGGTTGGCGGCTTTGCCCATTTAGCGACTTTGGTTCAGCAACTGCGCGCTCAGCGCCCAGGCGCATTACTGCTCGATGGTGGAGACACTTGGCAAGGCTCTGCCACCGCCTTGTGGAGCAACGCCCAAGACATGATCGATGCCACCCGCCAACTCGGGGTGGACTACATGACAGGCCACTGGGAATTCACCTATGGCGCGGCACGCGTGAATCAAGTCATTACTACAGACTTTCGCGGCTGCACCGAATTTCTGGCACAAAACGTGCGCACTCTAGACTTTGAAGACCCGGTCTTTGCCGCCACCAGTCTGCGCGAAGTTAATGGCGCGCGGATCGCTATTATTGGCCAAGCCTACCCCTACACCCCGATTGCCAACCCCCGCCACTTTGTGCCGGACTGGACCTTTGGCATTCAAGAGGAGCGCTTGCAAACCCTGGTGGACGCTGCCCGCCAACAAGGTGCGGCAGCGGTGATTTTGCTCTCGCACAACGGCATGGACATCGACCTCAAACTGGCCAGCCGAGTCTCAGGCATCGACCTCATTTTAGGTGGCCACACGCATGATGCCGTACCCCAAGCCATCACTGTGGCCAACCGTCACGGCCACACCCAAGTCACCAATGCTGGCGCCAATGGTAAGTTTTTAGGCGTCGCCGAACTCGACATACGCGCTGGCAAACTGCACGGCTGTCACTACCGCCTGCTGCCCGTATTTGCCAATTTGCTACCGGCAGACCCAGCAATGCAAACCTTGATCAACCGCCACCGCGCACCTTATCTTGAGCGTCTCGAGCGCGTGCTTACCCACACCAATGGTCTACTCTATCGCCGCGACAATTTTGGCGGCAGTGCTGACCAACTGATTCTCAGCGCACTACTTGCCACCCAAGACACCGAGATTGCCTTCTCCCCGGGGTTTCGGTGGGGCGCTACCCTGCTGCCCAACACTGCAATTACCGTCGAAGACGTCATGCGCTTAACCGCAATTACCTATCCAGCTGTCACCCGCAACACCTTCACCGGTGCAGCACTCAAAGACTTACTCGAAGACCTGTGTGATAACTTATTTAATCCCGACCCCTATCTGCAACAAGGCGGCGACATGGTGCGTGTCGCCGGCCTGCGCTATAGCTGTGCACCGCACCAAAACATCGGACAGCGCATCAGCAATTTGTATGTCAACGACACACCCTTAGACCCTAATCGCGTATACACAGTCGCCAGTTGGGCCTCCGTTGCACCCGAGGCGCGAGGCACGCCAATCTGGGATGTGCTGGGTCAGTACTGCAGCGCCCATCAAACGCTACCCGTGATCAGCCCACAGCACCCAGCGCTAATCAGGCGCTAGGCGTCTGGCGTATTCAGTCTATCGTGCTCTGCCGATGGCATTAAATTAGGGATTTGGATTTGGCAGCGGACTAGGGACAAACGGATAAATTGCCCCATGTGTCCAAAAGCGCGGGAATACAGGCACGCCCAAGCGCCCCTGCGACTGCACCGCTTCCCACATCAGGTCGGGCACTCGCCGAATCTCAGGCGACACACCGACAGCAATCGCCGCAAAAAAACTAGTCATTACCATAAACATCAGCGCCTGTGGCCGCCACGCCCAAGCCGACAGACGCAGTGGTGGTGTAGATTGCTGCTGCAAACAAAACCCTATGGCCCAGGCACTCAATGCGGCTAAGCTCACCTGACTAATGGGCATCACCACCACGCCATCGACTAAGGCCTGCACCATCGCACCCACTAATCCCGCCAACACCGCCACCATTGTAAAGCTCGTGTGTTGTAGGCGGGTAGACGGCGCCCAAGAGGCCGTTTCTAGCGCCAAGGGTGACAAACCCACCCCTTGCCAGACAGCACGTCCAAAGCGCCATACGCCATAAACCGCTAACCCACACCACAATAAGCCGCCAATCAGCCCCCATTCAGCAAACCATTGCAAGGGCGCATTATGGGGATGATTCGCAACGTCATTTTGAATGCTGGAAAAATGCATAGGCCCAATACCCAACAACGGATTCGACTGCAAGGCCTGCACACTAAACCCCCACAGATGCTCCCGCGCGGACACACTGCCACGGTCAAGGAGGTTACGCCCAGTAGTCAATGGCGTCGAACTAGGCACCGCCCCTTCAGGCCCAAGCCCTAAAAATTCTTGCGCCATTGGTGATAACACCTTAGGTGCGGGAAATTGTAGGGGCATCCACAACATCACCACCACAAACGCAATAGCACCTGCAACTCCAGCCAGCGCTTGCCAGCGAAACCAACGCCAACCGACCGCACCACCGCACCAGGCTGCCACCACTGCGCCCACCGTTAAACCCACCCAACTGCCGCGCGTACCAGAGCCAATTAACAACATCCACCACCAGAGGGCAACCCCGCCAAACAACAACCGTAGCTTTAACCCTTGCCCCCACCACAGCAGTGGCAACACCACAAACGGCAACAACATCGTCTGCCATTGGCCAAAAAACCGCACATTGCTAAAGCCGTGGTACAAGGCCATCGGAATAAATGGCTGCCCCATCTGTGGGCCTAATGTTGCCATCAATACATACTGAATCACACTACCCGCAGTATGTAATGCTGCCGCTAACCACAACCCAAACACCAACACCTTATCCCACTGTGCTCCGCTTTGGCGCACACCTGCCACCACACCCACTACACACAACCAAGCGCCATACCACGCCCACTCCAGCGCAGCCCAACGCGGATACAACGCCAACGCACTCGAGACTGCACCAATGACGAAGAGCGCAATCAACGACCAACGCAAGCCCCAACCTAACCGCAGCCACAATGCCCACAGCCGTTGGTTCCAAGGCGGTACCATACCAGCCAGCAACACCACTCCAAATAACAGTAATTGCACCAAACGCTGACCATCATGATTAAAAATACCCCAACGCAAATAGGGCGCTATCGCTAAAAACCCGATCACCAAACCGAAGATCCAACCCACGCGCGCCATATCCCACACGCTGCGCCAACTTATACTCTGTATATCCTGGATATCTTGGATGTTTTTTATATCTTGGATATTTTTTATATTCTGCATAACGACTCTCCACTTAATCCGTATTCGGCAGCACCAAAGGATAAATTCGACCATTGGCCCAAAAGCCAGGCCCTACAATCCAACCATAATGAGCCCGTAGCCGTGCTGCCTCAAACATTAACTCGGGTACACGCCGAATCTCTGGCGCCACACCGACCACAATTGCCGTAATAAAACTAGCCATCACAACTACCATCGCCATCTGGCGCCGCCAACTCCAAGCCTGTGGCGATGACGATATCGATAACGCTGACGACAACGTAGTTTGCACCCGCAAACAAAACCCGATACCCCACGCACTGAGTAGCGCCAAACTCACCTGACTAACAGGCATCACCACTACGCTATCGAAAAAGGCTTGCACCATCGCCCCCACCAATCCCGCCAATACAGCCACCATGGTCTGCGACGTGTATGCCGACAGTTCATTGCTGGGCCTAGCAGACAGTGCATGCACGGAGGGCCTCTGCGCCACTCGTAACCGCACGGCACCGGCAAAACGCCACAACCCATAAACTGCCAATCCACACCACAACAAGCCGGCCACCACACCCCATTCTGCCATCCACTGCAGAGGCGCGTTATGCGGGTTAAACTCAATATGCATAGGGCCTAGGCCTAGCAAAGGGTGGGACCGCAGCGCCTGCAAACTGAGGATCCACAGCTCGCCACGCCCTGACAAAGCAGTAAAACTTGCAGCACTTCGCTCGGTAGTTAAGGCGGTTGATTGCCCCAATCCCAAAAACTCTAGCGCCAATGGTGACAACACCTTAGGTGCTGGGAAGTATTGGGGTAACCACTGCATCATCACCACAAACGCAATAGCACCTGCAACTACAGCCACGGCTTGCCAGCGAAACCAACGCCACCCCACTGCACCACCACACCAGGCCGCTACCACTGCGCCCACCGTTAAACCCAGCCAGCTGGCGCGTGTACCCGAGCCGATTAACAACATCCACCACCAGAGGGCAACCCCGCCAAACAACAACTGTAGCTTCAACCCTCGCCCCCACCACAACAGTGGCAACACCACAAACGGTAACAACATCGTCTGCCATTGGCCAAAAAACCGCACATTGCTAAAACCGTGGTACAAGGCCATCGGGATAAATGGCTGACCCGTGGTCGGGCCTAACGCTGCCATCAGCACATACTGAATCACACTACCTGCAGCATGGAGCGCTGCCGCTAACCACAACCCAAACACCAATACCTTATCCCACTCCGCAGCCCGCGCCTGGTGCCGCACCATCGCCAACACACCCACCACACACAACCAAGCGCCATACCACGCCCACTCCAGCCCCGCCCAACGCGGATACAAGGCCAGCACACTCGACACCCCACCAAGCACCATCACCGCGACCAGCGCCCAACGCAGTGCCCATCGTAGACTTCGCCACAACGCCCACAGCCGTTGATTCCAAGGCGGCACACCACAGACCAGTAGCACGACTCCCCACAAGAACAACTGTGCCAAGCGTTGACCATCGTGGTTAAAAACGCCCCAGCGTAAATAAGGCGCTGCAACGACCAGAGCCATCACCAAACCCCAAACCCAGCCCTGGCGCACCATCGCCGACACACTACGCCATCCCACACTAGTCATCATCCGCCTCCATTACCGAGCTGCAGCATCGTCCATATTCGAATAGACAAAAAAAACCCCGACCTAAGTCAGGGTTTGACATACACTTTCGATACATTAACTAGCAGAAGCTGAAGTAACAGGGTAACTAGTCTGACTCGTACAATCATTATTAGATTTAACTAATTCTATATGACCAATAGTCCATTTAAAATAACCCTGGGTTTCAGCATTGTTATGAACAAATACCAAAGCACAATTTGAATTGTTTGTACCAGTACCAGTCAGAACAATAGGTGCGGTTGATTTTGATGCTGCAGTGATAGCACCAGCACGCGTACCCCAAGATACTGCAGCGGCAAGTTTATTTTGCGATGGGGTCACATTACCGTTACCAACTTTGCCTGGCAATACCGCACCTACAAGAGCTTTATCGTCACATTTCCCATTATAAACGCCATTATTTTGCAACAAGCACTGTGATAATGCATTAGTATACCCAGACACCCCAGAAATCGCGTCTGCCCAATCAGCTCTGACAGTTTGGTTTTGATACATCGGCACCGCAATCGCTGCCAAAATACCGATAATCGCGATAACCACCATCAATTCAACCAACGAAAAACCGTGTTGCACGGCTTTTACAATCTGAGACCATTTACGCATGAACATTCCTTTATCAAAATTTAAAAACGAAAATTTAACAACAAAAAATTAAACAACAAAATCATTATTTAAAAACTAAGAACTAAGAACTAAAACTAAAAACTAACAATAAAAAAACTACAATCTACACTAGCCAACTCACTTCAACATTTCAGCGCTGTTCACCTCAACGAAATTGGATTTGCAGGCGCGGCATAGCTCATCTGAGCAAAGCTTGTGCCAGGTCAGCTCATCGGTGCGGCATTCACCAAGGTTTCAGCTTGCCAGGCAAACCCAAAACTGAGACCAAACGCGCACAGGCTCGCACTACACCTCTCATAAAATCATTTAAGTAATTGATTTTATGAGATGCAAATTTGAATCGAATCGGGCGAACTGGACAGCAGACGTGGAATAACAGAACCGCCAGCGACGGCGAAATTGAAACCAATTTTAGAACTGGCGCGAACATTTTTTGAACCACATTTTAAGTCTGATTATGCTGATACCGAAGTGATACCACCGTTTGCACAGCGACTGACAGGTTTTGTCAGTGTTTGCCAAAATTTGTCACAAACTGACAAATTTTGTCAGTCGCCCACCAGCTGGTCATCAGTCCATCATACCCACAAACACCAAGCAACCAGATGCAAACGGCTGAAGATAGGTGATTTGATTTTAATTTATGGATACTGAGTGCTTGATTTTAGATACTGGATTCTAATCAATTGACTCCTGGCACGTATTTCTAAGCACTAAGCATTGAGCACTGAGCACTGAGCACTGAGCACTGAGCAC
>Ga0114974_10000217_pt1 | contig 51239 bp, 44 predicted proteins | sample S_130206_EF_Meta_FD_87318 | JGI IMG/M metagenome (GOLD analysis project Ga0114974, IMG submission 87318) | Freshwater microbial communities from Lake Simoncouche, Canada to study carbon cycling - S_130206_EF_MetaG | ecosystem: Environmental > Aquatic > Freshwater > Lake | place: Lake...
AAATCTAAGCTTAAAAAGCGCATCACTTAGAATGTAACGATAGGAAATATATAGGATACACAATGATGACGACCGCTCAGGTATCGCAAACCAGTAATCAGCCAGGGGGCTAATTTAAATGGCATTTTCTGGGCATTTATTGCACTAAATATTTTACTGGGGGCTTTCATCTCAGCCACATCTGCTAAAACGGCTTTGTTGCTTCCCATGTTTATGATGTTATCTGCGATGTATGGCGCTTTTGGTGGCGCCATAAGAAATAATGTAGGTCGAAATTTAGTGCTCCAAAATTTGTTGGCCAATAACGTTTCTGCCAGTGCTTTTATTACTGGTTCAGCAGCAAATTTATTGGCTGCTCAATTGTTAGAGAAGGCAGGTGCTAAGGTTTTTTATGGGGATTGGTTAATTGCACTGTTACCACTTGCAGTTTTGCAATGTGCAATTGCTTGGTATACCGGTGTTAAGTTGATATTACCGATAGTCAATGAAGAAAAGCTTCCGCAATTAGAAGGTGGTATGTCACGATTATCTGCTGAGCTGGAGAAAATGGGGGCTATTACCGGAGACGAAATTCGTGCTGCATTTATTTTTATGACTGTGCTTGCTTTTTGGGCGACAGACAATCTACACGGTATAAAAGCTGAAGTAGTTGCCATTACCGGCGCCATCGCGGTGTTGATGCCTGCATTCTCAGGCCTGAAGCGGTTTGGAGTTCTTAATTGGAATCAGTCTGATATTCCATGGCATATGCTAATGTTTAGTTGGGGAGCTTATGTCTTAGGTGGGATGATGGAGAAGACAACCATCATTGATTTAAGTATTGCCAGATTGTTTATGGATTTGAATGTGACTATCAATACCCCCAAGGTTTTAGTGTTTGGCGCTATGGCAGCTTTATTTGGATTAACAACTTTAGTCAGTGAGAGTAAAACTGCAAGAACAATTATTATGTTTCCGATACTGATTGCAACTGCGAAGCAATTTAATTGGGATATTATTGGTTTTTGCTTACCGATGGCATTTTTGATTAATCAAGTCTATGTGTTTTACTTCAACTCTAAGCCGGCTAATATTAGTTATTTAACTAATCAATATTCTACGTGGGATGGTTTTAAATTTGGTATGGTACAACTCATTATCATTATATTTTTATTAGTGCCATGGACGCATTATGTGATGCCGCTGATGGGGTTTAACAGCCAACTATGGTGATTATATTTTTAATATGAGATGTTTGCTTTCTATAGAAATGCTATTAAACCTACGCCAGATCCAAAAGCTATAGATAACAGAACAGGGTAGCATTGCCTCAATATAATTGAATTGCCTGTGAAGTAAATGATTCCAATTTTAAAAATTGAATTTGCAAATAGCGCTATTACTGTGCTGGTCACTAAAACATTAGTGCTTAATGTGCCTATGCCAAATAGTCGTAAGTTGGATAGCATAATCGCGTCTACGTCACTAAGGCCGAACAGGAAGGCTGTGACGTAGATTCCATTATTCCCAGCATGATGGTTGACCCATGCGCTTAAAATTAAAATAATTGTATAAATAATTGCAAACCCTAAGGCGGTTTTGAGCTCGACAGGGTTTTTGATGTCTGGAATAGTTATTTCTTTTTTTGATTGTAGGGATTGACGTTGTATGACATACATTACAATGCCAGTTATAAGTCCAAAAGCTAATATTGGAATTAGAGTAGGTAGTGCTTCTGGTGCCATAATCAGGGCAAATCCGGCTAGCCTGATGGGTAATATTAAATTCGAAGTGACAATGACTTCGATAGCAAGCGAATTCAGCGTTTCATCTGACTTTGCATAGCGCGCATATGCTAATGTGGTAGCAGTGCTTGAGATTAAGCCACCGAATATGCCTAACACGATAGCACCATATTGACGACCAATAATTCTTAATGCTACATATCCGACTAGTGATACACCGCTTATTAACACCACCATTAGCCAAATATGTCTTGGATTTAGAGCTTGATAGGGGCCATATTCACCCGCCGGTAGCAAGGGTAGTATGATGAATGTGACCACTGCAAATTGCAGTATTGAGAGAATGTCACGTCGTTCAAGCCGTCTAGCCGCGCCGCCAAGCTCTGATTTGAAATACAGTAATGCAGTTGCAATAATTGCTAGCATCACAGTCAGCTGTGTGTATCCTAATGAAACCATTACGCCAAATAAATAGCACAGAATTATTGCAGCAACAGTTGTAGTTCCTGGGTCATCTTTATACAGTACTTTTCCATATCTCACATTGGCAGCAATAGCTAATGCAGATATAACAATTAACCCTATACTAATTATTGATGGGGCTGCTAATATTGTTGCCATGGTGGCTGTCATTGCACCAATCAGCCCCACTAGCGCAAAAGTTCGCAAGCCTGCTAGTGCAATAGGGTGTCTTTCTCGTTCAAGCCCAATGAGTAGCCCAATGGCGAGAGCTGTGATAAAGCTAGGCATTAGTTCAATGCCAAGATCCTTAATCGCCATTAGAATATCAGAGTCATATTAGAACTACTTGTTATGGATTCTCAGTTCTGATTCTGGGCTTATTGATTCTTGTATTTTTATTCTTTAACAACCATTACAGGTATTGGTGAGATGGCAGAGATGCGTTGAGCGACTGATCCTAAAATTAGATCGGTCCATACTGAGCGTCCTTTTGCACCTAAGATTATCAGCTCATATGGACTACTTTTGATCTCTGTAATGATTTCTTCGCATGGGTTACCGTATCGGATAACCATGTCATGTGGTAAATCTGTTTTTTTGAGATATTTGATAGACCATGCTAGATCTTTATCTGACTCCTCACGCAAGAAGTCATCTACAGCCCCTTTTTTAGAGTATTTCTTAAATACTTTTAATGCTGTGTCATCTTGGATGGTTAGTAGCGTGATGTGAATATCTTTTTTATAAATCTTAAATATTTTGGCGGCAAATTTAACTGCTGATTCAGATGACTTTGAACCATCCACTGCAATTAGAATCTTCATTTTCATGCCCTTTATAAAAACTTATTATATTTAAGCACTCCTTATTCCAATTGATGTACATCAATAAGTCTTAATTGAGACGCATTACTTTGCGCTGTTGTTTGGTTTAATTTGCCTTGGCACCGGATGCTTTGATGACTACCGCTAGTTTTTCAACTTCGGTGCGGATGAAAGCGTCAAACTGATTGGTGGGTAGGGCGTGCGGTACTGCGCCTAAGGTAAGCATTCGATCTTTAACCTCAGGTAAGGTTAAGACGTGTTCGATGTCTGCAGCGATTTGCGCTTTGAGGGTTTTAGGCGTGCGTGCAGGAGCAAAGATGCCTATCCATAGATTAAAATCGAATCCAGCAAGGCCTGATTCAGCAACTGTAGGCACATCTGCAAGTACTGGCGAGCGATTTACAGTGCTGACTGCTAGAGCCGTAATGCGACCACTTTTCACCAGGGGTACTGCAGCAATAATGGGGGCAAAGAAGAATTGGACGCGGCCACTGATAGTATCGTTGAGTGCTTCGGGGGTGCCTTTGTAGGGTACGTGCACAATGTCCAGTTTGGCGGCTAGTTTAAATAATTCTCCATTGATATGGGTGCCACTACCAATACCAGCAGAGCCAAAGTTGATTTGACCAGGTTTGGTTTTTGCAAGATCAATTAAATCTTTGACTGATTTGATATTGTTGCTGGGTGCGGTGACTAGAACATTAGGCACATCAGCAATTAGGGTAATGCCGGCAAAGTCTCGAATAGTGTCGTAGGGCAGTTTGCTGTAGAGAGAGGCATTAGACGCATGGCCGATAGATTGCACCATGAGTGTATGTCCATCTGGATTGGCGCCCACCAAGATTTGTGATCCGACAATACCTCCTGCGCTAGGGCGGTTGTCAATAATGACCGGATGTTTCCAGCTCTCGGTGAGTTTAGCCCCAATTAAACGTCCTAAAATGTCAACAGCACTACCTGAGGATACGGTGGCGAGAACACGTACTGCTCGGTTTGGGAATGTCTGGGTGTTAGCACTTAATGCCCCTTGGCTAGTGAATAATGCCAGGGTGAGTAGGAATACGCTTCGTCGGTAGCGCTGATTCATGGTGGTGGCCTCTAAGTGTGTGCGCACAGTTCTTTGTTGTCTGCGCTTGTTGTGGTTATCGGTGATTCAGGATTTAATATTTTCGTTTCAAGATTTTAAATTCAAGAGTTTTGATTGTAGGGTTTGTATTCAGGACTGATCTAATGTGACGACTTGGGTTTAGTGTGTGCGTCCCCCTTCGACGGATTCATAGCCTGCTGCTTCGAGAGAGCCTGCACCACTCCAGCCCCAGACTAAAACGACGTCCTCATCTGAGGTGTTTTTAAAGCCATGCCACTTTCCGCGGGGCGTGAACACTACATCGCCTTGTCCGGATGGGCGCTCGCCGCCATCGTCGGTATACATAACGCCTTGGCCTTTAATCACGATCCAGAATTCATCGCAATTAAAGTGCCGATGCCGGTCGTGTTGAGCGCCAGGTGGAAGCACGGTCCAACCAACCAGTAATTTATCGGAGTTGCAATTCTTTTGGTTAATGAGAAATTGCACTTGCATATTCACCCAGCCATCTTTTTCGGCTAAGCCGCCAACGGTTGGAATATCTTTCAAATTGGTGCTAAATGCTTGGGGTTCGGGTTTCATTTGGACATTCCTCCTAAAATTCGATAAGCCTCGTGGGCAATGACAAAATCGTTGTGTGCGATACCCAGCCCTCGGCAGGCATTCATCATCTCGTTGGCAGCAGCAGCTAAGGGAACGGGTACGCCCATTTTACGGCCTAGTTCAAGCACTAGTTGCATGTCTTTTTGTTGCAAATTGACGTCTGCAAGGGGTACTTTGGGCATGTTGCCTTCAAGAATAAATGGACCTCGGTAGCCCAGCACTGGCGAGGCGACCACACTCTTGAGCATGGCGTCGACTGCAACTTCGCGCGCCACCCCACCTTTTTCGGCAAGCGCTACGCCTTCACCAAAAGCGATGACCTCAACCATCAATACTAAATTGATGGCAAGTTTGAGCTGTACGGCTAGGCCGTTACTGCCAATGTAAGTGACTTTAGGGCCAATGCTGAGCAATACAGGCTCCACTCGATCGTAGGCGGCGCGATCTCCGCCCACCATGATGGAGGCTTTACCTTCTGACAAGGTGACTGTGCTGCCTGAGATGGGGGCATCCAGCATGCATAGTCCTTTATCAGCAAATGTCTTGGCAATCGCACGACTTGAATCTGGTGCAATTGTGCTCATGTCTAGAAAAATACCGTCTGGTTTCAACCCTGCGATCACGCCCTCGGGTCCTAGGGCGATAGCTTCGACTGCTTGGGCATCGGTCACAATGCAAAATACGATGTCCGATTGTGCGGCTACAGCTTTTGGGCTGTCTGCCCACAGCATGCCGAGTTTGCGTAGGGGTTCGGCCTTAAGAGGGGAGCGGTTCCACCCGGTGACTTGATGACCACCAGCGAGTAGGCGCGGCACAATTCCCATTCCCATGTCACCTAAACCAATAAATCCGATTTCCATTTTGTTGAATCCTTGGTGGTTATTTCTTCAATAGTTAAATTTTTATTTATAAATTTTATTTTATTTTCAAATGGTTACGATTTATATACGGCTAAAGAGTCAGCGATTTTTTTATACTGATGTTGACACTGATAACTCTCTCTCCCTAAAGGGTAGTAAAAACCAATTACTCGGTCAATAGTCGCTGCGAGTGCTGGGTGTGGCTGGGTGCACTTAGTGCTGTTAATGACAGTGTAGTGGTGGGTTGATGAGTCGGCGTGCCGCTAAGATGAGTTCGCTGGCCGTTAGTCCTATAGGTCCTTGGCCTTGGCTAATACAGAAATCAGCGGCTGCGCCATGCAGATAGACACCACCGGTCAGGGCGTGGCGCGGGTATACGCCTTGTGCCAGAAGTGCAACAATCAGCCCCGTTAAAACATCCCCCATGCCGGCGCTGGCCATGCCTGGATTGCCTGAGGTATTGATTGCCCAGTGTCCATCTGGCCAAGCGCAGACACTGCCGTTGCCTTTGAGTACCACACTGGCTTGATAAGTGCTGGCTAATTGTAATGCTGCCGCTAGGCGATCAGCTTCAATGGCTGGGATTGTGGTGTGTAGTAAGCGCGCGGCCTCAGCGGGATGAGGCGTTAAGATTGTGTCACTAACTCTTTGAATTATTTGATTTTTTATTTCTTGATTTGCGGCGAGATGGTTCAGGCCATCGGCATCAATCAGTAGCGGTAAGGGTCTTGCAATAGCGCTTGCCAGTAGTATAGCTGCTGCTCGGGAATGACCTAAACCAGGGCCTATAGCCAGTGCGCTCAGGTGAGGGAGTTGCACCACTTCAGCCGCAGGTCTGAGCATAACTTCTGGTTGGTTGGAGTCTATCGGTAGACTATCTGCAGCAAGGTGTCCTCCATACACGCGCCCCGCACCAAGGTGTAGGGCGGCGCGGGTGGCTAGCCATAAGGCGCCGTGCATGCCGTTAGCGCCGCCTAGAATGCCAACGCTTCCATAAGTGCCTTTGTGCGAGTGTTGTGGTCTTGGTGGAAGTAGGTGAGCCAGAACCTCCTGAGCAATTGTGGCACCACTGGGTGCTGTGAGTAAAAGATCGTCAAGACCTAAATTGACATTATGTAAATCGCCGCTGTGATCTGGACCGTCTAAAGTAAGTAGGCCAGGTTTGAGGGCGATTAGGCTTAGAGTGTGATCAGCATAAATAGCCTCGCCCATCACCATGCCGGTGTCTGCGTCTAAGCCGCTAGGCACATCGATTGCTAATATTGGACAACTTAGTTGATTGACTTGACCGATCAAATCGGCATAAGTTCCGGTAATCGCTCTTTTGAGACCGATTCCAAAAAGTCCGTCAATCACTAGGGCGTACCGTCCCGAGCTGGGAAGTATGTTATGGGTTGTGCCACCGGCAGAATGCCAAGCTTGCCAAGCAGCCAGAGCCTCTCGTGCTACGGGAGGCTCAGTTTGAGGATAGACGACAATGACCGAGTACCACCATTGGCGCAAGTGGAGGGCGGCGATAAAGGCATCCCCGCCATTATTGCCTGGACCTGCCAGTATCAATATGGGTAGCCCAGTCTCGCCTGCTAGGTTGCGTCCAAGCGCTGCAGCGGCGAGTCCCGCTCTCGCCATTAAGGGTTGACCGGCGGCAAGCGCTTGCGTCTCGATAAGACGAAGGGTGTTGGTTTGGAGAATTGGGGTGGCGTGGGGGATTTTAGGCATGATTATTCATATTTTAACGTAAGCTTTGGTCAGCTATCGCACTGGTTTCAGTTAAAATGGCGCTTTATGATTTAATATTGATTATGCGCAATGTTCTACACTTAAAAGGGCGTAATGCGCTCTCATCCCACCGCCGTCAAGCTTTGGCCGCTATTCTAGACGCCTGTGTTCCAGGTGTGCGCTTTGGTGCAGAGTATTGGCATTTTGTACAAATCGCAGATAACTTGTCTGATACATCAATGCTGCGGCTCGAGCAAATCTTAGCCTATGGGCCAGTTGCAGAGGTGGTTGATGCCGACGAGAGTCTGCTGTTAGTGACACCAAGGTTAGGGACGATTTCACCGTGGTCTTCTAAAGCTTCGGATATTGTCCAGCACTGTGGCGTGCCAGAGGTGCTCCGGGTAGAGCGGGGTGTGGCTTGGTGGTGCTCGGTTAGTGGGCACGCTTTGACGGGGGTAGAGCTAGCCTTAGTGGCCCCGCATATGCACGATCGCATGACTGAGTCAGTGTTATCTGACTTTGAACAAGCGCAAGCATTGTTTCAGCAAGTAGCGCCTAAACCATTATGTCATATTGATGTGCTCTCTGGTGGTCGGCCAGCATTGGAGGCTGCGAATCAAAGCATGGGGCTTGCGCTATCGCCTGATGAGATCGATTACTTGTTGATGCATATGCAACGTTTAGGTCGCAATATGAGTGACGTTGAGTTGATGATGTTTGCGCAAGCCAACTCTGAGCATTGTCGTCATAAGATTTTTAATGCGGATTGGGTGGTCGACGGAGTCCCGCAAACACAATCGTTGTTTGGGATGATTCGCACTACTCATCAGCGCCACCCTGAAAATACGATTGTGGCGTATTCAGATAACTCTTCGGTAATTGCTGGAACAGAGGTGGCGCGTTTTTACCCAGATGCTGATCAGCGTTATGGCTACAATCATGCACTTACCCATATTTTAATGAAGGTAGAAACTCATAATCATCCGACGGCTATTTCACCCTTCCCGGGGGCTGCTACCGGTGCTGGTGGTGAAATTCGAGATGAAGGTGCGACTGGACGTGGTGCTAAGCCTAAAGCTGGTTTAACTGGGTTTTCAGTATCTAATTTAGCGATCCCAGGCTTTACCCATCCTTGGGAAGAAAACCCAATTGGTAAACCTGACCGAGTAGCCTCAGCATTGCAGATTATGCTCGAAGGTCCGATTGGTGGCGCTGCATTTAATAATGAGTTTGGCCGACCCAATTTAACCGGCTATTTTCGTAGCTATGAACAACGGGTAGGACATACCGTAAGGGGTTACCACAAACCAATTATGATTGCCGGTGGTCTAGGTAATATTGCTGCAGAGCATACCGAGAAGCTAGGCTTGCCAGTCGGTTCGCTGTTAATCCAAATTGGTGGCCCCGGTATGTTGATAGGTCTGGGGGGGAGTGCCGCTTCGAGTATGGATACCGGTACTAATCAGGCTGATTTAGATTTTGATTCGGTGCAACGTGGCAATCCAGAGATCGAGCGCCGAGTGCAAGAAGTGATTGACCGCTGTTGGGGCTTGGGTGCTCATAATCCAATTTTATCGATACATGATGTAGGGGCGGGGGGGCTGTCGAACGCCCTGCCGGAGTTGGTGCATGGCGCGGGTAGTGGTGGGCATTTTCAATTGCGTAGCATTCCTTCAGAAGAGCCAGGAATGTCACCACTACAGATTTGGTGTAACGAGGCACAAGAACGTTATGTACTGGCGATTTCAGCAAATCATTTGGCGCGCTTTGATGCCATTTGTCAACGTGAGCGCTGTCCGTATGCAGTCGTTGGCACTGTAACCAAGGATGAGCGCCTTGTTGTAAGTGATCAAGTCTTTGATAACAACCCAGTGGATATGGATTTGTCTGTATTGCTCGGTAAGCCGCCAAAGATGACGCGTGATGTAGTGCGACTAAAAGTGGCTGCTACTGAATTTGATGCTAAATCTGTTGATATTCATGAAGCCTTATTTAGAGTGTTGCGCTTACCAAGCGTAGCTGATAAAACATTTTTAATTAGTATTGGTGATCGTTCTGTCGGTGGTATGACAGCTCGCGATCAGATGGTTGGTCCGTGGCAAGTGCCGGTAGCAGATGTAGCGGTTACTTTAATGGGATTTAATACTTATTGTGGTGAAGCGATGGCTATGGGTGAGCGCACGCCTTTGGCGGTGCTCAATCCCGAAGCTTCAGGCCGCATGGCCGTTGGTGAGGCCTTAACCAATATTGCGGCAGCATCGATAGCGAATTTAAGCGATGTGAAATTGTCGGCAAACTGGATGGCTGCAGCAGGTCACCCGGGTGAAGATGCGGCGCTATTTGATACAGTGAGCGCTGTCGCTTTATCGTTATGTCCTGCCTTAGGGATAAGTATCCCTGTCGGTAAAGACTCGTTGTCGATGAAAACTACTTGGCAAGAGGGGCAGGAGAAGCGTGAGGTAGTTGCCCCATTATCATTAATTATTTCTGCATTCGCCCCTGTTGTGGATGCTCGCCGTACTTTAACGCCGCAACTGTCTATTGATCAAGGCGAGACTGAGTTATGGTTGATTGACTTAGGCCGAGGGCTTGCGCGTTTAGGTGGTTCCGCACTGACTCAAGTGTATGGGCATAGCGGTGCAGTAACGCCTGATGTGTCAGAACCTACGCATCTTAAAAACTTCTTTGAGGTGATTCAGTATTTAAATACGGCAGGTTTAGTGTTGGCCTATCACGATCGTTCTGATGGTGGCTTGATTGTGACCTTGTGCGAGATGATGTTTGCAGCCCGTTGTGGTGTGGAGTTGCAGTTGCCTGCGAATTGGCAGGATTCTATTGTCGCGCATTTATTTAATGAAGAGTTAGGCGCAGTGATTCAAATACGAACTACCGATCGTGTGCAGGTGTTGCAGCGACTGGATGCGGCCGGTTTAAGCGCAATAAGTCAAAACATAGGTTTAGTTCGAAAATCGTCCCGATTGTTGGTGCGTGTCGGTCAAACTATTGTTATTGATGAGTCTCGGGAAGTTTTGCATCGTGCCTGGTCTGAGACCAGTTATCACATGCAACGTTTACGTGATCATCCGGAATGCGCCCAACAAGAGTTTGATCAAATATTAGATGTCAATAATCCAGGCATAAGTCCTGTATTAAACTTTGATCCACAAGAGAACATTGCGGCACCTACAATTTTGCGCGGTGTCAAGCCGCAGATTGCTATATTGCGTGAGCAAGGAGTCAATGGCCAAATAGAAATGGCTGCTGCATTCGATCGGGCCGGTTTTACGGCAATTGATGTTCACATGAGCGATTTAATTAGTGGGAGGGTTGATTTGCTTCAGATGCAAGGTGTTGTGGCATGCGGAGGATTTTCATACGGTGATGTATTAGGTGCGGGTGAGGGCTGGGCTAAATCAATTTTATTTAATACTCGTTTGCGCGATGGGTTTTCATCATTCTTTGCGCGAACTGATAGCTTTGCCTTAGGTGTTTGTAATGGCTGTCAAATGATGAGTAATTTACGTACAATTGTCCCCGGTGCTCAATTATGGCCCCGTTTTGTGCGTAATCGTTCCGAGCAGTTTGAAGCGCGCTTTGTGACAGTTGAAGTGCAGCAGTCGCCTTCTTTGTTTTTTGATGGTATGGCAGGGAGTCGCCTACCTATTGCGGTTTCTCATGGCGAGGGTTATGCCGAGTTTGCTGATGCGAATGCGCTACGCGATGCGTATTCATTAGTTGCCATAAGATATGTTGATCACTATGGTAAAGTAACTGAACAATATCCCCTAAACCCTAACGGCTCACCGCAAGGGATTACTGGATTGACCACCGCAGATGGCCGCTTTACTATACTAATGCCGCATCCGGAACGAGTAATCAGAACAGTGCAACACTCATGGTATCCGAGTGCTTGGGGTGAAGATGGCCCGTGGTTGCGAATGTTTCGTAACGCTCGACGCTGGTTAGCGTAAATCAGGTAATGACTTTGACATGTCTTTATACAGATTGACTCTTAAATTTTAAATTTTATTCTTGAGTTGTAATATTAAAGGGGTTGTTAGCCGATGATGAGGCAGCCGAGCGAGATGGCAATTGCTCACCCTGGTGTGGATCTGAGTGCGGGGATCGATCCGATATTGTCGCGTATGGATGCTAATGCGCAAGCGTTGTTACGCCAAGTATATAGTTATGTACATGCCCCTCTCAACGATTTGCAAGCTAGATCAGGCGAACCAATATGGGCTAGGATTAAAGCCTTGGTAGAGACGGTTATGTTGTTAGGTCTAGATCAAGAAGCTGTAGCTGTGATTTTTTTATTACCCTTATTAAGAGCTAAACCACAATCAGCTGCTGGGATGCGTCTTGCGTTGGGAGATTCTCTTGTCGCTTTAACTGAAGGTGTATTGCGAATGGGGGAGATTGGTGGCCTAACTAAGAAAGCAATCGCTAATACCACTTTAAGTTCACCCGAAGCTCAGTTAGAGTCATTGCGTAAAATGTTATTGGCAATGGTGCAAGATATACGAGTAGTTCTAATTAAGCTAGCAGATCATTTGCAAGACCTACGGGTGGCAGTAAAATCAAATCTTCCGCAGCTGATGGTAGCGCATGCAGAGTTGGCACGAGATATTTTTGCGCCTTTAGCAAATCGATTGGGTGTATGGCATATTAAGTGGGAGCTTGAAGATATGTCCCTGAGGGTGTTAGCGCCCCAGAGCTATCAAAAAATAGCCCGTTACTTAGATGAAAAGCGACAAGATCGAGAGCAATACATCGTGCGGGTGATCAATCAGCTCAAAACAGAGATTTTTGCAGCCGGCATTACAGCTGAGGTTACAGGGCGCCCTAAGCATATTGCGAGCATACATCGCAAAATGCAAAACAAAGCTATAGATTTTGAGTCCTTATATGATGTACGGGCCGTTCGCGTGATTGTGCGCGATGTCAAAGATTGTTATGCGGTATTAGGTATTGTGCATAGCTTATGGTCGCCATTACCCAAAGAGTTTGATGACTATATTGCCAAACCTAAGCCGAATAACTATCGATCTTTGCATACGGCTTTAATTGGTCCTGAGAATAAATCGATTGAAGTGCAAATACGAACTGACGAGATGCATCATCATTCGGAATTGGGCGTGGCGGCGCACTGGAAGTATAAAGAGGGCGGCCGACAAGATCGAGGCTATCAAGAGAAAATTTCGTGGTTGCGCCAAGTGTTAGAGTGGAAAGACGAAGTTAAAGACACCAGTGAGTTTGCTGATCAATTTCGTTCAGGATTGTTTGATGAGTCGGTCTATGTGTTAACGCCGCAGGGTCAAGTGATTGATTTGCCCAAAGGCTCCACCCCAATTGACTTTGCATATCATGTGCATAGTGAGTTGGGTCATCGGTGTCGCGGGGCTAAGGTAGATGGGTTGATGGTGCCCTTAAATACGCAATTAGTGAATGCACAGCAAGTGGAGATTTTGACCGCTAAGCAAGGTCATCCTAGCCGTGATTGGTTAAATGTGCAATTGGGTTTTCTCAAAAGCGCCAGTGCGCGCACTAAAGTTCGGCAATGGTTTAATCGCCAAAATGTAGAGATGGATTTGGCGCAAGGTCGCACAATTTTAGATAAAGAATTGCAACGCCATGGTCAGACTAAAACCAATTTAGAGCAACTAGCGGTGACCATGGGTTGTGATCACCTAAACGATTTGTTAATGGCTTTGGCGCGTGGTGAAATTAACCAAAAAACTCTTCGCGATACATTGGTTGGCGTAGAAGCGCGTGCGCCAGAGTCTGCAGTGCCACGAACCTTGATACGCAAACCGAATGCAACGACTGGTGGTATATTAATTGTAGGGGTCGATAAATTACTTACAGCAACTGCAAAGTGTTGTCGGCCAGCGCCGCCTGAACCAATTATCGGTTTTGTAACTAGAGGTAGAGGAGTTACTGTGCATCGTGCGCAATGCTCTAGCATTTCACGACTAGATCCTGATCGGTTAATTACAGCACAGTGGGGAGATGCGAGTACCAAGACCTTCCCGATCGAAATTGTGGTCGACGCAGTTGATCGCACTGGTTTACTCAGGGATATTGGTGAAGTGTTAACTCGCGAACGGATTAATGTCACGGCTACTCGATCTATATCTAGTGACTTGAGTGCGCGTATGAGATTTACTGTGGAGGTGCGGCATTTAGACCAGTTGCAGGCAGTTATGAGTCATATTCGCGAAGTCAATGGGGTAATTGACGTTTGTAGGCGCTAATCGCGTTGAAACTTATAAGCTGACTATTTGAACTGTTTGATTATCCAGTATGGTATGCGTTAGAATACCCCTTTTTTAGGCGCGTAGCTCAGCTGGTTAGAGCACCACCTTGACATGGTGGGGGTCGTTGGTTCGAGTCCAATCGCGCCTACCAAAAATAATATAAGACTTCAATATTATTTGAATAAGTCTTTACCTTTATTTTTGGCCTAATTTATATTTCACTTTTTCAATAAATGATTACTTATAATTTATTGGGATAGTGCTCTTTTTCAATTTCAAATGGTTTGGAGTTTGAAGTATTTGAATCAATTGAATCAATTGAATCAATTGAATCAATTGAATCAGTCTGGTTTGATATTTGCAAACTTTACAACTTTAGCCCATTTTTGACTTTCATTGCGAATGTGATTGCCAAACTCTTGCGGTGAGCTTGCAGTAGGATCTGCACCATTTGCACTAATACGCGCTTTGAATTCTGGTTCGCTTACAATCCCAACGATTTCGGTATTGAGTCTATTCAGTATGGCTGGAGGTAGATGGTGTGGGCCGAGAATGCCATTCCAAGAGCGTATATCAAAGCCGGGTAGTCCTGATTCGGCAACCGTTGGCACGTCTGGTAATACCTTTGAGCGCTCTAGACCTGCAACGGCTACTGGGCGTAGTCGATGGCTTTTGATGTGGGGTAATGTAGCAGGCATCGTAGTAAATGACATCTGTACCTCGCCTGATAGCAACGCCGTGAGTTGTGCTGCGCCACCACGGTAGGGAACGTGAATAATGCTAACTCCAGCCATCGCTTTTAATAATTCTGCACCGAGTTGTGCAGTCCCGCCTGTTGCGCCTGCAGAATAGTTAATCTGACCGGGTTTTAATTTGGCTAGAGCAATTAGATCTTTAACTGTTTTTACAGGTAGATTGGGATTGACAACGAGGATGCTAGTCGTCATAGCAACTATGCTAATTGGGGTGAAATCATTGATGACGTGAAATGCTAGGTTTGGATGCAGGCTTGGTAACACTGAGTGATGTGTGCCTGTAAAAAGTAAGGTATAGCCATCTGGCTGAGATTTTGCAGTGATTTCACCAGCAATAATGCCGCCACCACCAGGTCTGTTATCAATCACTACGGGTTGAGATAGTCTAAGTGATAATCGATTAGAAATTTCACGGGATAGCGCATCTGAACTGCCGCCAGAGGGTGAAGATTGCACCATGCGTATTGGTTTGCTTGGATATTTAATTTCTGCAGAGCAAGTAAATGATACCGAATACATCAAAATCAGGCTAACAATACGAATGATATGGGGTTGAATTTTCATAATCTTGTTAGTAGCTGGCGATTTATCAATGACCAGATGTTTATCCGTAAAAAAAACAGTAATACATAATGTTTACAATAGTGTACAGTCAATGCGGAAAGAACCGCCTTGACTGTATAGCTCAGCATGGATTTTCGCGTGCCACAAACAAATTAGTTTGAAATGCCTTTGCGTGCCATAAATTCAGGGAATGCATCTTTTGCTTTAGCGCTGGGCTGTACATTCGCAATATAGTCACGTTCAGCGTTAAATTGCGTTGTAATGTCCTCTGCCATATTGTCTAAAAGTAACTTTTTAACCCCCATTACAGCGCCGCGATGGTTACTAGCAATTTGCTTGGCAAGTGCCATAGTTTTAGATCTCAATTCAGCACGCGGCACTAAGTGGTTGAGTAAGCCAATTCTATAGGCCTCATCTGCTTCGATAATGCGTGCTGAAAACAGTAGCTCTTTGGCCATTGGCCAGCCCACTTGGTTAGGTAAGGTCCATGTGCTATTGATACGGCCATAAGCCGCTGCAAGAAAGCGAAACTTGGCGCCTTCACATCCGACGCGAATATCTAATGAAGAGGCAAGAACCGAACCACCACCGTATGCCAAGCCATTCATCATGCCAATAGTTGGTTTAGTGCAGGTGCCAATGTCATAGCTACGCTTGCCGCTACGGAGTGTTTCTAGTTCTTTATCGGAGAATTTGGCATCGTCCTCAAGTTGTTCGCGTATGTCACCGCCTGCAGAAAATGCCCGATCACCAGCTCCAGTAAATACTAAACAACCCACTTGATCGTCTGCTTCCATGAGTTTTAGTGCTTGCTGTAGTTCCTCGCCAAGTTTGCGATTCATTGCATTAAGTTTATCTGGACGATTAAGGGTAATCACGGCTACGCCGTCTTCGATATCTACAAGTATATGTTCGTATTGCATTGCAATGAGCTCCTATAGGGATGTTGTGTTCAAGAAACAATTGAATGATAAATCATTTTATGCAATACACCCATTAAATATAAGTTCTTATTATGGTCAATTGTATTTATTTTCTTGCCTTTGAATAACATTTTTTTCATTATTTGATAGACTAGTTTAGAATTTGAAAGATATATTTTAATACGTCCGTATGTTGATCTTTTTCTGTATAGCTAATTAAATTAATAATTTTAATCTTTTAAAAATAAAGTCATGCTTATGATACTAATTTTAGTTTTTATTAATGATATTGGTATTAAATAATTAATATATTTTGTAATACTGCAGTTATTAATTGACGATTATAAATTCATTTGTGTTCTGAAGAGGATCATGTTTATGACAGTCTGGACTCAAGAAATGATGGAATCTATTCATGCGATGCTTAATCCAAAATCTTTAGCGATTATCGGTGCTACACCACGTCAACAATATGGTGGCCGCATGTTGAAAGCAGTACTCAGAGTTCAGCACCAAGTCAATGTATATGCAGTCAATCCTAAATATAATGAAATTTTGGGTGTGAAGTCTTATAAAAGTATTAGTGACTTACCTGAAGCTCCAGATGTGGTCGCAGTGGTAGTGCCTTATCACCAAGTTTTAAGCACATTAAAAGATGCGCATGCCAAAGGTGTAAAAGCGGGTATTGTGATTTCCGCAGGCTTTGCTGAACGTGGAATGGAGGACCGAGCGCTATTACAAGATGAAATTAGTCAATTTTCTCGTGAGTCAGGTTTGCGAATTAGTGGGCCAAACTGCTTAGGTTTAGCAAATATTAAAGATGATATTTGGCTGACCTCATCAAGCCATCAATCTGCTGGTGTGCACGGTAAGGTAGGGTTAATTTGTCAAAGTGGTGCAACTTTATTTGGACCATTTCTCGCTCGTGCTGTTGACTCTGGCATCGGTTTAAGTTATTTGATTTCAACAGGTAATGAAGCCGATTTAGATTTTTCTGACTTTGCACGATATTTACTGGATGATCCTAATACTAGTGTGATTGCTGGTTTTGTTGAAGGGTTTAAGGATGCTAGAAAATTTATTGAGGTCGCAAAAATCGCTGCTGAACGCGGCAAACCAATTGTATTGATCAAAATTGGTCGTTCAGAACTGGGGCAAAAGGCTGCCAATTCACATACAGCAGCGTTAACTGGCAGTGATGCGCTCTATGATGCTATTTGTCGGCAGTATGGTGTCATACGCGTCTCTAGCTATGATGATTTGCTTGAAGTATCTCAACTCATGGTGCAATCCACAAAACCAGAACAATCGGGTATCGCTGTGGTTTCACATTCCGGAGGGATTTGCTCATTGACTGCGGATATGTGTGGCCAACATCAACTTGATTTACCTGCATTAACTGATCATGCACTCACTGAGATTAATGATGTACTAAAAGGTTTTGGTTGGGCAGCCAATCCTGCTGATGTTACTGGAATGGCGAATAGTGATTCGTTTCCGAGAATTCTCAATGCGATGATTGATGAGCCCTTAGTTGGTGCTTTAGTAATCGCTAGTTCAGGCGGAGATCAACAGATTGAACAAATATGTCAATTGCGACAGCAAAGCACAAAGAACATGGTTTATCTATGGACAGGTTCTCGTAAAGATAGTCCATCACTGCAGAGATTAAAAGAGTCTGGAGTGCCTGTTTTTTATAGTCCTGATTCGATGGCTTGTGGATTAAAGAGCATGATTGATTATTATGCTTGGCTTGAGCAATACTTAGTTAATGCTACACCAGTAGTACCTGTGTTGTCTGAACAGCAGAAATGCGTGTTATTGGCACTTAAAAAATTAAATCGTGCTAATTTGTCTGAATATGAAAGTAAACAATTAATTGCTGCCTGGCATGTGAACTTGACAGGAAACCACCTCGTTTCTTCTGTTGAGAGTGCAGTTAAATATGCTAAAGTGATAGGCTACCCTGTTGTGCTAAAAGTTGATTCACCAGATATTCCTCATAAGACCGAGGCTGGAATCGTTGCGCTTAATTTAGATACGCCGAATCAGGTGCGAGAGGCTTATGCGCGGATTACAGAAAATGCTCGGCTTTACGCACCCAATGCATTACTGAATGGTGTGATATTACAAGAAATGGTCAAGGATGGTATTGAAGTGATTGTTGGTATCCATTACGATGCGCAGATTGGTCCCATTTTATTATTTGGTATTGGTGGCATTATGGTGGAACTCTATAAAGATGTTGTGATGCGTCAATGTCCAATTAACTTGTCAATTGCGCATGAGATGATTTCTGAGATAAAAGGTGCTCAGTTATTAAAAGGTTTTAGAGGGATGGGAGCAAGCGATATCCAAGCATTAGCCAATGTTTTGGTTGATATTTCATATTTGGGTCTTAGCCTTGAAGGAGACATTGTTGAATTAGACATTAATCCGTTGTTGGTGTTAGCTGACGGAAAGGGTGTCAGAGCGCTAGATGCTTTAGTAAAATTAAAGGAAAAATAGATATGCCATTACCACGCCCAGTTGCACGTCAACTTAGCCATAATCGAATTATTGATTGTAGAGGTTATGAAAGAGAAGATGGTTTGTGGGACATTGAAGGTCATTTGACCGATGTGAAAACATATACATGGAATGATCGAACCGATGGTGAAGACTTACCAGCTGGTGTCCCTGCCCATGATATGTGGATTCGTTTAACTGTAGATATTGATATGGTGATCCATGATTGTATTGCAGTGACTGATGGCAGTCCTTTTAGACTTTGCGGAGATATTACGCATAAATTCTCGGTATTAAAGGGATTAAAAATTGATCGTGGCTGGACAAAGCATATTAATGGCGTTTTAGCTGGTGCTGAAGGTTGTACGCATCAGTGGGAGTTGTTAGGCCGAGTTGCCACTGTAGCTTATCAATCGACCAATAATGCGAGGAAGAGAGTGCGACAGCATAAAGTTGGGGATATTCCCAGGGTATTTAATACTTGTCACATGTATACCCCAGAGAGTTTTCAAACTCTCAAGCGGTGGCCCGAGTTATATAAAGGTTCTAAAGAAAGTGTTTGATGTGATGCTGTTAAAATTAATGAAGTAGTAATGTTAATTAAATATTTTAGATAAATAATTAACGTAATATAATTTTAGCTTATTATATTAGACATTGAAATCAATAGACTCATATCAATGGGTCTATTGTCTTAAGTGTTCAGATAGTAGATTAGCTGCTTGCCCTTTTTAGTGCATTTTCTTTGAAACAATCTTTTTCAGCACATTCAAGCGCCCAATCAAGGGTAACTTTAGCTTTTTGATATTCGTAGATATCTACTATTTTACCTTCAAGTGTTCCAATAGACTCGCCAACACTTGATATTTCATCAAATTTTTGAATGACTGCTGTAGCCCATTCAATTTCTTCTGTGGTCGGTGTTAAGCCTTTCACCAGAGGTTCGATAAAGGCGGGGTGTAGAGCACCAGAGTGGTGAATGCCGGCGCGATGCAGTGCTGCAGCTTGTAAAATAGCTTGATCACTTTGATCCACACGGCCAGAGGTATTGGGAATGAATACGCCGCCTGTTGATTCAATATCTAGGGCCATTGATGCTAGTGTGATATAGGCTATTGGGTAGGCATACTGATCAAAGTCGGCAAACATTTCAATTCCCAAGTTAACGGCCATATCATAGCCACCACCGCCGCCCATAGACCATATTTTTCGATCGACAGCTGTTAGAATTTGATGAATGTTGACTGCGCCTAGCGTGGTCTCAATCATCGGGTATAACTCAATCGATCCAGGTGGAATGCCTCTTTCTTTCTCTAGTGCTGTGATGATCTGATGCGCGTGCTGCATTTCTTCTGCGGTCTCAGTTTTAGGTAGCATGATACGGTCAACACCGCGCCAGACTGCATAGGGTAAGTCTGCATCTACAAAAGGTTTATTAATACGGACATATATTGAAGCACCCCCTTTATTTGCCTTGTCGATAGATTCACGTATTAGTGTACGGCATCGTTGTTTTTCAGCGGGAGCAATGGAGTCTTCAATATCTAAAATATAAGCATCTCCGCCTCGAGTCCAGGCTTTATCAATAAAGCGCGGGTTAGTTGGTGTAACAAACATTGAAACGCGTGATACTCTATTATTCATGTTATATCCTATTGGCATCTGTGCAGTGATAAGGTCTATATGTTTTCGGAATTCAAAAATTACGATTTGTGCAAATTAAGGTTTTTGGTGAGCTTGGTGTTTTTCAGCATCTCGCGCCTTAGCTCTTTTTGCCCACTCTAGATAGACTTTTGCTCTCAGATCTACCGGCACATCAATCATTTTGCCATCAATGGGTACTGAAGCCATACCCCGCTTAATGCCCTCAGCAAATACTTCAATAACTTTAACGTAATAATTTGCTTCCTCTTCGCTTGGACGGAAGCCAGAGTTGCAAAGATTAATCCAATCTGGGTGTGGGCAAACTGCGCCTTTAAATCCAGTATCTCTTGCACGCAAGATGCCTTTACGTAATGTTTCTGCATCAATCGAATCTGTAGCGAGGCTTAAGGGGTAACTCATGCCGACTGCTTGCCCACCAATTGAAGTCGCAACTGTAATTAATTCTGATTTGATATATTCCAGTGGATCAAAAGGTAAGCTTGCTTGTGTTTGAATACCTAGGTTAGCGCATAACTCCTGTTCATTTAAGAGGAAGATTCCAACGCGTGCACTAGACCGAGCAATCTCTAATAAATTCCAGGTGCATGCGGCATTGTTAACCTCTATATCAATCTCAATAGAATTCGCGAGAATCCCGCGTGATAATTCTAGGGAATCTAGGGCAGAGGAAACTCTTTGGATATCCGCTGCAGAGTGTGCGCCTTTGAGTATAATGCCTGCTATGCCAGGGAAGACAGTGGCCTCTAGTTCGGATATTGCAAAGTCGTTATCAATGCGGATAAAAATTTCTGCGTCACCTTTTGCAGCGATTGCAATAGCGCTAGGCATTCTACTAAGAATGTCTTGTTGCCAGTTGCAGTGAGATTTTTTTGAGAAATCGAGAATAATTGCATCTGCCCAAGAATCAAAAGATTTTTTTTCAAGAATTGGATCATCTATTGAAAGTGCGAGTATCGAGCGACGAATATATTTTGGCATTGGGTTGTTACTGTTAATAGAGCTACGCTTATTTTTATTTTCTGGTGTAGTGATCATGGTAAAAATCCTAAATTCATTGGATTGACTTGCTCAGGTGTTGCACAAATACAGCCGGTATAGCCCATTAATTTAGCTTGTTGTGCAGCTAGTTTCGTGGATTCTTGATTAGCAACACCACCACGCGAATCGGGGCGCCACATTGCGCCCAGCAGTTGCTTGCCGTGCATTTTTCCAGCTACAAGTGTACGAGTCATTAAGTATCGAAATAGTCTGAATTCATCTTGTGGGACAGGCCCAAGCTGCATTGTGAGGTCAATTCTTCCAACACCAACGGCAGATAATCTAGGGCTTGCTTGTAGGATTTCGGAAAGATTCCAAAATCCTTTCGCACTCTCCAGTATAATCACTAATTCGATATGCCCTGGATCTATGCCTCTTTCTTTTTCTTTTGTGTTAATTAACGCGTCAATCTCAGTAATCTCAGACTCTTCATCTACACCGCAAAATATAATACCGGTTAGTCCGCGATGCATTGCTGCATCGACATCCGCCCATCGGCTGGCTTTGTCAATGCGCACAAATATCTCGATATCGTCAGTCGCAATTGTTGAAACAGTTTTAACTAAGTTTGCACGTGCTTGTTCTTTGTATTTTGGTGCTACCGAATACTCAAGGTCTAACACAACTACATCGGGCTTGTATTGGGCAATGGTGTCTGCAAGCTTTGGATCGTGTGCAGGAACTATCATCCAAGAGCGTCTATGGTGTAATATTTTTTTCATATCAATCTTTTCGTAAATGTTTTTATAAGATTATGTATTTTATAAAACTGTGCACTTTAAGTTAATCTAGCTTAATGTTGGCATTCTTGATCAGTTGTGCATATCGGATTAAGTCCTTCTTAATTAAATGGGCTAACTCTTCAGGAGAGCTGATAAAAGGATCTGCACCCATATGGATTAGATTTTCATGCACATCGGGTAAATTAAGTATTGTGTTGATTTCTTGAGAAATTTTATAAATAAGTGGGGTAGGTGTTTTTGCTGGAGAAAGTAGCCCTTGCCATGACCTGGCATCGTAACCAGATAAGCCAGACTGCGTAAAAGTGGGTACTTCAGGCAGAGAAGCTAGGCGATTACTTCCAGAAACTGCTAAAGCACGTATTCTACCGCTTTTAATAAATGGGGTAAGCGGCAAGGCATTATTCATAAATAATTGCACACCTCCACCAATCAAGTCTGTGACTGCTGGACCTGCGCCTTTATGCGGTATGTGTTGCATTTTAATACCTGCTAAATTGCAGAGTAGTTCTATAGCTAAGTGATTGGTTGTCCCGCTTCCAGAGGATGCGAAATTTAATTGCCCCGGTTTCGATTTGGCGAGTTGTATGAGATCCTGTAGATTGCTAACAGGCAATGCTGGATTTACTACTAATAAGGTTTCAGTGCTTACTAATGTTGCAACTGGGGTGAAATCTTTTACAGCGTCATATGGTGTTTTCATTAGGCTAGGGTTAATTACATGAGTGCTTGTTATGAGTAATAGCGTATAACCATTTGGCGCTGCTTTAACCACCGCTTCTGAGCCAATGATGGTGTTGCCTCCACCACGGTTGTCTATCACAATCTGTTGTCCCCATCGCTCACCGAGTTTTTGTCCAATGGTACGAGCTACAATAGTGGTGCTCCCACCGGGTGGGAAGGGTACGATAAGACGTATTGGTTTTGTTGGGTAGTTTGTCTGGCTGAGTAATGGCGGGGAATTAAATAAGTTGATGATGAGGGATAACAGTAAAGTTAGTAGCTTTATGTACGTTTTCATTATTATTGCCCTCTCTTCAACCAGTGACTTTAGGTGGAAAGACTCAATTAGTTTCAGTGATATAAATTTTAAATAGTGTAATGCCTATGGATTGTTAAAATAAATTTTGATTGAGTGAGTTTATCAGACTGATTTCATCAATAAGGTTCATTAACAAATATAAATGTTGTGCCTTGCACGATAGGTGCACTAGCGCCAACAAAAGAGACTTTTACATCCTTGACCTGCCGCGAACCAGCGCGACCAGAAGCCTGCAATGCTCCTTCTATGATATGCCACAATCCATGAATTCTTCCAGTGCCAAGGCTGCCACCAAATGTATTTAAAGGTAGCTCACCATCTAATTCAATACGACCTTCCTGAATAAAGTCTAGGGCTTCGCCTTCTTTGCAAAAACCATATGACTCAAGTCCGTAAATGACAGAAGCAGAAAATCCATCATAAATTTGAGCGACATCAACGTCTTTAGGCGTAAATCCAGAGCGCTCCCAAGTGAGTTTTGCTGAGCTTGAGCCGCCTTCCATATAGCTACTCAAACTGCCAATGCGACCGGCAACTTCAAAAGCTAAACGTTGACCGTATCCAGCCAAGTAAGCAGGCTTTGGTTTTAAATCACGCGCACGCTCTGCAGTAGTTAATACGATGGCACAAGCACCTTGCACAGGAATGTCGCAATCGTACAAGCAAAAAGGATGAGCCACCATTCGCGAATTTAGGTAGTCTTCTTTAGTTAGTGGAACATTGTAAAAATAGGCGTGCGGATTGTGATGAGTATGTTTTCTTTGGGTAACAGCTAAGGTAGCCATTTTTTCTCTGTTTTGATTGTTACGCTCCAGCCAGCGTGTATAGGCAACAGCCATACCTTGTCCCGGCCCACCAAATCCATAGGGTCCGGTAAATTGAGTAGGGCCAGCAGCATGGGAGCCAGGTAAGTTTTGGTAAGTTCCCTTAGGATTATGCATGGCACGCCACACCACCGCGTATTTACATACGCCTGCAAGCAGAGCATTGGTTGCCTGTTGAACAGCGCCACCAATATTAACGGAGCCGGTTTGAATATGCCAAGTTAAATGGGGTAATTTGAGCATGGCCATCATACAATTGACGGAGACAATGGATATGCCATCGATTTCAGCATGCCCTGTAGCAGGTAGCTCTGGATAAGTTGCTAGACCATCTATGTCGGACATGTTCAGACCGGAGTCTGCAACTGCAGCTTGTACAGCTTCTAGAGCATGCGCTGCTAAAGGAGTTTCTGCAGTTCGGGTTGCTTTAGAGAAACCTACGCCACTGATTGCTATTTTGCATCGATTATCCCACATGATAAAAATACTCCTTTTTTCTTGGTAGTTAGGGGACTAGTCTGAATTGTGGCAAGGTAAAATCATCATTTAGCTCTTGAAAGACAACTTCAACTCTGCGTCCAACCTTGGCTTCGGTATAAGAAGACTCGAGAAGGTTTCCTGGTAGCAGTGCGCCTGGTGCGTTGTCCAGTTCGACGATAATACTGGCATAAGGTACGGCTGATGCAAAACGCTTATCACCAGTGTGATACATAATGGTGTATGCATAAATAGTGCCTTGACCTATGACGGGCTCAAATTTTAGATCGATAGACATACAATTCACACATGTAGCATAGGGAGGGTGCTGGAAGTGTTTACAACTCTGGCAGCGTTGTAGTGATAATATTTTTTGTTTGGCGGAATCCCAAAATGGTTTTGTCCATTCATTTGGAACAGGTATGGGTCTTGTAACTTGGCTCCAGTCGCTCATCTTGAAGGTCTCTTAAGGTAAATTTATATAATTTAATAATACTCAGGAGTATATAAAGAAAACTGTGACGATTTAAATTTATTGCTATTAATTCATAATGATTGTTCACATTCGTCGAGTCTAACCGCAAAAACTGGCCCGTGCATAAATGACTTTTTAGGGTATTCTAATCATACAATTTTATAAATGTATTTGCCGTTAGTAATTTAAAATGTCCGTATTGTGGTCGTTATAGTTGTGAAATTTTATCGTTACGAATGTGTGTAGTCGGTATCAAGAAGATATACAAAAGATATTGAATATGTATATATAAATCAACAGTCTCTAATTTATATCTGGTCAATCATGATATAAGAATTCATTAGAAATCACACCAAACCCTCATGTTTTATTAATAGCTCGACGAAATCGTAAAATGACTTTGAGTAATTTTATGAAGTCTATGTAGATTTAATCATAATATGGATTTTTCAATATTGGATTGGATTGCGCTATGATTCAAACTTAAACATTTAAAAATAAAAAAATACATGAGGATAATAAAGAATGACAAAAAATTCGATATTTTCTAAACGGATAATACAGTTAGGTTTAATCGTGATGTCGCTTTGTGCAGTCGTAATATCGTATGCGCAGAACTATCCAGCAAAGTCATTACGATTTATATCGCCTATGGCTCCTGGAGGAACTAACGACTTATTAGCTCGATCAATTGCTAAGAAACTAAGTGAACAATTGGGTCGTCCTGTTCAAGTTGAGAATCGACCTGGGGCTGGTGGCAATATTGGAACAGATTTTGTTGCAAAGTCACCAGGTGATGGCTATACACTGCTGATGGCGCCATTGAGTTCTATGGTTGTTAATGTGTCTTTGTATGGAGATAAATTACCGTTCGATCCAATTCGAGATTTCTCACCGATCACTATGGTTGCTAAAGTGCCCCTGGCCATTGCGGTTCGCCAGAATCTCGGTGTTAAAACATTGGCAGAATTCATTGCATTAGCCAAAAAGAATCCTCGGAAATTTAATTATGGATCTGCAGGTTCTGGCACTTCTAATCATCTCACTGGAGAGTTATTTAAAACATCTGCTGGTGTTGATATTCAACATATTCCATTCAAGGGTTTTGGACCTTCTTTTACTGCGCTTATTGGCGGTGAAATTGATATGGTCACAGCACAAATTCCAAGTATTAAGTCCTATGTAGATTCAGGTCGTGTGATTGTATTGGCAACTTCTGGCGCAAAACGTTCACCAGCATTGCCAACTATACCTACAATGCTTGAGTCGGGATTGCAAGATGCTGAGGCGACTTCTTGGTATAGTGTGGTCACATCTGGAAATACGACTAAGCCTATTATTGATAGGTTGCATGCTGAACTAATAAAAGCGATTAATAGTCAGGAGGTTAGAGAAAAGCTTCTGGCTGAAGGGGCAGATGTAGAGACTTCTAGCCCAGAAGAGCTTAGTGCTTTTTTTCGAAGTGAAATTACTAAATGGGCGCGAATTGTAAAAATATCAGGAGCAAAGCTTGATTGATTTAGATGTATTTAAGCGTTTTCTTCTGTGCTATTTCGTGCTGTGTTTTTCTATTAGCTATGGCATATCCATTGCCCAAGATTTCCCCCAAAGACCTATTCGAATCATTTTGCCATTTGCGCCTGGCGGTACTGCTGATATTGTAGGTAGGCCTTTGGCTGTAAAAATGGGGGAGTTGCTGAGCCAAAATATGTTGATTGATAATCGAGGCGGCGCAGGTGGAGTCTTGGCGGCAAGCATGTTAGTAAAGTCAACGCCAGATGGATACACCTTATTGTTAGCAAGTAGTGGTGCGATTACGGTAATTCCAAGTTATAGCAAGGTGCCATACGACCCGATTCAAGACTTTGCGCCCATTGGGCAGGTAGTCTCTGGGCAGTTGTTGCTATTAGTGCATCCAATGGTGCCAGCAAAATCCGTTACTGATTTAGTAAAAATAGCAAACAGCAAACCAAAGCAACTGACTTATGGATCTGCTGGTGGAGTAGGGCAATTGGCTGGTGAGTTGTTTAATAGTTTGGCTCGAGTCAATATGGTACATGTGGCTTATCGTGGCGGAGGACCCATGACGGTTGATTTGCTATCAGGACATATCGACTTAGCCTTTCCAGGATTGTCGGGATTCGTGCCTTATGTGAAGTCTGGAAGACTGCGTGGGATTGCCGTTACCGGTACTCGTCGATCGACAGCATTGCCTGATTTGCCAACGATTGCATCTGCTGGGTTGAAGGGTTATGAAGCGACCACTTTTTGGGGTTTATTGGCCCCTGCAAAAACTCCAAATATCATTTTGAAACGAATAAACCAGTCAATGGTTGATGCATTAAAGCAGGATGAATTAATTCAATATTATGTATCGCAAGGTAATGAACCTGTATTGAGCTCGCCAGAGGCATTTTCTTTAGTGATTAAAAATGAACTTGAGAAGTGGCGTAAGTTAGTTTTATTTGCAGGTATTAAAGTCGAATAAATCATGTATCTGATTCCGTGCGTATGAGAAAATAGAAATGAATTGGTATAAATTTTCTACTGTTATAAAAATATTCTTGGCGGGTTTATTTGCAATCACTGGCATTGCGAATGCTGTTGATCTTCAATATCCCAATAAGCCAATACGCATGATTGTACCTTTTCCGCCCGGGGGCGGTGCAGATATTATTGCCCGAACTATGTCACAAAAATTTACTGAAGCTGTTAGTCAGCAAATTATTATAGATAATCGAGCTGGAGCAGGTGGAATTATAGGACTCGAAATCGCCGCGCATGCACCACCTGATGGTTACACAATACTGCTTGCACCCAGCGGCCCAATGGTGATTCATCCTGGCCTTTATAAAAAATTAAGTTATCATACTATTCGTGATTTTGAACCAATTAGTTTATTGATTTCAACGCCATTAATTTTACTTGTATCGCCAAATTTATCAGTCCAAACGACTAGAGAGTTAATCCAATATGCGGCACGTTATCCAAGCAAATTAAATTATGCTTCAGTAGGAAAAGGTGGATCTTCTCACTTAGCCACCGAGTTATTAATGCAAATGACAGGAATTAATATGGTACATATTGCATATAAGGGATTGGCACCAGCCATATCAGGATTTTTAGGTGGTGAAGTACAATTGATGTTTGGTAGTGCTATGGCCTCTTTGCCTTACATCCGCTCTGCTAAATTGCGAGCAATAGCTGTATCGACAGTTAAGCGAACTGCAGCTCTGCCGCAACTTCCTACAATTGCAGAATCTGGCGTGCCGGGATATGCGACTGGAAGTTGGTATGGTTTATTAGCACCAGTTAGTGTTTCGACTAAAGTGGTTAATTTTTTACATCTTGAATTTTCTAAAATAATACAGAATAATGAATTTAAAGAGCGTTTGATATCAGAGGGTAGTGATCCTGTAGGTAGTACCCCATACGAATTTAAATTACATATCCGCCAAGAGTTAACTCGTTGGGCATCCGTGATTGATCGTGCACAAATTAAGATTGAATAATCTGATTAGTATATTTTGAAATTAATAAAAATAATTTTTTAGATTTTATGAAATTATCAACTAGCATATTGGTTGCCTTGATCATATTTAGTATTTCAGGATTGACTATTGCTGAGTCATATCCAAATAAACCTATTCGATTTATTGTGCCTAATGCACCTGGTGGTGGTGGAGATATTATTATTAGAATCGTGGGTCAGAAATTGTTCGCGGTTTGGAAACAGCAAGTGATTGTAGATAATAGGCCTGGCGGTGGCTCGGTAATAGGCGCTGATATTGTCGCAAAGGCTGCACCAGATGGTTATACATTGGGTCTAGTCTCTATTAGCTTATGTATTAATGCGGGTTTAAGAAAGACCTTGCCATATGATCCAATAAGAGACTTCTCGCCTATAACGCAAATATCAACCCAACCGCATTTAATTGTCATTCAACCTGGTTTACCTGTGAGGTCAGTTAAAGAGTTGATTGGTTTTGCAAGGCAAAAGAATAGGTCTCTAAATTACGGCACTTCTGGAACAGGTAGTGGTGCGCACTTATCTGCAGAGCTATTTAAAAAGATGGCTGGAATAGAGATGACACACATTCCTTACAAAGGAACTGCTCCCTCTATGGTTGATTTGATCGGTGGACAAATTGATTTGACTTTCTCAACATTGTTGGGTGCTCTGCCGCACATTAAGGCTGGGAAGGTTCAGGCAATTGCTGTAACAACCTTGCAGCGTGCACCCTTGTTAGCATCCGTGCCAACAGTTTCTGAGTCTGGGTTGTTTGGATTTGAGTCTATGTCATGGAATGGCATATTAGCGCCAGCAAATACCAATACCTCAATAATTGATCAATTAAATAGAGAGATTATTAAGTCGTTACAATCGCCTGAACTCAGAGAATGGATTACCAATGATGGTGCTATGCTGGTCGTCGGAAGTCCAGCGGCTTTTGGGCAATTGATTAAAGAGGAAATCATTAAGTGGACTACAGTCATTAAGTCGGCTGGCATACTTAGAGAGTAGTCAGAAATAGTCATTGATCAATACTTGTCTTTAGGCCAAAATTGATTGGATTCTTTTGTTTGAATAACCAAAGCATTTTCTACTAATTTAAGCTTAAAATTATCTTTAATATCAACGAGAAAAAATGAAATCGAATGACGTTACTGAATATCACACTGATATTGTAATTATTGGTTTTGGGGCAGCTGGTGGTTGTGCTGCAATCGAAGCGCACGAAAAGGGTGTTGCTTCAATTATTCTTGAGAAACAGCCTAAAGATAGCCATTACTCTAACTCGAGAATGAGTGGCGGTGGCTTCCATAGTCCAAGGCCAGATGGAAATTTTGAGTCATTAAAGTCTTATGCAAAAGCCATGTTTAGTGGTGAAAACTTGCCACATAAGCTTGAGGGTGAGCAGCCTGAATTTTCTGACGAATTAGCAGAATTGTGGGCAAAGTACTCTCCACAAAATGAATCGTTTATGCGTAGTCTAGATCCGCAATTTCAGACCATGAATATTTCAAATGCAGCGTTTCCAGATTTTCCTGGTGCAGCTGATAGTGGATATTCGGTGGTGAAAAGTACTTATTCTGGGGCAGAGGAAGATGAGAAGATTTTTGTTAATCCGATTGATGCGCCTAAAAATTTAAAAGAAGCTGGCGAGGCTTTTCATGCTTGCTTATTGACCGGCGTTATCTCTAGAAAAATTCCAATCCATTATGATACTGCTGCTGATCAATTAATAACCAACGATAAGAATGAGGTCATTGGGGTTGAGGCTATCCGAAAAGGACGGCGGATTAAATACTATGCAAATCGTGCAGTGATTATTGCCTCTGGTGGATATGAATACAACAAACAAATGCGAAAAGCGTTTCTTGAGGGGCCGGGTGTTGAGGGTTGGGCTTTTTACGGAACACCCGCGAATACAGGTGATGGTATTCGTATGGGTTTGAAAGTTGGTGCTGGCTTGGCAAAGGCTGGCAGCATTGCGGGCCGGATTATCTGTGCGATTCCAGAACGCAGGCATGGGTTGAAAATTGGTTTAAATACTACTGGTGTTGGTAAGCCGAATGAGATTGTTGTAGATAATCAGGGTCATCGCTATGCTGCAGAACGTAGGATTACCAAAGACCCTAGTCGTTATATCTTTTACAAAGAAGCTTTGAAATTTGACACAGAGACATTGAATTACCCACGAATTCCATCTTGGATGATTTTTGATACGACAATGATTCGAAATGGACCAGTAGTGCGTTTGTCTGCGGCCGCTTACAATAATATTGATTGGGGTACAGACAATTTAAATGCGGTCCGTAAAGGGTGGATACTGCAAGGTAAAACGATTGCTGAGTTGGCTGAAAAAATTCGAGCGCACTCAGACAATCGTGCGGCAATGGATACTAATGTGCTTGAGCAAACTGTGTGTACTTGGAATTCACATTGTGCTGCTGGTCATGACCCAGATTTTGGCAGTGATCCTAAAACTATGGGCCCTGTTGCAGAACCGCCATTTTTTGCAATTCCTTTATATCCCGGCGGACCAAATACCAAAGGTGGATTGCGTGCCAATCCTGGTCGTCAAGTGCTTGACTGGTCAGATCAACCTATACCAAGACTCTACGCAGTAGGTGAGGTATGCTCTGTATTTCAGTTTGTTTATCAAGGTGGAGGTAACCTCGCAGAATGTATTGTTTTTGGTCGAATTGCTGGTTGGAACGCTTCAGCAGAAAAGCCTATTCAATAAATAAGTATATTTGAATCATGTGTGTGGTGGAGGTGGGTTTTGTTAATTGTTGATTCACAAGTTCATACTTGGGCTGCTAGTACGATTGAGCGTCCGTGGCCTGCAAATACAGTGCCACATCGCGAAGTTCCACTCGGCACTGATGATTTGTTGCTGGAAATGAATCAAGCGCATGTAGATCGAGCAATCTTAGTTCCTCCCTCATGGGAAGGGGGTAGGAATGATTTGGCATTAGCGGCTGCACAAAAATACCCAAATCGTTTCGCGGTAATGGGTCGCATCCCGATGACGAGAATCGCGGGTGCCCAAGGCGAACTTATAGATTGGTGTAAGCAACAAGGGATGCTCGGTTTAAGATTGGCATTTAATAATCATAATGCTTCGAGTATGTTTGAGAGTGGGCAGTTAAATTGGGTCTGGGAAGAGGCTGAATCGGCTGGCATACCAATTATGATTTTAGTTTGGCACGCTAATGTGTACTTTATTAATCAAATAGCCATAAAATATCCAAATCTAAAAATTGTAATGGATCATTTTTCTTTAAATAGCAGCTTGAGTGATGGGTTGGCATTCGAGAATTTTGATCAATTATTAGCAATCGCCAAATGTAAAAATATTGCGGTAAAGGCTAGTGCGTTACCTTGTTATACCAACGATATCTATCCATATCGCTCTTTACATCAATATGTGAAAAAGGCTTATGATGCATTTGGTCCTCAGCGAATGTTCTGGGGAACTGATCTGTCACGATCACCAATTTCATATAGGCAACAAGTGTTGATGTTTACTGAAGAGATGCCCTTTTTGTCTACTGAAGATTTAACTTGGATTATGGGGCGCGGGATTTGCGAGTGGTTAAAATGGGATTTTTAATTTAGATAGTAATTCAATTAAAGATTTATTCCTGAGTTAGGTATTTTATGAATATCAAAGAGCGTTTGTATTGGTGTTTGATGTGCTGTGCTTTTTTAACTTTGCCTTTACCTGCTGTTGCCAAAGAGATCCCATATCCTATTAGACCATTACGGCTTATCGTCCCATTTGCCCCTGGTGGTTCTGCCGATGTACCAGCCAGATTGTTAGCTAATGCCTTAACTAATCAGATGGGACATCAGATTGTGGTTGATAATCGGTCTGGCGCTGGTGGCATTATTGCTGCAGAGACTGCAGCTAAAGCGCAAGCTGACGGATATACGATCTTATTAGGTTCTATCGGTATGTTAACGATTATTCCAAATCTCAAAAAATCATTGTCATACAATCCCGATATTGACTTTTTGCCAGTGAGTATGCTTTCTGCTACCCCTACAATTATTGTCGTACATCCTAAATTAGGTGTTCAGTCAGTTAGGGAATTAATTTCACTTGCCAATTCCAAGCCAGGAGCGATTAGTTTTGGTTCTTCTGGCACGGGTAGCTCGACACATTTAAGTGGTGAGTTATTTAAATCAATGGCTAAAGTTGATTTAGCACATGTCCCCTATAAAGGGGCTGCTTTAGCTGTGTTGGATTTAGTCTCAGGACAAATATTATTAGGCTTTGACACCTTGGCATCATTGGCACATGTTAGGTCAGGGCGTCTCAAGGCCCTGGCAATATCAACGTCTAATCGTTCTGTATTATTGCCAGATGTACCAACCGTTGCTGAGTCTGGGGTGCCTGGATATGAGACTTCATCGTGGAACGGAGTCATGTTACCGGCGTCTACCTCTAAAGAAATTGCAAACCGACTTTATATGGAAATTGTTAAAGCGATTGCTATTCCTGATGTTCGAGATCGCATGCAAGCCAATGGCAATACGCCTAGATCTTCAACTCCACTTGAGTTTAAAAAATTCATAGGTGAAGAACGAATGCGCTGGGGTAAATTAATTAAAGAGGCTAACATTCAAGTCGAGTAGGTCGCTGAATTTAGAGCTTGAAATGAATTAAATCTAATCAATAAAAAACCTGCCGTAAAAATCTACGGCAGGTCCAGAATTATTTATTGAATCTAAGGATTAATTTTCAATCAATTAAATAACACCCTTTTGATGCATGTCATTAATTTCAGCGTCTGAGTAACCTACTGATTTAAGCACATCTTCTGTATGCTCGCCAGCATCGGCAGTTGCGCTTCTAATCTTCTTTTCTATGCCGCTAAAGTTAAGTGGTGAAGCCACCAGGTTGATCTTGCCTAATTTACTACTGATGACTGGAGATGCGATACCTAAGTGCTTGACTTGGGGATCAGCAAATGTTTTATCGATGGTATTGATAGGGCCGCACGGCACTCCAGCCGCCTCCATTACATTGACCCAGTGTTCTGTTGGTTTATGCTTGGTAATTTCATTAATTGCTAAATTAATGGCTTTGCGGTCCTTGCTTCTTTTCGACTGTGTATCCCAGATTTCTCGCTCTTTCCAATCAGGCATACCTAGCGCATCACAAAATCGGGCCCAAACTCGAGCTGAGGAAGCTGCAATATTGAATAGGCCATCTGATGATTCAAAAACCCCAGTTGGCACACCAGTTGGGTGATCATTTCCAGCTTGACCAGCAACCTCACCATTCATGAGATAGCGAGACGCTTGGAAATCAAGCATAAAGATTTGTGCCTCAAGCAGGCTAGTGTAAACCCAACGGCCAACACCAGTCACCTCGCGTTCAAATAAAGCCGTCATTACGCCCATAGCGAGTAGGTTCCCAGCAGTTAAGTCAGCAATAGCAACACCTACTCTAACTGGTCCTTGTCCTGGTAGGCCAGTAATGCTCATTAAACCGCCCATACCTTGAACAATTTGATCTACACCTGCCCGCTTGCCATATGGACCAGTTTGACCAAATCCACTAATACTGCCATAGACTAGGCGAGGGTTTACCACTTTTACATCATCATACGAAACTTTGAGTCGGTGTTTAACTTCTGCACGCATATTTTCAATAATTACATCAGCTTTTTCTACAAGCTTCATAAACGCGGCGTGCCCCTCAGGGGATTTGAGGTTCAGCTTTACCATTTTCTTGTTGCGATGCAAATTTTGAAAGTCAAAGCCTTCGCGTTTACCAGAAACGTCTTCACCAGTTGTTTCGGAAGGCTCAATCCGAATAATGTTTGCACCCCAATCAGCTAAGTGACGCACGCAGGTAGGGCCTGCTCGGGCCAAAGTCAGGTCCAAGACAGTGATTCTAGATAATGGAAGAGGTTTGTTCTCGGCGTGTTCGCTTGGCTGGCTCATGATAATTCCTCATTAAATGTTGTTCACATAATAACAGAATATAAAATTACCTTCATATGGAATTTTAATTCGCTTTAAATATCATTCTAAATCTTTCATATTGTGAATTATAAGATGTCTAATAATGCATATCATCACATTATTCAGGTTTTATACCGGCGTATTTAATAACTTTAGCCCATCTAATGAATTCCGTTTTAATAAAATCTTTAAATAGTTCATGACTTCCGCCCGCTATCTCAGTTCCAATCTCAGCAAATTTATCTTTCAGTTGATGTATTGCATGATTAGTATTTTTATTGAGTTGTTCAATAATAAATTTTGGCGTATTAGCAGTTGTTGCTAGCCCGTACCAGCCAATGACTTCATAACCAGGTACTCCAGACTCTCCAACGGTTGGTATCTCTGGACTGATTGCAGATCGTTTTGGGGATGTCACTGCAATCGCTCTGATCCGTCCAGATTTAATATGACTAATTAGCCCTCCCATCGCAGTGAAGCTGACTTGCACTTCCCCCATGATTAATGCACTTACTGCTTGAGCACCACTTTTATAGGGCACATGTGTCATTGAAATACCGGCCATATGGTTAAATAGTTCTGCCGTTAAATGATTACCACCCCCAATGCCACTAGAAGCATAAATGAGTGGCTTTATTTTTGCAGTACTGATTAAATCTTTGACGGTATAAATAGGTAATGCAGTACGCACAGACAAAACATAAGGCGTGAAAACAGTTAGTGCGATTGGATCGAAATCTTTAATGACATCGTATCCTGGATTGTTTCGAAGGCTTGGAGTTGCGGTATGTGTTGGTGACATTGCTAGCAACGTGTAACCATCTGGTACCGCATGGGCAACAATTTCACAAGCAATAGATCCACCTGCACTAGGTCTATTGTCTACAATAAATGATTGCCCTAAAATTTCAGTTAATTTTTGTGAAGTAATTCTGGCTATTGTATCAGCGCCACCGCCAGCGCCAAGTCCGACTAAGACTCTGACAGGGCGTGTTGGGTAACTTTTTACATTAGCAGCAACTAATAGGGTGCTAAATAGAAAAAAGATCAAGGTTAAAAATAAATTCTCTAATTTAAGAAAAATACTTATTCCCCAAGATCTTTCATAGAAATTGATGAAAATCATAATTTAGATTTATCCTTTGTATTAGATGTAAATAATAGTTGTCACTCTTTACGTATACTAGCACCACTTTCATTTAATATTTTTGTCCAATGATCTGTATCTTTTCTAAGAAATTTTGAGAACCATTCTGGAGTTGAGCCAATGGCGTCAGTACCTACTGCAAACATACGCTCTTGAACATCAATATTCTTTAGAACTTTATTAAAGCTTAGATTTAATTTGCTGATGATATCCGGAGGGGTGTGTAGAGCCACATTAATACCGTACCAACCTAGTAATTCAAAACCTGGTACAGAATCAGAGATTGGGGGTATTCCAGGGACTAATTTTGTTGGCTTTAGATAGGTGACACCTAATACGCGCAATTTACCGCTGTTATTAATAGCCGGTAATGAGGGTGCAGCAGGGCAATACATTTGAATATTACCACTAATTAGATCAGCTACTGTTGCTCCTGTACTTGGATATGGAATATGTGTTATTTTGAGACCTGTGAGGGAGTTAAATGCTTCAATACATAAATGCGAGGAACCCCATAGGCCTCCAGATCCATAATTGATTTGATTCTGCCTAGGTCTAGCATAGGCTATCCACTCTGGGATCGTTCTGACCGGAATTGATGCATTAATGACAATTGCAAAAGGTGTGGTGCCTACTAGAGTCACTGGAGAAAGTTCAGATGCTAATAAGTATTTTTGATACATTATCATAGAAATAAGTTGTGTCATTGTGCTTAAAAATAAGGTGTGACCATCTGGAGTCGATTTAGCGAGTAATTCAACTGCAATAAGACCAGTAGCGCCAGGACGATTGTCGACTATGACTGGTTGACCGAGTAACTCGCTAAGCTTTCCGTTGATAATTCGAGCTATGACATCAGGAGATGATCCGGGTCCATTGGCAACAATAAGACGAATAGGTCTTGATGGGTATTTTTTTGATTCAGAAAAGCTTAATGACGAATATAGAGCTATACTTACAATGAGTAAAAATAAAATAGTGCGCATAAATTTCCTCTGGCATATATATTTTAGTTATTCTTTTGTAAAATTTTTGATTTATATTAAAGCATACATTTTCACAAAGAAAAATTAATTATCATGAACCACCAAAATTTAATTCATAAAGTGCTGATGCGATTAGTATTACTTCAATTACTTTCCAAGAGTTAATTAGAAAATGAATCAAATAAAATAAGTAAAGTCATTAAATCTGATTAAAATAATATAGAGGTGAAATTTTTGAATCAATTATTCTATTTATTACTAATAGTTGAACTTTTGAATTTTGGTTTAGCTCATTCACAGACTATTAAGTTTCCGGTAAGGCCTATTCGTATTATTGTTGGGATTGCACCTGGAGGTGGCATGGACGCTATAGCAAGAACTCTAGGTCAAAAATTAAGTGAAAATTTGGGCCAGTCAGTAGTGATTGATAATCGACCTGGTGCTGGTGGGAATGTTGCTATGGAGATGGCATCGAACTCGATAGCTGACGGACATAGCTTGCTTTTTATTAGCGCTACATCTGTAATTCACCCAATTTTATACAAAGCAAAATTTGATATTCTTGAAAATTTTTTACCGGTATCGCAGATTAGTGCACAAGGATATGTGATTGTAATCAATCCATCATTACCTGCTCGGAGTGTGAAAGATTTAGTTCTTCATGCAAAAAATAATCCTCATAAAATCAACTATGCATCCTCTGGCATTGGTAGTCCAATACATCTAGCTGGAGAGTTGTTTTCTTCAGCCACTAAAACTAAACTAGTGCATATTCCTTATAAAGGAATAGCACCTGCATATATAGATTTATTGGCAGGTAATGTTGACATGTCTTTGCCAGCAATTATGTCTGCTATGCCTTATATTAAATCTGGAAAGTTGATTGGGCTAGCTGTAACCTTGCCTGCAAGATCTTCCGTTATACCAGAATTGCCTACAATTACAGAAGCCGGAATTCCTGGTGTAGTGGTCGTTAATTGGTATGGTGTTGTATCGCCTTTAGGTACTAATAAGCATATTGTAAACATTTTGTCTAAGAAAATTAGCGATAGTATGAACTTGACTGAAGTTTACAAAAAATTTCAGATTGATGGTTCGGAAGTTTCAACAAGTTCTCCTGATCAATTTAAAAGTCATATCAAAATAGAGCGCGAAAAATGGACTGAGGTTATATTGAACGCTAACATAAAAGTGCAATAACAAATAATGAGGCTAGGTAATTGGCAATAATTTTTCAAGTAATTGTATCGACAACGCATCGTTTATATCATAAATTTGAATCGTCAAATTGGTATGTTCTGTTTGCGTCAACAGGACTTAATCGATTTTGATTAGCAAACTGAGTAACGAGTTCTAAGAGGCACTTAAAGTCAATGTGTTCATGTCGCCCTCACGCGTAAGGGAGCTGATCTGGGCAGCAGCACATACCAAATATTCATTTAAAAATTTGTCAAGAAGTAAAGCCTAACACTAATTTAATTAAATCAGAAAGTTTTGAAATTGATTAAATGTATATAAATCTTATTTAATTATTTTTATATGCCGAATAGTTATTTAATAAGTCCCAATCGCTTTGCAGATTGCATATATGCAATTGTTCGCTCCTTCATGAATACATCCATTTTTTCGAAGCTAACATTAACCAACTCGAATCCACTTTTGAAGGCTAAATTTTTCATTTCAGGTTCTGCATTTAAATTAGCCCAAATATCAGATATACGTTTTTTAGATTCGAGGGAAGCTGATTTCGGCATGCCAATTCCTCGGTATGCTCCATCAATCCAGTCATAGCCTAACTCTTTAAATGTAGGTACGTCTGGTAATAAGGGATGTCGTTTCTCCAAAGCTACTGCAAGCGCTCTAACTTTATCTTTTGTGTTAATTGCAAATGCAGAGTAGGACATTGCGCCAGTAACATGCTGCCCTATTACTGCAGCCATAAGGTCCCCAGTTCCCTTAAATGGAACATAAGTTGTCTGAATATTTGTAATACTATTTAATTTTTCATGAGCAACATGATTTGCTGAATTAGTGCCCGAACCTGCTAAAGTTAATTTGCCAGGTTGTGATTTAGCTAATTTAATTAAATCTTGAAATGTTTTGATGGGGCTATCATTTGCAACAACGATAGCATCGGGGGTGTAATGGAACCAATAAACAGGTACTAAATCCTCTGTTTTGTATTGAACTTGGCCTTCTAATGGTTGTAAGACTATATGAGGTAAATTGACGCCTGCAATATTAAATCCATCATTGGGTAAGGAATTTAATTGGGACCATAGTAAGCCACCGCCGGCTCCAGCTTTATATTGCATAATTGTTTCAATAGTTGGACATTTCTTTTTTAAAATAAATTGCTGATGCCTACCGGAAATATCAGACTCACCCCCTGCAGGAAATGCTTGCCAATATATCAAATTTTTCTCAGGACAATTTTGCGCATGTGCACTAAGATAAAATTGAGGTATGACAGTTGTCATTAATATGAGCAAATAGTATAATATATGGACTTTCATGATTATCCTTTAATCAATAGCTTATATTTAAGCGTTTAATTTTGCTCTTTAATTTACTTTTAATTTTTTATAACTTCTACCATTTTTCGTTGAATATTGTATAGTTTTTTTTTGAATTTTATTTTCATATAAAGTTTAATATATTATTTAATTTTATTAACCATATAATGGACTATTTGTAATTGTATACTTATTAATACTGCGATATGCTTGTATTAATATATGAAAAATAAATTCTTTGGGTGGAGTGTTGTATACGCAGGAGGAGCATTGCAGTTTCTGCAAAGCATGTTACTCAATCAAGCGTTTGGTATTTACCTTGCAGTTTTAATCGAAGACAGAGGATGGAGTAAAACATCTATAAGTGGTGCTGCTGCACTTAAATCGACGGAAGTGGCTTTGTTAGGACCGATTTTGGGCTGGTTGGTCGATAAATATGGTGCTAAGTCCATTGTTAGGCTAGGTATCGTGATGTTTGGCATTGGTTTTATGTTACTTAGTCGAGTTCACACAATATATGAATTTTATGGTGCCTTTGTAGTCATAGCTTTTGGTTCTAGTATGTTTAGTAACCCGATAGTGAGTGTTGCAATAATTCAATGGTTTCAGAAAAAACGGGCAAGGGCGCTATCAATGTTGCAATTTGGTGGTGCTATTGGCGGATTATTTGTTTTTATTATTGCATTTACTATTCAAACTTTTGGCTGGAGATATACCGCATTTGGTTCAGGAGTGGTTGCAATACTCATCGGGTATCCATTAGCACGATTAATTCGAAATAAACCCGAAGAGTATGGTCAATTCATAGATGGTGTTTCTAAATCTGAGTCTTTAGAAACGCAATCACAGATTAATGACGATCACGAGTTTACTGTTCGTGAAGCAATTCGAACCTCTTCATTTTGGTTAATCGCTTTTGGTCATGCTTTTTCCCTACTTGTGGTGACTGCAATTAATGTACATGCAGTCGCTCATATTAAAGAAGGCTTAGGTTTTTCATTAGCTCAGGCATCATTGATTTTTACCTTAGTCACAATTGGTCAATTTTTTGGAGTGATGTTGGGTTGGGTTATTGGCGAGAAATTCGATAAAAGATTGGTAGCAGCTACATGCATGCTCATGCATGCATGTGGTCTTTTAATGATTACCTATGCGAGTAGTTTGTTTATGCTTATTTTTGCAGCTTTGTTGCATGGAACAGGCTGGGGCTTGCGTGGTCCATTTATGCATGCTATTCGTGCAGATTATTTTGGAAGAAAATCAATTGGTATGATTATTGGAATCTCAACTTTGGTCACGGTTTTGGGTACAATTTCAGGGCCAATTGTTGCTGGTGCATTTGCAGATTCTTATGGAAATTATCGTTATGGATTTACGCTGTTAGCAATATTGGCAGGTGTGGGATCTTTATTCTTTTTAATTGCTAAAAAACCAAAAATTCCTAAAATTCCAAAGATTCCAAAGAGCACTTAATTTTATAGATTAATCAGTTTTAAATTGCATAAATAAAAGTAATATTTAGTCTAAAATGAGACGGAGGAAAAAGTGTATTTTAAATTAATAATTAGTTTTGCATTGGTCATTTCATGTAATGTGAAAGCTCAAATGCCGAATTCTGATGCTTCTGTAAATTTCCCAACTCGTCCAATACGTATTGTTGTGCCGTATGTTCCTGGCGGTTCAACTGATTTGTTGAGTCGATTAATTGGGGATGCTTCCTCTGACTTGTTTGGACAAAGTGTTATTGTAGAGAACAGAGCAGGTGCTGGTGGAATGTTAGGGACTACTTTTGTCGCTAAAGCGCAGCCAGATGGACACACTATCGTGATTTGCACTGTTGGTACTTGTGCAGTAAATCCAACGCTTATTAAGAATCCAGGTTACGATATTTACAAAGATTTCTCACCAATTATACTTATTGGTGGTGTGATGAATGTATTCGTAGTTAATAACTCTGTACCTGTAAGAAATATTAAAGAGCTTATAACTTTGGCACGTAATCAACCTGGAAAATTGACATTTGGTTCTGGTGGTATCGGCAACTCCCCCCATATGACTCTTGAGTTACTCCAATATCGAACAAAAGTAAATATTATCCATGTTCCTTATAAAGGGTCAGGAGCTGCAATTATTGATGCGATCAGTGGCCAGGTGGATATGATGGTGGAAAATGAACCATCTATTCAACAATATGTCAAAAATGGTAGGTTAAGAGGAGTCGCAGTTACTGGTGCCAAAAGATCTCCAGGCATACCGTTAGTTGCTACGATGGTGGAGCAGGGATATTCAGATTTTGTAGTTGAACCTTGGTTCGCTTTTTTGGCGCCATCAAAAACTCCGGGCACGGTCATTCACAAACTAAACGCTATTTTTAATATGACTTTAAATAATCCTAAGTTACGTTTAAAACTTGAGGATGCTAACTTAATAATTGGCGGAGGTTCCACTGAACTAATCGCTAACCACATGCGGTCTGAAATTGATAAGTGGGCAAAAGTGATTAAGGCAAATAAAATTAAGGTAGACTAATATTTGTTTTGAATTATGGTGTAATACTTATTTTTGAGATTTTAATGATTTTGGCATATTTATCAAGGTCACTTCTAATCAAAGCATCTAATTGCTGTGTGTTTAACCAGAATGGTTCAATTCCCTGTTTATTTAAAATATCTTTTACATCAGACATTAAGTGTATTTTTTTTATTTCAGTATTGATTTTTTGAATAATCTCTTGCGGCGTGCCAGCTGGCGCCATCACAGCAAACCAATTGCTCGCTAAAAATCCGGGCATTCCTGCTTCTGCAAATGTAGGCATCTCGGGCAGTGCCTGATTTCTAACTTCTCCAGCCAAAGCTAAACCTCTCACTTTTTTGATTTTTACATGCGGTGATAAATTATTTAAATTATTAAAGCTCATTTGAACTTGTCCACCAATTAAATCTAACATTGCAGGACCACCACCTTTATATGGAATTTGTACAATTTTTAGTCCTGCCATATTGCAAAATAACTCATGTACGAGATGTTGAACTGTGCCAGTGCCAACAGTTGCAGAGTTAAGTTGATTGGGTTTTTCTTTAGCTAGATTTATAAAGTCTTTTAGATTATTTGTAGGAACAGACGGGTGTATTCCTAGCATATACTCACTTCTGCTGATTGGAGACACTGAGGTGAAATCTCTTATGGTGTCATAAGGTAAATTTTTAATTAATAATGGATTTACAGTATGACTATTTGTAATTAATAATAATGTATAACCATCCGCAGGTGCGCGAACAAGAACTTGTGATCCAATTATTGTATTTCCACCGGGTATATTCTCAAGCAATATGTTATGGCCCCATGCTTCCGATAGCTTTTGTGCGTAGATTCGTCCTATAGATGATGTGCTACCGCCTGGAGCGTAAGGAATGATCAGTCGAATGGGTTTGCTTGGATAGTGAATCGTATTTTGAGAAAAAGAATGGGCGCTAAATAATATTAGTAGTTTTGTTAAAATAGCATTTTTTTTATAGAGAAATTTCATGCGATGCTCCCCCCTGCTAATTTTTTAGTATATTTAATAATGGGTGATTTTGTTTTTATATTTATAAGGTATCAATTAATTTATTTATTCATTGATTTTCGATTGTATAATTTACCCTAATTTCTGTAATAAGTCATTTGATTCAACTCGATAGGAATAATAATGAAATTTTCATTATCTTTTAGCCATGTAGGTTTTTACGTAAAGTCCATGAAAACTATGGTTAATTTTTATACCTCTTTTTTAGGATTTGTTGTTAGTGATTTTGGGCAAAGAGCGGTTGGTGGTGAGATTTATTTCCTGACTCGTGATCCTAGTGAACACCATCAATTAGTTTTTGCATCTGGTCGGCCAGATAATCTATCATTCAATATGATTAACCAACTCTCTTTTCGCGTGGATAGTCTGGCAACATTACGATTATTGTATTCAGGACTTCAGTCCTATTCAATGAAAGAAATTCATCCGGTAACTCATGGTAATGCTCTGTCAGTGTATTTTCATGATCCGGAGGACAATCGTATTGAATTATTAATTGATACGCCATGGTATGTTCCTCAGCCACATCGCGTTCCTGTTGATTTGTCTTTGGCAGATGATGATTTGTGGTTAATGATAGAACAGGGGGTAAAAAAGCTTCCTGGGTTTATGAGCCAAAGTGATTGGTTAATGCAAATGAAAGTAAAAATTGCTGCTGCTGACAAACATCGATTGACTAATTCAATATAAAAATTAAATTACTTGATGAATAAATTACTTGATATGTCTAGATATTTTTTAGGGTCTATTCTTTTATTATTTATAGAATTTAATATTGTCTATGCAGCAAATATTAAAGAGTACCCGAATAGGCCAATTCGTTTCGTATCTCCCTTTGCGCCAGGCGGTAATACTGATATGGTCGGCCGTATGATTGCACCCAGGCTATCGGAGCGTTTAGGTCAAAATGTAGTTGTTGAAAATAGGCCAGGTGCCGGTGGAATTATCGGCACTAACTCGGTTGCTAAAGCGACACCAGATGGTCATACACTATTATTTGCTAGTGGAGCTCATACTTCTGTCTCAGCTACAGCAAAAAAATTACCCTACGATGGGTTATCTGATTTTTCTTGGGTATCTATTGTGATTACTTACCCTTTTGTAGTAGTCGTTAAGAATGATTCATTGGTCAAAGGTGTTCCCAGTCTTATTGATTTAGCTAAAAAAAACCCAGGAAAATTAAATTATGCTTCAGTTGGTGTTGGATCTGTTTTCCATTTGGCGACCGAGTTATTTAATAGTTACGCTAATACTGAGATGATGCATATCCCTTACAAAGGAAGCGCTGAGCCATTAAATGAGTTAATAGCCGGGCGTATTGATGTAATGTTTTCAACATTAACAGGCGTGTATTCACATCTTCAAAATAACCGCGTACGAGCTATCGCTGTTGCTTCATTAGAGAGGTCACCGCAATTACCAGACGTGCCCACTATTGCGCAATACTTACCAGGATATGAAGTCACTTCATTTGCCGGTATTGCTGCTCCTAAGCTTACACCGTTGAATATTGTGACAAAACTGAATGCTGAGCTCAATGACGTTTTAAAACAAAGTGATATCAACCGCAGATTTTCAGAACTTGGTGGCGTAGTTCATATTAGCACCCCTGATCAGGCTACTCAGCATATTGCAAAAGAAATATCGAAATGGAAAAAAATTGTTGAAGCTAGAAAAATTGATGTTTTATAAAGTATTTACAAAATTTTCAATTATATTATTGACGGCTTCAGGTTTCTCAGCAATTGGGAAATGTCCTGCATCTTCAAGTCTTATATAAGTTGAGCCAATTACCGCTTCATGTATTTCCTGCTCATAATCTGGCGGATTACCATGATCCAACATACCACGTAGTAGCAAAAGTTTTGGTTTTAAAGTACTAATTCGCTCTCGTACGTCAAACGCATCAATGGTCATCAAATCATGATATTGAGACATTGGTCCTACTTTTCTATGTTGATCTATTAACTTTTCGGTCAAAACTGGGTCTATAAGATACATCGCTTTACGTTGAAAATGTATCCACTCATCCTCATATACTTTTGGATCCTTAGCTGCACGTAAACGCATTTCATAAGTGTCAGGAGCTCTTGTTTTAGGTCTTGCGGCAACGGTCATCAAAACAAGCCCAGAAACTTCTTCTGGATAATCAAGAGCGTATTGTAGGGATATGGATGCGCCAAGTGTGTAGCCAACTAGAACAAGATTCCTGTTGTGACCGTGCGCCCAAAGCCAACCTCTTAACCACTCTGTGTAAGCCTTTATATCTAAACATCTGCTGCCCTCTAAATGGCCGGGTAGTGTTGGAATTAAACTGCCAGGAAAGTATTGCTTTTGATAATAATATGCATCTGCGCAAGCGCCAGCTCCTGGACCGTGGATAAAAACGAGTTGTTTCATTGTATTATGCAGTGTGTTCAATTGAAATTAAAATAAGCTATCGTGTAATTGTTTATGCAGTTGTTCCTACAGGAACAGCGTTTAATACATGTTCATTTAAAAAATTAAATTCAAGTTTAGTACTGGCTGAATCATACAGAAATACCTGATAACCAGCATCCTTTAAATTTTGCTCTTTAAATTCAATAGCATTGCTTTTTAGATGTTGTCTAAACGCTGCCGCACCAGTTGCTTTCCAAGCAATATGATTAATGCTTCCATTATGGTGATCTTTGATTGTAGCCTCTTTGGGGAGTCTAACGCTAACATACAAAATTGGATTATCGCCATCATATAGCCAAACATCATTGAATTAAAAGTTCGGTCTAAATCCTTTTTTTAGATTGAGAGCCTCGCTATAAGATTGCTATAAATTAGGAATCTCATATTATGAACATCTAATGTTGAAGTGTAAAAATCCTTTAGGAAATTTTATGTTTACTCGATTTTTTAAAAAGTTAATATGTGTATTAGGTCAACAATATTGATTAATCAGGTTTGATGTTGTGTTCCTTGATAACTTTAGCCCACTTATCTACATCTTGTTTATTGGCTTCTGCAAATTGCTCTGGTGTGTTAGCAATGGGGATAGCACCTACGCTAGCTAAACGTTCAAGAGAATCAGGAGATTTAATGATTTTTACTAATTCAGAATGAAGTCGATTGATAATTACTACTGGTGTGCCCGCAGGTGCTAATAAGCCATAATAAGTGCTAGATTCAAAGTTTGTAAATCCAGACTCATGTACTGTTGGGACATTTGGGAATAATGGTAGTCTTGTCATTGCGCAGACAGTAATTGGTCTAAGCTTTCCAGATTTAATATGCCCCAAAAAAACACCAGTATTAGCAAATAATAAATCAGACTCTGCGCCTAATATGGAGGTTACTGCGGGGCCGGCACCTTTAAATGGAATGTGTGTTATTTTGATACCAGCCTGTTGAGCTAGTGTGACTAGCGCCAAGTGTCCTCCTGAGCCATTTCCAGATGAGGCCCAATTGATTTTTCCAGGATTAGCCTTAGCATATGATATGAGTTCTTGGGTAGTTTTAGCTGGGAAACCAATATGTGATACTAATATATTTGGAACGTTAACAAAATTAGTTATCGGGTTGTAGTCTTTCACAGGGTCATACTGAATTTTTTCAAATAGCAAGGTAGGAAATGTATGTGTATTACCAGAGCCTACTAGTAATGTATAGCCGTCAGGTGCAGCTTTTGCGACAAACTCACCTGCGATTAAACCGCCACCACCACCTCTATTCTCATAAATAATTTGTTGTGCTAATACTTCGCTTAGCCTGATTGCTATAGGTCTTGCAATAACGTCAGTTCCTCCACCGGTTGCATATGGAATTATCCATCGTATAGGTTTTGAAGGATAACTATTTTGGGCTATCGTTATCGGTGTCCAATAAATCAAGCATATAAAAAGTGATATTTTGTGTAACATGGTTGATCCTCTCTAATTTAATTTTTTAATCGTTATTTATATAAATACTGAGATTGAGTTACCTTTAATGTTATGTAAGAACGCTACATAAGATATTATTTAATTTTTTTTAATATTAATTCTAGCGCATGATACTATTAAAAATATAATTTAATCATATTTCATATTGTGGAGAATGCCAATGAAAGCCATTGTATGTAAAGAGTGGGGTTCCCCTGAGACTTTAGTCCTTGAAGAAAGACCCTCAGTCCTAGCAGAAGCAGGTAAAGTTGTGATGAGTGTTAAAGCTGCTAATGTTAAATTTTCAGATACCTTGATTATTCAAAATAAATATCAAGTTAAACAGGAATTGCCCTTTATTCCGGGCTCAGAAGTAGCTGGAGTTATCAAAGCTGTAGGTCATGGTGTTGAGGGCTGGAAGGTTGGAGACCGAGTAAGCGCGCAGTGTTCATCTGGTGGATATTCCGAAGAGGTTTCTGTAGAGGTTGAGCGCTTAATCTCAATACCTGACGGACTCAGTTTTGAAGGCGCTGCTGGACTAGCGTCTACTTATGGAACATCCTATTACGCATTGACAGATCGTGGTACCTTATGTGCTGGTGAAACCTTATTAGTTTTGGGAGCTTCTGGTGGAGTTGGTATTGCTGCAATTGAAATAGGAAAGGCATTGGGCGCTAAAGTAATCGCCTGTGCATCTAGTGCAGAGAAATTATCTGTTTGTAAAGAGCATGGAGCAGACGAGTTAATAAATTACACAACAGATGATATGCGGGCTAGGGTTAAAGAAATCACTCAAGGAAAAGGAATAGATGTGATTTATGATCCAGTGGGTGGTGATTATTCGGAATTAGCATTACGTGATATGGCTTGGGGAGGTCGATTTTTGGTGGTTGGTTTTGCAGCTGGGTATATTCCAAAGATTCCTTTGAATTTACTATTGATCAAAGGCTGTAGTGTAGTTGGCGTTTGGATGGGAGCGTTTGCTAAAAGAGATAAAGTGCAGCATCGAAAAAATATTATGCAGATTTGGGATTGGTATTCTGAAGGCAAAATTAAACCCCATGTATGGGCGACATATCCATTAGAGAAAGCTGCTGACGCATTAAACGCTTTAGCGGAGCGAAGAGTTGCTGGAAAGGTAGTATTAACAACCGACTGTTAAAATTAATTTTTACGATAATCATAGATTTGGATTATTTTATGACCACTAGAAAATTTGCTGATATTTTGCTAAGTATTAATTCAGTAAATGCTTCTGCAATAGAAGCTTCTGTTGATGCATTTGTCGATACAATTGGTGTCGCTTTAGCTGGCACTTCTGAGGATTGTTCAGTTATTTCCCAGCGATGGTTAAGAAGTACACAATCAAAACCTCAGGCTGTAGTTTGGGGAACAGATATCGTATGTTCTGTCTCAGATGCTGCATTTGCAAATGGTATTTCAAGTCACGCTCTTGATTTTGATGATGCAATGCCAACATTGAGGGGGCATCCGAGCGCTACTTTAGTGCCAACCATAATGGCGTGTGGTGAGTATATGAATGCTTCTGGATTAAAAATGCTTGAAGCATATGTTGTAGGGGTTGAAGTTTGCGGCATATTGGGAACGTCATTAGGTGCAGGACACTATGTACGTGGATGGCATACAACTGCAACTGTAGGCATCTTTGCATCTACAGTTGCCGCAGCTCGAATTTTAGGTCTCAATACTGAGCAATTGATAAATGCTTGGGGAATAGCAGCATCACAAGTTTCTGGCTTGGTATGTAATTTTGGAACCATGGCAAAGCCATTCCATGCTGGCAATGCTGCGCGATCTGCCATAATCTCCGCCTCAATGGCAAAAATAGGTTTTACAGCCAATATAGGTATATTTGATGATGATAGTACATTTTTACATACCTATGGAGATGACCGTTCTGTACCACTTTCAAAATTAATTAATAATATCGGTGATGTTTGGCAAGTTAATAATCCAGGTGTTTTCGTTAAAAAATGGCCTTGTTGTTACTGTAATCATCGACCGTTAGGCGGTTTGATAGAGTTGTTTGATAAACATCAAATCCAGCTAGATGACGTTCAAGAAGTTCGAGTAGGTTTTCTGCCTGGTAGCGATGCAGCATTAATTAGCGAAAATCCCCTTACTGGTTTAGAGGGAAAGTTTAGTATTGAGTATTGTATGGCAGCTACCATGTTAGATAATAAATTAAACTTGGATAGTTTTACTGACCAAATGGTTCAGAGACCTTTGGTCAGGCAGATCATGAAAAAAGTTAAGCGGATTCGAACTCCCGGGGAGGGTCTTTTTTCAGGAGTTGTGGGATACACAAATTTAGAAATTGATACTGCAAAAGGGAATTACAAAATATGTGTGGATCGCATTCCGGGTTCACCAAGCTGGCCTTTATCTGATTTAGATAAAAAAGATAAATTCCTAGATGCTGCTGGTCGATCATTAGGGCCTAATGTGACACAACATTTATTTGAACAGCTTAAGAATCTTCCTAAATTTGATCATGTGAATGATTTATCAAAACTGCTAACAGTTTAAGTATTATTTCTCAATGATACCTATCGCGTTAGCTAATTTGTTGAATTCTTCAACGTGTTTCTTTATAAAATTAGAAAACTCTTCTGGTGAGTGACTGCTGATCAGCTCAATTCCAATATCTAAATATTTATTGCGTAAATCGTTTATGGAAGAAGTTCTTATGATTTCATTATGAAGTTTTTCAATGATAAATTTTGGTGTGCCAATGGGTGCCATTAAGCCATTAAAAGTGGTATCTTCAAATCTAGGCAGTCCGGACTCGTCTATTGTTGGAACATTTGGTATTAATGCAGAGCGCTTTTTGCTAGTTACTCCAATTGCACGAATTTTGTTTGCTTTGATATGCGTAATTGAAGAACTAATTTGATCGAAACGTAACATTACATGGCCACCAATTAAATCAATAATGGCAGGAGCTGCCCCTTTGTATTGAATATGTAAAAGGCGTATTCCTGATTGTTTTGCAAAAAGTTCTGCAGCGATGTGTCCAGTAGATCCCTTGCCAGATGAACCGCTAGATATTTCCCCGGGACGCTGCTTTGCTAATTTTATAAATTCTTTTACATTATAAGCGGGCAATGACGGGTTTATCACAAATACCAACGGTACATCGCAAGTCATCGAAATCGCATTGAAATCTTTAATAGGATCGTAACCCGTATCTTTGATCATCACGGGTGTTCTGGCGAATGTGTTTGAAATGGCAAGTAGCGTATACCCATCAGCCAAAGCGTTCTTAACGTGGCGTGTACCAACGATACCGCTGTTCCCAGGTCGACTTTCTACAATAAATTGTTGCCCGAAAGCTTTACTGAATTGTTCTGCGTAAATACGAGCTACCATTTCCTGATTGCCGCCTGCTGCTACTGGGTTAACTATTCTTACAACTTTATTGGGATAATTTGTAGACTGTGCATAAATTGTTGTAGTAGTATTGATCGATAGAAACGCTGAGAATAAATACCAAGTATAAGAGTTAGCTTTTTTATTCATTTTTCAGTTTTTAATTACCTATTAAATTACTCATTTAAATTTTCATTTAAGAAAACTATTCAAGTATAGTTTTTTATTACGTTTTTAGATTATATATCTTTAATAGATCAAGGATTTAATTATGAAATGGTGCAGATTTGAAATTAATGGCAAAAATAATTATGGAATCATTAATGGAGACACCGTCACTCTAGTAGAGGGTTCACCATTTGAAACTTATCAAATTACTCCCACAAAGCATGCCTTAAACAATGTTAAATTATTGATTCCAGTGGTGCCTAAAACTTTTTATTGTGTAGGTATAAATTATTCTGATCATATAATCAAAAGTGCCGCAAAACGTGGTGTAGATCCAGTGTTCCCCCCTAAGCCAGATATTGGCTATAGGGCCAATAATGCATTAATTGCTCACGGAGAAAATATTGTTAAACCAGTTGATTCTGGTGATAAATTTCAATATGAAGGCGAGTTAGTTGTTGTAATAGGTAAGGAAGGGCGTAACATCAGTAAAGATACTGCTCTAGATTATGTTTTAGGATGGACTATTGGTAATGATGTGAGCGAAAGGACTTGGCAGCGTAATGATCGTACTATGTGGCGAGCTAAGAATTCAGACACATTTAAGCCCATGGGGCCATGGATAGAAACGGAATTAAATTATCGTACGCTTGAGACGATCATACGTCTTAATGATATTGAAGTGGATCGCTTTGCTACAGCTAATATGATTTTTGATGTTGAAACATACATATCAGAAATCAGTAAATATATAACTTTGTATCCCGGGGATGTGATTTGGATGGGGACAGATGGAATGCCTCAAGATATGAAGCGGGGTGATGTTGTTGAAATAGAGATTCCGGGTATTGGTGTATTAAGAAATCCTATTGTATAAGTCAATTGTATAAGTTGTAGGGATTGAAGGACCTGGCTCCAAGGATATTGAGTTTATTAGAATTGTGAATGTAATGAATTTAGGTCCGTTCAATGTCTTAGATTTTTTTAGGTGATTTGATGATGCGCTTCAATCAAGTTTAGAGGTTGTGGAGTGAGGGTTTGCCCGCTATCGGCGATTGGATATCTAACCCTCTTTTTTCTGCTAAGCTAATGGCTCATATCAGCTTGCTAGTTTATATTTATATAATTTATATAATTGGGTTAACCACTTAATTTTTTTGAGATTATATGAATATTTAATTTGTTGATCGTGTTGAATTGCTGTCAATATACAATGAAGCTTTTAATATCTTAACGATAAAGCCATCAAATAATGTGATTATATTTATATTTTCTATAAATCTTAAAATCTTATAGAATGAATAATAACATGATTATCTTATCCTCAATATATAATGAATAAGTGGTGTTATGAAACATACCCAATGAATTACTTTTAATTGATGATCTCAGATTAATACGTATCGCTAAGATTTACCACAAGGTTAATCTTCAGACTACTCTAGATATTCTAATTTAGCTTCTTTGATTACTTTTTTCCATTTCACAACTTCAGTCTTAACGTGAATTCTGAACTCCTCCGGTGTAGAGG
>Ga0114974_10000220_pt1 | contig 50606 bp, 50 predicted proteins | sample S_130206_EF_Meta_FD_87318 | JGI IMG/M metagenome (GOLD analysis project Ga0114974, IMG submission 87318) | Freshwater microbial communities from Lake Simoncouche, Canada to study carbon cycling - S_130206_EF_MetaG | ecosystem: Environmental > Aquatic > Freshwater > Lake | place: Lake...
AAGTCTGCCAATAAGGCCAAGGACGAGTAACCAAAAGAAATAAAAGAGAAAAGAAACCAAAACAAAAAAGAAAAAAGAGGAAGCTCTTTTTTTGTAGTGCTTATATCTCAGAAAGAGTAGCAGTAAAAATGAAGCCACTCGTGCCCCTATTATAGGTCCAACATGTCTACACCTATCAGCCTTACGACAAGGACACCTTCTGGCTATGCACAAGAGCCTAAGCCGCAAGAGCCTAAGCCGCAAGAGACTAAGCCGCAAGAGCCTAAGCCGCAAGAGCCTAAGCCGCAAGAGACTAAGCCGCAAGAGACTAAGCCGCGAGACCAAGAGGTTAAGGCTACTAAACCAGCACTTCATTATGATTCCAAGTGTCCGCATGGTGAACACTTCTATGCATGCCCCTGCTGTAGTTAAAAAAGAGTAAAGGACTAAGCCACTCTTTTCATTAAAAATGAAGGTCATTGCCAGGTGATATTTGTCCCTATAATGAGCATTCAAGAGATAATGAATATGGTAACGAGTCTTAACTATGATGACATGCTGTTGCTAAATAAACAACTTACTGCCTACTCTTTCTTTCTACCCCAGCCACCTGCGCTTGTGACTATGCCTGAGCAAGACCAAGAGCCTTTGGAACAATCACTCTCCACTAAGATCCGTCTACTGGCCGATGCAGTGCTTGATGCACTTGGAGCAGGTCACACAGAGTCTGTCTACCACAACGCCATGAAAATTGGCATTCAAGACTACGGCCTTCCCTTTGAGAGTGAGAGGGATCTTCCAATCACATTCCGCGGACGCTATGTGGGTACTGTGCGAGCGGACGTGATCATCGACCACCTACTCGTAATTGAGTTCAAGGTGTCAACAGGCACTGATACAAATGTGTCAGATGCAGAGGAGCAGTGCAGGCTCTACATGAAAGAGACTGGTATTGGGGCAGGCCTTGTCATCGTGTTTCCAAAACGTATTGGCGGAAAAGTCATTGTCAGGGAGGTATCGTAAAAAAAGACAAAAGGCAAAAGACAAAGTAAGACAAAAAAAGTGACCTCATGGTCCTTTTTTACTTTTTTATTGCTTATTGCAGTGAGTGCATTCACTGCACTCACATTAATCAAATCATTCACTGCCTAAAGTCCCTAGCTCTGCGACTGGACTTGTCTGCAAACCTCTCAGTCTTCTCTCCAGACCTCCCATTCGGCTTCTCCTCCTCATCGTAATACTTCTTCCACTTTGACTTGCGGACAGTGTTGTCAACAACCGTCCACAGCTTAGTGTTCATCATCTCTGCATCAGCAGTGTTAGTAGGGCGGGACATTGGGACTGGACTTAGTTAGGGCAACAGCAAAGTTTCAATTTTTTCGAGGTATAAGATATGAGAGGAAAAAAGACAAAAGACAAAAAAAGTGACCATATGGTCCCTTTTTACTTTTTTATTGCTTATTGCAGTGACTGTATTCACTGCCTAAACTCCCTACCTCTGCGACTGGGCTTGTCTGCAGACCTCTCAGTCTTCTCTCCAGAGCTCCCATTCGGCTTATCCTCCTCATCATAATACTTCTTCCACTTTGACTTACGGACACTGTTGTCAACAACCGTCCACAACTTAGTGTTCTCAGGCTCAATATATGCGCTCACTGTAACAGGAGCCTCCGTAAGAGTGGGTCTATACTTCTTCCCCTTAATAAAGGTATCGTAACCATATGGCAGCGCAGTGCCATTTGCAATTGACTTGTAATGCATCTTAACAGCGTTGATCTTCTCTGTATCAGCAGTGTTAGTGGGGCGGGACATTGGGACTGGACTTAGTTAGGCCAGCAGCAAAGTTTCAACTTTTTCAAGGTATAAGAGATAAAAAAATTGAAGTTTAACCAGCCTCATATAAAAGTCCCCCCAATACAATGTTTGCATATTCCTTTGGAAACCCTACCGATGAGTGGAACAGTAAGAAGCTGAACAGTCCTTTGCCATGCCCTTACGGGGTAAAGTGCACAAAGGACAACTGCATTGGAGTCCACCCAGGCGAAGAGGGAACTAAGCGCAAGTACTTTCCTGGTAGGAATGTGCCACACAAGCTTACTGGGAACATGGTCTACCAGCAACCATGTGTTCGCCTCGTAGGCAATGACAAGTACGACATCCCAGCCTACTACAAGAGGCGCACCCAGAAGCTATCTTGGCCTGAGTGGTGCAAGGCGCAGCAACAGGAGTCAATCCCTACCCCAAAGCAGCTCATTGACCTCATGCTTCCTGGGTGGACTCCTCCATCCATCTCTCATCCCATCTTCAAGGGCAACTTCCCTGTTACAAAGATCATTGAGCACTTCCACTACAAGGATGCTCTAGGGCAGATTGATGACATCTTTGCCTACAGGTCCAACATTGAGTCACACAATCCACTTAATCGTGATTCTGCCTACATGTACATGATCAGCCTCTCCCGCAGGTTTCCACCCTCTTACCACCTTTACCCACAGCTACTCCAGGCAGACTTCTTACTGGGATCCCAGTTGACAGCATTGCATCTTGCAGAGGACTCAGCCATGGAGAAAGCACGCACGGGTGACAAAATCTTCGCGAGGGTTACTACCCTTCTTGCTGAGGTAGAGCCCATAACACGCGAAAAGGGGCATTGGGTGGAGGGATTCAGTGCTGCAAAGGCAACTGGTATGATCATGGAGATGTTATATTCAGACCCAGACCCTGTAGAATTTGAAGCAGACATAGCCCGAGCCCTGCACCACGATGACTTCTTAAAATTTATGGTCGCCGACTGCCTCGTCACATGCTCACAGGCTAAGGCGTGAAAGGGAAAAAAAGAAACAAAGAAAAAAAAGACAAAAGAAATAAAAAAAACAAAGTAAAAGAAGTGCTAAAGGCATGACCTCTTTTTCGTAAAAAAAATGAAGTATATAACCCTAGCGAAACAAGTCCCCCCCCTGCAGGAGCAGTAGCAGCAGTAGCAGTAGCAGCAGGATGAGCCTCATTCCTACGTCCATCGAGCGCTCATACAAGGATCACCAGGTGCACGGAATCAACTGGATGATTCAGCGCGAGCTAAAATCCGGTGGACTCCTCTGCGACGAGATGGGATTGGGTAAGACTGAGCAAATCCTAGGTCTTATTTGCAACACCCCTCGTGTGCACACCCTACTCCTCTGCCCCAAAGCCCTCATCCCCCAGTGGAAGCGGGAATTCCTTCGCTGTGGCTTCGCCCTTCATTGCATTGAGGACCGCAAGTGGACATGCCGCACCCCCTTAACTCGCAAAAGCAAGTGCATCTACCTCACAAACTACGAGTCTTTGATCAGCAAACCCTACCTCTTTAGCCGCCCATTCAACCGCGTATGCCTCGACGAGGCGCATCAGTATCTGTGCAAAAAGAAAAGCAAGCTCTTCCAGCGCGTGGCATCTCTCATCAGAACATCCACTTGGGTAGTGACTGCCACCCCCCTCGTCAACTCAACATCTGACATAGAAACAATGCTTTCCCTCGTAGGCTATACGCCAAAGATGCTCGCCGAAGTGCCTCTGGAATCTATCATTTCAGAGGCAGTTTTGCATCGCTCCATGGACGAGTTGAGGCAAACTCTCCCCAACCTCCCCCCTCCTGCAAAACACACCGTCCTTTCCCTGGACTTTGCCTCAGAAGAGGAGCGCGAGTTTTACCAGGGGGTGCAGGGAAAAATCGTGCGCAGATGGAAAAGTCTAGCAAGAGATGCAACGTCAATCAAATTCCAACTCTTCATGAAACTACGTCAACTCTCCGTGCACCCTCAAGTCTACATTGGTGCACGCAAAAAGGAGCCTTTCGGCTATGCTCGAGACTGCTGGACGGGTACAAGTACCAAGTTCGACGCAGCAAAGACATTACTAGAACAAAGAACAAAGCCAACAAAATGGATTATATTTTGCCAATTCAAAGATGAAATGAAACTAATAGAAGAAGAACTCATTGACAAGTATACCGTGCTTCAGTACCACGGATCTCTCAGCGACGAGCAAAAGGCCGACGTCCTTAAAGAAAGCGAAGAGCCTCTAAATGGAAAGCACATGGTGCTTCTCCTCAATATCAAAAGCGGAGGAGTTGGATTGAACCTGCAGCACTTCACTCACATCATCTTCATGAGCCCCTGGTGGACAAATGCCCTGATGAGTCAGTCGGTTGGGCGAGCAGTACGTATTGGTCAGTTAGAAGAAGTGCAGGTATATCATCTCGTCTTGAAGGAGGAGGAGACTCTTAACATAGACGCAATGATGCGAGAAAAAATGGAAAATAAGAAAAACCAGTTAGTCGAGATTTTAAAGTGTGCACATCGCGGTATAGTTTCCAATGACATAGAAGAGAATGTTCGCAGCTAGTCAAGTTGGTTCCTACGCGCAAGCGGCTGCTTCCTATTTACCAAGCCCCTCATCATTAGCAATCATTATCCTTGTAACAATTCTTAGTTACTTCATAGCAACAACCTTTTTTTACGGACGTTACACTGTTCCTCTTCCTTCCTATAAATCTGGATTCAGGACGCAAGAAGGATTCAGGATGCAAGAAGCATTCACTATACCCAAGCCATCTATGTTACCCCCTCCAACCAATTGTCTTTCTGAGAATACGAATGCTGCGAGTATGTTAACCGTATTTTCCTCCCGCAAATCTACAACTGAAGAAGGCGACAGAGACCTTGTTGAAATGAAACACTTGTTAAATAAATTATCATGTTTTCAGAAAGATCTAGTCTCTTCGAAATATACAATAAATGCTACTCTCAAACAGCCATTTATAACATCTCATGATCTTGAACCAATTTCTGAGACAACCGGCCGTTGTTTTGCAAAAACAATTCCACCCCGGGATATCGATATTGCAATGGATAAATGGACTGAGAGAGGAGGGGTTTTATTGCTTCGTTTATGTACATCATTCTCCATTAAGGATGCAGAGGCAACTCAGTTAGAAACTACATTTAAATCATTTATGCGTGAAATATACGATATTACACGTGATAAATGTCTGCAAAAGGAACCCCTTGATGTTTCAAAGCGGGGACCAAGAGATCCTAGTCCATTTTCAACAAAAACAGATACTACTGTAGGAGATTATACTGGATATTATTAGCGATTTGTATACTTATACACGTTGATATATAATAACACTTATATGCATTTATAAGATGCCAAACACTATGATTTAATGTGTAATATGCATTATATGGAATCAGTATATTTATAGAGATTGTGGTGGCATTTAGCAATAATATCTGAAGCATTGTGTTTTTATTTGCATATGTATAGCCCATATAGATATCATATATAACCCATACACCTGCAAAAAAATAGTCAATACTAGTTATATTATAATTTGATTCCTCATATATATGATATAGTATGGAAAATAGTGTAGATAATAAAATTATATTCACATAACCAAAGGTGTAACTCTTGTAGTATCTTATAACTGGTAAAATACTACAAAAATGCGGTGTGGTAGATATAACTAAATACATTAATGCTATATAATGACACCGTGAAATGACCTTAAACGTCAATAAAAGGAAGAAAGCATTTTAAAACTGGTTGACCATTTCATCCAACTGATATACCCAACTCCACTTTTCATTATCGCTACTTTCATAACAGGTTCAAGTCTCCATAAGGTATCTCGTAAATCAACGCTATCATATAATGATGATAAATCAGTATAAGGAAGTTCGGGTTTTCCATTTTCAACATTAATCTCATTGTGGAGTGTCCATAGCCATGTGCGTATAAATGTATAGGCAACATCTTTATTCATTTTAATAATCTGATCGACTGGATTCTGTTTCAATACTTCCTTATAATGCTTTTTGCATACATCGCAAGGAATAATATCGCCTGTATGTGTAAGTAAACGCTTCCATTCTCTTAATTCTTCGTCTACATTCCGACTTTTTCCTATTTTCTCTGCTAGGCCGTGTAATAATTTCCACATAAGTGGTCCCCATTCTTCTGTCCCCGGGTAATCGGGTATATTCTTCTTACATGCACATGGCATTCTGAATAATCATTTGTTCTTCAGAATATAATGTTAACGCATATCCGGAATTGTATAGTATAATTAGAATGCCTGTACCTTTTGATGAACTACAAGTTGGTAATGTATATACACGTGTCTACGTTGGGCCAAATGGAGAAATGACTACTTTATCATATACTGGTATACTTACTGGAATAAGGCCACGCAGTGATATGAATCCTAATGGCCCATATGCTATTTTTGGAAACACTAATATTAGTCCTCTTGATTATGTATTTTTTACTCCCGGTGACCCGGCTATTCCAGTAGTAGTAGTAACAAGACGAGCAGGAGCAGGAGCAGGAGCAGAAGCAGGAGCAGATGGCCCGGATTATAACTCGCCTGTTGGGGGTAGGAGAATAAAGGCAAGAAAGACAAAGGCAATAAAGACAAAGGCAAGGGCAAAAAAGACAAAGGCAAGGGCAAAAAAGACAAAGGCAAAGAGAAAGACAAAGACAAAGTTAAGAAAGCATAAATAGTAGCCTAAGTTATTATATTTATTTAATATATCATATATTAAATAAAGTAATAGCATCTTTAACTGCAAGAAGGGTCATGCCTTACACAGACAGTAACAGGCTTGAAAAGACGAACAGTCCAAGAATATGCCACACACTCTTTGCCGGACGTACGCAGGTAAACAGTTCAACAATGGAAGAATTCCATAAGAATTGTCCAAATAAAGATAGAATCAATAATGTAATAATAAGTGTAAGAAGGAATGTTACAAACGCAATGTAACCCTCCTTCTTCTCCTTCGAATTCTCGGGATTTGCAAATCCTTGTACAAGACCTTTTACTGCTCCACTTACACCCATCTACTCTAGTAAAAAAATATAGTTACAGCATTTCCAAAACAAGTGTCTCAACAGAGGTTGTCTGACGCTTTCCTAGGAGATAATCAACTGCCTTCTTACCCTCCTCCTCTGACTTCAAATACTCTCCCAGTTGACCTACAAGTTGCTTCGCACTAAGTCCCTTCTTCTTCTCCTTCGTATTGTATACAATTCTCCTCTGTGACTGTTGAAGATCAAGTGTGCCGATGCTATTCTTCTTCATTACACGCATGATAACATCCCTATAGGCCTTCTCGCGAATATTCAATTCACGAAGCTGTTCCTTCATCTTCTTTACATCTTCTTGGGTCTGCTTCCACTGAATAATCATCTGAGGTAGTTGTTGCAGGTCATTCTCTCCTTCCATCTAGACTATGTAGTAATGCGGGTTTAGACCAGTTACAGGCTTAGTTCCTCTTCTTCGCCAGTTGAAGGATTTGTTACAGTTGTAGTTGACCTAGAAGGAACTAAGGTAGGAATTTGAACACCTGGTCTACTCTTAAAAGGCGTTTGGTTCACTTTATTCGTTAATGGGGTTGCCTTTAATGCATTTGCATTTGCATTTGCCCTTGCGGCATTTGCCAGTGCAGCATTTACCCTTGCAGTCACATTCAAAGGTGGAGTTGTTTTACGACGAGTGACTTTCTTTGAACTTGGTACTGCATTTGAAGCTGCAGATCCTGAATTAGGAGCAGAAGCCAAACTCTTACGTGTAGCCCCCTGCTTTTGCTTTTCTATAGCATTACGAGCAATTGCCTGTAACTCGGGAGCCTTGGCTGCGGCAAGAGTAGGTTCAATGCGTAACTCATTTTTAAGGTATTGTTCAATTTCACTTGCAGATTTTCCATTTTTGGCCTGTGTCCATAAACTAGAAATACGACTCAATGTGTTTGATTTCCCCGTCTTCAGATTTGTTCCTTCACCAACCTTTGATCGGAAAGAATCCCAGCTGACAGGTCCCCTACTTCTCATTGTGGCAAGGGGGGCAGCTGCAGATGCAGCAGCTGCAGATGCAGATGGAGCAGAAACCTCTTCACTTTCCATCAAATTAGGATTGGTTTCCTCGGGGATTGTATATAATCTACGCCCTAACACCGTAGGTGTCGGAATAGGAGATTGTTCTGATAGAGAAAAAGGTTGAGAAGCAGATGCAGAAGATGTAGATGCAGAAGATGCAGAAGAAGAAGGAGCAGAAGATGCAGATGTAGAAGAAGGAGCAGAAGCAGCAACAGTATCCCCCTTACCCGCACAGTATTTAGCCACCATATCCTTTACCCGCTCTAAGCGACGTGTTATATTCTCGCTATGCGTATTCACAACTCGAGAAATATCACTTATTTCATCCCTCAGTATTTCAATACCTTTTCTACGCGTCTGGCTCATACTAACTATATCCCCGATAATTTATAGAAATAAAAGTTGAATAAAATCCTTTACTAATATCCTGTCCCATATGGATGACAATGAACAGAGAATTGCAGACGGTATACACTTTGCAGAATTTATTTGGTGGACTCTTGCTAAACGTATAGTACTTCTAGCAGGAGAATTATATTCATGGGACGATGAAGAATGGGAATACGCACAAGAGGAATTTCTACGCAATAACGATTATAAAGTAATGCCTAAATAATTAAGAAATATATATCCTCATCCTATCTTTTATCCTACTTCTACAAATGCTACAATCATGTGTCATCTTACGACAGCATCCAGTGCAAAATGTATGTCCGCAAGGAACAATCGCATAAGAAACAGTGTCAGTTAAACAGATTGCGCATACTGGTTCGGAAGGAAGGCATGAACCAGTTTTAAATAATTGTATAGCATCTCTAAGAGAAATATGTTTCTGATACAAAGATAATAGTTCTTTATACAAAACTTCAATATTTAAATCATTAATAGCAGTATTCAGATATTTTTGCATACCACTAAGAAGATCTTCAGTTGCAGCATTTTCTTTCAATTCAAGAATATTTGCAACTTGTTTATGTAATTTTTCTATTTTATCTATGCGTAATTTCAATTGATTTTCAGATTCTAAAATGCGTTCCCCTGTTTCCTTATACATATCAATGAGAGATGTTACTTGAGATCGTAGATCTGTTAGAGTAGTTCCACCCATAGAAACAATATTTTCTTGTATATCAGAATCTACAATAGAACCGGGGTATACTCCCTCCAGTAAGTCGCTCAATGTTTTAATACCTGAGGTATCAACTTCTTTACGTATAGCATATTTACGTAATATCATTTCGACTTTACCAACGATTCCTTGTTCCGTAGATGGTTTTGTTAAAAAATCTAGAACTGCTTCTGTTTGAGCAACTAGGATTTCTCGTAAATTACGTCTCCAATTTGTTGTGCTTACAGGAGGCTGTAACGAACCTTCTTTAATATGCCGTGTAAGGCTTTGATTTACAACTTCTTTAATTGCATCTGAACTATCAATTCCCGAAGTATAATCGGCAGAGTCAAAATCTGCTGAAGCATATGCTGACCCAGGACCAAACATATATGAACCCCCTCCTATCAATAAAAAATCGACTTCTTCGCTCATCGTATACTCATTTATCGTAGAATGAATGAATGGGTAAATGACGCACTGTATACTTATAGTTCATCTAGAGTTATCTCTCTCTTTGATTTCATTTCAATGGCCCTTTCCTTTGCTAATACCTTATAACTAGCCTCCTTGCTTTCCTGCTTCTCCTTCAGCCTGGCGTTCTTTTCTGCGGCTGTTTCTCCTTCGATGTCATCTGTATCCTCCTCTCCCTCATTTAAGAAGAAGTCCTCGTCTTCTACATCTACCTCATTCTCTCGAATCCTATCAATCTCCTTCTTATCCTTATCTTCTAGGCATGTAAATAACAACGAATTTGTTGTTGGTATATTTTTTAGATCCCTGTACATCGATGATCCAAATAAATGAATAATATCTCCGACTGCATTGACTGTACTTCCAACCGTCTTTGATGATGTGCTTGTTCCGAGTGTACGAGCCCCAATAAGAACAATAGCACCCAGATTAATCCAATCAGCCTTGCGCATTGATCCACAAATACGACATGTCCTGCTTACATTATCATTACAATATACAATAAACCGACGAGAACCTAGTACTTTAGTAACTCGCCCGATCATCTCTCCATCCTCTGACTTCCACTCAATCATCTTCTCACCCTCTTCAACTGAATTCTTACCTCTCTTATATCCTTTTCCTCCTTTGACGTTTGGCATGTTGACTTTAGGGACTAATCTATGTATGAAAAAAGGGATCAATTTTTGACCTCCCCAATTCCATCCAGGCTCGACTTTACTGGATATGTAGCATTCATTGGTGGGCTTACTTGACCTATATCACCCCCTTTTTGCAGCTTTCTGCTTCTGCTTCTGCTTCTGCTTCTTCTGCTTCTTCTGCTTTTTCTACTTCTAGTTCTTCTCTGCTTCTGCTTATACTTCCTCGTAGCCATCTATTTACTCAGTTAGAAATACTGGAATTCTTGTCGGTCTCATTGTATTCGCCAAATCACGAATTTTCTTTTTATTTTCCAATTTATTTGACCCAGGTTCAATGGAATGTGAGCGAAGTACCTGCTCAATATCCTTTACCTCAAGATACAAATTGTAACGACGTGGCTTCTGCCCCATACGAATTGCCCATGCTTCAACATTTGGACAATCCTTTTTTGAATGACCTGAAGACTGGCCACACACTCCGCACGAAAATCCGCGCCTATAATTGCATTCCATAGGAGTATGAGGAATTGCAATTGTGCTTAGAACGTGCTTACAATATGAACACATAGTAGAGGGGACTTAGAATGAGCAGCCAAAATATTCAATTTTTTTTTACTCTTCAAACGCAATTAAAGTTGCATCACTGGCAAACAAGACAATTTAGTACGCATAAAGCAACAGACGAGACTCTAACAAAATTGGGAGATCTTACCGATGAATATGTTGAGACATATATGGGTAAGTATGGTCGTCCTAATATAACACGAGCAACCAGCGACTTTCACATAAAAAATTTATCCGAAAAGGCAGTTGTTCAATTTGTAAAAGGATGTATAGACCATTTACAGGGGAAATTTACGAAAGGATTAGTTCCGAGCGATACTGCCTTATTGAATATACGCGATGAGATGATTGGTTCTCTGCAACAATTACTCTATCTATTTACTTTACATGGTTAGAATATGAGTAATAATGAACCCTATTTAGCGGCAATATCTACGATGAAAACTTACAAAGTGTATCGAAATAGAAATGATATGGGCTATCAGGAGTATAATCAATATGTATTAGACTGGAATACCTTTGAAAATGTATGGACCCAAGACTATTATTTAAGTACAATTGGGGCTACTAACAGGTATAATTTTAAGACATATAAGGAAAAAGATTCATATATGAGAGGACAGGCTTCCCATGAAGATGTATACGATTCAAATTCTCCCGGTCGCTTATTCAGTACAATAAATGTACCTACAAATATACTTGCTCCGTCAAATCAGTTTACAACAATAAAGTAGAATGAGTAGCGCATCACCTATTATACAGGCACTCCCAACAGGTGGATATATAAGTACAACTATGGTTTTTTCATCAAAAGGATTCCAGAATTCTGCTAACTCTACTTATGCGTTTGTTAGTACATTTAATGCAGTAACACCTGAGAAACCCTATGTATTCAAAACAGATAGGGAAAGAATGTTATATAAGATAGGTCAGCAAGCAAGTGTTCCTGGTGCTACGGGCTATTAGTTTTACGGGCTATTAGTTTTACGGGCTATTCGTTCTAAGAATATCCTTTGCCTTTTCCTTAATTAATGATTTGAAGAGTTTCAGGTAATCGCCTAAATAGGCTAATACCTGAACATCTACTTTAACAATTCGCTGTTTCGTATTCTCCATGCTTGGACAGTCTGTTATACACTGCCCTAGTTCAATTTTATAGGCACCTACCTATTACAGCACATGCAATACGTTTACCGCTATGACCTGTTGTAAGAGAATCTGGTTTATCTCCTAGGCCGTAATCATCTGAAGTTGCATGTACAATAAAAGAACGACCGAACAGATCAGATACTTTAATTCCCTCTAGGAAATATTCAAAGGGAGTGGTTTGACTAAACACATTGCCTAAATCTCCTGTATGTCTTTTCTTTGTAGTACCTGGAGGACCACCGTGTACAGTAGCAGGTCCTTTGTGATAATGATCACATGCTCCCATACATCCCTCTCCTCTCAAATCTCCAGCACGATGAATATGAAATCCATGTAAGCCTGGAGGTAAGCGCGAAAACTGTGCTTCTATCCGAACACCACTCTTCTCTTGTCTACAAACTACAGTACCTTGAACAGAGCGTGTGTTAAAAACTGCAACTGCAACTGCTGCCACTTCTTCTGCAACCATATCTATATATATGAATCATTGTTTAGGTAATTAATTCGAATTAAATTTATCATAATCGACCAATAATGATGGTGTACGAGGTTCTTCGGGGTATACAGTAATTCCTTCAGGCAAAGGACTCAAATCGATTCTACTAGGAGGTACAACCAATGAATACTTGAGATATGGCACACAGACATATTGAAACAGGCTACCATCAGTAACATATACTCCATTCGATGTAAGGCTTATATATTTCTTAGGAATTCCGGTATAATATTCAAGACGTGATAGAATATAATCAAATGTATCGTGCATCATATCAATATATAATACGTATTGTGTGGGTCCATCTACCGTAACAAGACGTATAACTGGATGCATGCTAGATTCTATAGGCTTATATATGGCAGAATATACTTCTGAGGCATTGCACTCTTCATTGAAATATTTTGTAAGAGTTTTAATTAATTCAGGTAAATGCTCAGGTTCCTTTGTAATAGATCCTTGAGAAGGTTCACAGAACCTATGTAATTCTCTTTCAATCGCATATACATAAGGAGACTGGATCAATTTATTCTCAAAATAAAATCTTGAGAGGAGAGAATGTGCGAGTAACATTGCAGGACATAAAAAAATAGTTAATATAACTTCATTTTTTTATTTATATTTCTCTCTTTCTCTTTCTCTTTCTCTCCTCTCTCTGGGCTTATATGACTTATTTCCATTTAAGAAGTGTAGGCCATCGTTTCATAATAATCTCTTCCAGTACTTCAACATCTCTGCTCGACTCATGGGCGCCAGATGGATCTTCTCGGTTAAATGTGTTCATATACAACTCTTTCAAACTGGGCATCTTATAATTTCCATAAGTATTCCTTCCACTGAACTGCAGCTTCAACTCATTTGTAGAGAGAATACCGGTACAAATATCTGCAAGAGGTGACCATGCCACCCTTGTAACGGAAAGACGCCAGAACAGTGCGTTTAAAATAACCTGCTTATCAAAGGCTAGATTATGTGCAATAACAGTGGTAGCCTTTGCCAAATGGTCGCAGAATGTATTCATAGCATCCTTTAATGCTACTCCGTTAGCAAGAGCAAAATCATGCGTTATTCCATGAATCTTTGTTGATTCCATAGGTATTGTCCAGCCTTCAGGCTTTACAATAAAGGAACGCTTGGAAACGAGTGCTCCGTCTTCATATAATCTCCATGAAAGAGAAACAATATCTGGCCAATTCTCCTTTAGTAGAATCGCAGGCATATTCTTATCACGAGGGAGACCCGTCGTTTCGGTATCGAATATCAATGATATTACCATTTGTGGACAGTATATTTGGCTTACTAAAAAAACAATTTTTATCTAAGAGTAAGTAGATATGGAAGTGATGCAAGGATCTCATGTAGATCCTTTTGGACGAATAGTAAATGAATTGTCTACTAAACTAGTAAATATGCCTGATCATCGTGTATTGTTATTAAAAAATGCCAGTGGAAGGCAACGTTATTATATTCACGAGGGTGAGATTTTACCCATTCGATATGTAACAAAGAAAGAAATTCCATTCCTTCAAATATCTGAGTATGCAAAAATGTTTTTACAAAATGGTAAAAAGGTAATTGGAGATCAAGTACTTGTGCCACCAGGGTATACGGGTAGTCTTAAACCACCTCAGTTACCAGCAGGGTATACAGATAGTAAACCACGTCAGTTACGATCATGGTATCCGGTTAATAATAAACCACCTCAGTTACCAGCAGGGTATCGGGGTAATCCTAATACACCTCAGTTACGATCAGGGCGTCTGAGTAATCTTAAATCATTTAAATCACTTAACTTACCACCAGTGTATCCGCAAGTCGGTAAAGGGGTTCAGACAAGAAGGGTAAGAAGGACTAAGACTAGGACTAGGACTAGGACTAGGACATAAATTTCCTTCTCTTTGAAAAAAAAGGCATTAATATGAAATATGCAAGATAAGCGAATAAACAAATAGTAAAGAACCATGAAATCACTTGAAATATACGCGAGAACTGGCAAAATAATGTTTGGTTGTCAACCGGACAATTATTTACCGCAACTGCTCCTACACCTAAGCCAACGCCTGAACCGCCTGAACTTTTCGAAGAAAACCCTTTACCCATTCTCTACTATTTGGATATTTATTTACTTAAACTCATATGCCTTATAAAAAGTAATATGAGTTTCTATGCTGTAGCAAAAGGTAAACTTACTGGAATATTTAATACATGGTCTGAATGTAAAAGTAATACAGATGGTTATAAGGGAGCTGTATTTAAAAAGTTTAGTACAAAGGAAGAAGCTGAAGCATTTATAGTATACAATACAAATGCCCACGAAACAAACGCGTTCGATATATTAATGAAAGCAAAAAAAAAGACAGAAACAAAGGCAGCAGAAATAGACAATGCCTTTGAGCCAGAATATTATGTATATACCGATGGTTCTTGTTCAGAAAACGGTAAAGAAAATGCGTTAGCTGGTATGGGTATTTATTTTGGAGAAAATGATACTAGAAATGTATCACAGCGAGTTACTGGAAAACAAACAAATAATACTGCAGAATTGGGGGCAATATTACATGTATATGAGATACTTGAACAAGATATAGTATCTGGTAAAAAAATAGGAATTGTTTCAGATTCAAAATATGCAATAGGATGTGTTACAACATATGGTAGCAAGTGTGAGCAAGAGGGATGGACAAAAGATATACCAAATAAAGATATGGTAAAAAGGACATTTGAACTTTATAAAGATAAATTAAATGTTAAATTTTTACATGTTATGGCTCATACAGGAAAATTGGATATTCATTCTATAGGCAACGATGGTGCAGATAAATTAGCAAATAAAGCAATAGGATTAGATAATTGTCCCTATAACAATAAGGCAAAAATACATTTAACTGTTCCTTTTTCTAAGAAAGATATTGTAAAGGAATTAGGAGGAAGATGGGATGCTTCTAAAAAATTATGGTATATTCTTGAATCTTATAGTAATAAAGAGCATATATTATCTATGTTTAGACCTAAGCAGATTTTAAATTAGCATATAGTAGTGATGGAATTTTGGGAAAAAACAGAATATAAAAAATGGTATTTATCACATAGAAGGTTCTCTTTTACATCAAGGCATTTAATTGAATTGTATGAGGAAGATAAACAGATTCCAAATAGTATTTTCAAGCCCTTCTTAAAATCATTAGATTGCCACTCCAAAGGCGAAGAAAAACGAATTTTTAATAGTATATCCGTTCCCGAAACTTTATTTGATGAACATAATCACATTATACTTACAAAAAAATATACAAATGAAGAAAAATATAATTTGTGTAAATCTTTACTCATACACATGAAAGATGAAGAAGTATTTCTAAAATCTCATATTGAAAATACCCATTTAAATCCGCATGGGTCTAAACAAGCAATATAATTACTAACAACCTTCCACAAATGGCAAGATATTCTTACGCATATGTTTTAGGAAAGTAGCATACTTTGCCTTGGATGGAAATACCAAAGACAATGAAATATCATTTCGAATACCCTCAAGAATAGCACGTGCCCTAATTACATGCTCATTTTGACCGTATTTTTCTCTATATAATGTAATCCTATCCTCCCAAAACAATGGGGGTGATTTCTGTAAGACAAGTTGAATACTCTCATTCTTAGTCCATGAAGGTGTATGCATACATACTTTACCCAAGAGATAGAGAGGAGTTTTATTGTCGTGTAACAAGGATGCATATATCTTCTGACATATCATACAGCGAAAGGAGGAAAGGTTTGCTAATATATCATCCGAAAGGTGTATATTCTTATTTATAGAGTTCTGATGTTTAATCTTTTCTCTGAGAATATGTTCAACCCTCATAGCATCAGCATCGTTTAATGTCATTCCATCATAACTAATGAGAATAGAGGTACACATTTGTATGTTAGAATAAGGACTGATATATCCTTCTTCTAACCAACGTAGATACATATGCACATTCACAGCATTGTGTGACAATTCAAATAAATTACTTGCAGTTCCGCCATCCTCAAGAAGTTGTTCCAAGATATCAAAGGTGAAATGAGGAATATGAGCAGAATGCCCTTCAATCAGTGAAAATCTACCCTTGAATTGCTTTACAAAGGTTGCAACTGCAGCAGTATCGTCTAGATCTAAGCAACAGATTACAGGACCAGTATCACTAAGTTTATTTACATTTTCTTGGAATTGAGAATTCTCTGGATTCTCTCGATTCTCTGGCTTACATATAAGAATATCATACTTGGAAAATTGTTCAACATTCGTAATTCCTGAATGTGTCATATCTCCTGCTCCAAGAAGAAGAGTAATGGAATGTGAACCTCGCAGCTTCTCTGGTATCTCTGGACTGCCTGGTATGTCTGGACTGTCTGCACTCCCATAATTCATAATCATAGGATGGCATATCTTCATTGAAGTGGGACTTAAGTATTTGACGAATAAAACTTCAACTTTTATTCTCCCTCACAACCTGGCAACAAGTAACATTTAGTTACAAAAATTGACATATAGTTGGGCTATAGTTCAGTCTAATAATGGAGTTTAACGAGACAGTCAAACACTGCCGAGTATATCAAGATACCAGAAATAGTTCTCCACTTTGGCGTCAGAGAAATCGCATATTTCATCCACTAACTGAAGGTCAGTTTGGAAATAGATTTAGAGTGGGAGACAGGGTTACGATGCGACTAATTAATCCTAACAATAAAAACTATATAGATGCTACCATTGTAGGAATTACTTCGTATCACAGTGCACAGACATTCCTTGGTTCATATAATATTGATAATACATTTGCGTATGCTCCATTTACCCGTGTCCTTGTCCTTGTCCCTTAAATTAACTGCCGCTTTGAATTGTTCGGCGGTTCAATCAAAAATCAAAAATCAAAAATCAAAAATCAAAAATCAAAAATCAAGAATCAAAAATCAAAAAAATCCTTTAATAACTTTCTTCCATCCGATGTTTGTTCAGGATGAAATTGTGTCATACATGCATTCTTATATTGTACAATCATTGACTCGCCATGGTATGATGATACTTCTCCAACAACTGGAGATTGAATAAATTGCGTGTAATTGAGTAAAACATGCAATTTAGTATTTTTATAGGGAATATCAATACTTTTATATACTCTTGAGCGTTTATGGTGGAGTGTATATCCCAATTGAAGAAGAGTAGATTGAAATGAATAGCATATACAAAAAACTTTAATCGGTAAATCAAATACTCCCATTGGTACACGAGTCATATCTTCATCTTTCTTATACGTTGCATTCCCTGAAAAAATCCATCGCTGGATATTCGATGATTTAATATATGTTAAAATATTTGGATGATTCCAATAGATTATAGTTGGAGTATGCCCCATTGAATTAATAGTATTTATTAATGGAGTACATCCTCTTTTTCCAACATCGCAGAGTAAGACTAATCCAACACGCATCTATTATATAGATATAATTTCTCTGCACTCTGGACACGTTATATTTGTTAACAACCAAGTTTTAATTGCATCTGTTGTAAAACAATGATAGCAAGGTGATACACATGTTGATGAGAGTGTTATTGGATCATGTGTTATTGAACAGATTTTATTCTCAGTAATTGCGTCCTTTAGAACAATTGCGGTAATATGAGCCTTAGGAGGGGAAGGCTTGGGAGGCTGTTCTCGTAAACGTGTAGTAGGAGTTGATATATACATTTCTTGCGGTTCTGTCCCAAATATACTCTGAGTAACTTCTTCGCTCAATTGTACAGATAGATTTGCAGGAATACCATTCTCACGAATAAATACTGGCAAATACGGTTGGCTATCATACCATTCATTGTAGAATATGGCCGAACATGCGGTATAGAGTTTAATATGTATACCCTCTAGCGTAACATATTCACCCGTATATAAGCGAGACAATGTAATTCGTTGTGACTTAATATCTCTTGTCACATTCAAATCTATTTCAACAACAGGGTATAATCTCTTAAATACATAATAAAGATTATACTCAGTATCATGGTAAATAAATGAACTTCCTATAGCCATGGGACATTTATGTATGGGTAGACGGTTTTTCATTTTTTACTTGAATTGGCTAGTCTAGATTTTCTTTTTCGTGTAAGCCTTTTACCTCCCTTTTTTCCTTTTGATTTATTAAGGATATCAATTAGATCAGTTTGCCAGTCCTCCATAATAATATCAATTTCATTAGATTCATCTGGATATTTTTGCAATGGAAAAAATGGCTTCAGCGGGTCATTCATATAATATGATACAAGTGTTACAAGAATTCCTTGATGAACTGGATTATTATATTCATAATCATACTCTTGTAATTCTTCTGGAAAATCACAATTATAAATAATATTCCTTAATTCACTTATTTCATCATGATTGAGAGTATTACTAAGTATCTTTTCAATAAGAGAACTAGCTGGTATATTAACACTTTTTTCCGCTACCACGCTTTCAATAACAGAACCTATTATCTTATTACTTTTAAGAAGTTTTTCTGCATCTTTAGCAAGTTGTTCCATAATCGGATAGTTTGTTTCATCTTTGCATACATTCGTAATAACTTGTATAGGTTCAATATTAGAATCATCTGTAAAGTTAACAAGTATTGTCATAGTATATGTTTTTTCTTCATTTCCATGACTTAGTGTATACTGGTAATCAGTTGAACATGGATACCCTAGAATATCCCCCATTTTTAGATGGGTATTTACATTCTTTTTTGTATATTCTTTCTTTGATATCAGTGTGCCGTAATCTAAATTAGATTGTTTGAGGCTCGGGAAATGTTTTGATATTTCTGATAATTTACCTTGTGTTATTGGATCTGAAAAATTTTTTTCCTTATAATCGGCAGATTGAATATACATAGCATTTCTTATATCACCATCGACAAGAATACAATTAATAAGTTCTGATAAACCGATGGATTTTATTAATTCTTCTAATACCATCTATATATTCTTCTTTTTATTTTCATTTTCATTCTCATTTACTGAAATACGACATACATTATTCTTTCCCTTCAAACTGATTCTTTGCCTTATCCATTGACATAATTGTCTTTTCCTTTAGCATAGTTCTATACTCTAGTTTATGTGCCTCTGAATTCTTCACCCAATTGTCAGAGAAGATAACAGATTGCTTATCCTCTGACAGAGTACCAACCAACAATAGAGTTCCGTATACATACAATTCCTGTTTCGTATTCATCGCGTAAGGTATTCCATTTACAACCGTTGTTTTCATACTGGACTATCCCAAGTCCAGCATGAACCATTCATTTTTTAGGCTGTCTAATATAGAATGAATCAGGATCCCACTCCAGATGCAAACTTGGTGGTTGTATGTCATTGTAAAATACACCCGAAGTTATATATAGTTAAAGATGGAAACCTCTACCGACCACTCGGTCCAGCTGTAACTTATGTTGATACTGATGAAGAGTGTAAAGATAACACATGGGATAAAATAGAGGATTCTTCTAAAAAATATGTGTGGGCATTTAATTGTCCTGTATATCCAGCTATAGAAGGAGGATTAAAAGAGGATATGTATACAGATACACTTCGTAAAATTCTTGATCAGTCGTATACAGTCTTAAAAGTAGGCGGTTACGTTATATTTGGACTATATTATCAGCCTTCAGAAAAAGCACTTAATGATTTTAAAACATTCAATGAGTGGACATTTAAAATTCTTCCAGCATCAGAATTTGCATTTAATTTAGGTAAAGATTATGATATAAAACAAAAGCTACTTATTTTTAAAAAACTACAGGAAGGGGGTAAGAGGAAACGAAGAAGAACGAGACGGCAAAGGCAAAGGCAAAGGCAAAGGCAAAGGCAAAGGCAAAGGCGAAAAACGAAAGCAAAGTACTAGACTAATATACAGTATGTAATAAGCGTTGCACCGATCTTCTGAATCTATACGGGAGTGTCATATTACGAGACAACCTAGGAACACCTTTTCTTCCTATTAGTACACGAAGACCACTTGACCATAAATTATATTTTTTAGTAAAGTCTGATAAATATTTATTATACTTTGTAACGCTGCGTAACATTTGACGACGTGCCTGCAACTTTGTTATTTTCTTCGAATATTCTTTTTTATATAAGGAGATTGTCTGGGCTGAAACATTGATTGATGCTTTATATCCATCTAACAATGTTCGTATTTCTTTCGTAGCAGATTTATATAGTTTTAATGTTTCTGAACGTTGTTTGCATAATATTTTAAGATCTGCGCGAAAAGATGGTGTATTTTCCCATAGATCTACGGCAGAAGCTCTTGGAGTTAGTATATCATGTACTCTATGAAAACGCATTGCATTCTCATCTAAAATAGATGTATTGCAGATTAAACAATCTGTTGCCCATGCAAGTAATTCCTGTTGAACCAAATTATTTATATAACATTGGCTATGAACACTATGTCCACATCGAAATTCCATACGTGCTTTATTTTCTGAAGATGGAGGATATCTTTCAATATAATCAAGTCTAGGACATAAGATACATGATGCAGGTTTTCCCATGCGAGCAAGAACGGCCCCTTCTAACGCCAAGAATCGTTCAGATATTTCTTGAACTCTATTTCCATCTAATCTTTCTTCCGCCTCCAACATCTGTCTCACCCGCAATTGATATTCTTCCAATCGGTCTTGAGTATCTTCTGGTAAAGTTTCCATCTGTAAATATTCTCTTAGGACTTCTTCCAATTCCATAATGAATTACATTCAATATCTTTTAGACCAATATATAAAAGTTGATTTTTATTGAATTATATATTGATGGAGAATGTCATTTACACACGTAGTTAAAAAGTTAGAAGGAATGGTTGAAGAAATCGATTCATTAGTAAATCTAGTAAAAAAGTATGAGATTGAAACCAAATTTAACTTGTATATAAAGAAGTTACATGAAAATGGATCTATTCTTAATGGAGGTAGATCTATTTACATTAGTAAAGATATGGAATTTGAGTGCGTTGAATGCAGACAAGGCAGACAAGGCAGTCAAGGCAGTGTCAGCCTAACCGAAGGACTGTATAATGTATACGATGTCCTCGATTTTATGAATACTTTATTTCATACTGATTTCTAAAAATACCATCAACTGTATCCTTTGCATCTTCGCGTATTAATTGTTGCAGAGATGGTGTTGGATAAGAATCATGTCTTATTTGAGATGCAACAGTTCCTTCATCGGTAGGAGCAGATACAGTTCGTACTACTTCGGGTGTTGGAATTTCATGAGGCTTCCATTTTTTGATTTGTACGTTATAGGATCCTTCTAGTCCTATATTTGAATCATATGCTCCATCTGTCTGTAAAGAATTATAATTCTGACTAGGCCATCCTGAAGAATATGTATCCCTATTTTTATCCCATGCAGTGCTACTTGTGCTTGTGCTTGTGCTTGGACTTGGAGTTGCAGATACAGATGGACTTACAGATGGAGTTACAGATGGACTTACAGATGCACTTTTAGTTGCACTTACAGATGGAGTTGCAGTTGCAGTTGCAGTTGCTACATATGCACTTTTAGTTGCAGATGCTACAGATGGACTTGCAGTTGCAATTAGGCTGCCATTGTTGTAAGAAGTATCGTATAAAGCAGTTAGATCAGTCGAATACCTTGGAATAGATGTTCTACTTCCATTCGCTGTTTTCCAAGACATATCCCCTGTTTCACGTTCACCTAACATTTCTGGATTATTTTGCGCCACATACTTAAGAATAGAATCCATATATCCCCCTTGTAAACCACCTGTTACAACAACACTTTCTGCATTAACAGCTTGTGATAGACATGTGGTATAAGCCTTAGAGCATCCTGACCAACATGCTTGGTTAGAACTACCACATGCATTTTGACACGCTTGAAAATTCTTTTTACATGTCGTATTAGCTGTGTCGTAAAATCCTTCTATTCCATATATCATATATGCCCCAAGAGCAGACATTAATATTAATACCACGAATGCAGTTAACCACGGAGGCATTCTTACTAATATAAGTTAAAAATTGTTTTTCACCCAACCCATTTTCAAAAGTCTACATGAATTCCGAACAAGAAATCCTGCCTAAGAAGATGGACTCCGTTACATTCGACCCTACTCTTTCTGATGAGCAAAAGACAGCACCCAAGTCAAGAAGATCGTCAAAGACCAGCCCAAATTTAAAGGGGAAGAAGAGATCCCCATCAATTTCTGAACCTCCTGCACTTGCCCTGACTGAACCTGCTCAAGTTGAACCAGTTCAAGAACCACTACTCACTGAATCCGAGAACGGATTCACTCTCTTCCCGGTAAAATACCCTGATATCCTAAAAAAGGGCAAGGAGCACATTGCCGTGATATGGACTGTCGAAGAAATCGACACATCTAAGGACATGCCTCACTGGGAGGCATTGAGTGACAATGAACGATACTTCATCAAGAATATTTTGGGATTCTTCGCAGGCTCTGATGGTATTGTAATGGAAAACCTAGCACTTCGCTTCATGAATGAAATTCCATGTCCGGAGGTAAAGTATTTCTATAGTTGTCAATTGATGATGGAAGCCATTCACAGCGAGACATATTCCTTGCTCATCGACACATACATCCATGATAAGAAGGAGAAGTTGGATCTTCTGAGGGCAATTCAGACAATCCCATGTGTACAAAAGAAGGCAGAGTGGGCACTGCAGTGGATTTCAAGCAAGGATTCTACTATTGCAACACGGCTAGTAGCCTTCGCAGCAGTAGAGGGGATATTCTTTAGTGGAGCATTTTGTGCCATCTTCTGGCTCAAACAGCGTGGACTCATGCCAGGCCTCACCCTCAGTAATGAATTCATTGCAAGAGATGAGGGACTTCATACTGATTTCGCATGCCTCCTGTACAGTAAGTTGGTCAATAAACTAAGTAAGAAGGAGGTGCATAAGATTATACGAGATGCCGTTAAGATTGAGAAGCAGTTTATTACAAAGTCACTCCCCTGTGAACTAATCGGAATGAATGCAAAACTTATGACACAATACATTGAATTCGTCGCAGACAGACTTCTCCTGCAGCTTGGATATCAAAAGGCATACTCTGCCACAAATCCATTCCCTTTCATGGAAAGAATTTCCTTGGAAAATAAGGATAATTTCTTCGAGAAAAAAGTAAGTAATTATGGAATGGCTGGTGTAGGAAAAGATAAGGAGATGATGGTGTTTTCGACAAATACTGATTTCTAGGTGTAATCATCCAAATCAATGGCGTTTAGTATATTTCTATATTTTTAGAGAAGCAAGTGTGCCTTCATAGCATCGTAGAATACCCTTGACGTCTCCCTATTTTTACACTCCTTCTTATTAACTGCCATATCAAAGGGGAAGAAATGCGTATACCCTTTTTGCTTCAATGTACCAAGAATTGTCCTGTTTAGAGCTAGACCATCGCCAGTATTCTTCAAGTAGTCTTTAAAATCTACTCCAACAAGAGTCATTTCCTCTTTAGTAAGAAACCACCACTCATTGGGAGTGACAAGAAGAGTGTTATGCATAGTAGTATCGGTATTTGCACTATTATTACTATTGTGCAGTTTGATAGGACCGCTACCAGAATACTTAATAGAATACTCTCCAAGTCCATCAACCTTTTGATCTATACGAGAAGCATTTTGCATCTCAGTGACATTTAGACCAGTTGCGCGAACTAGATCTGCAATAGCATATTCATTGCAGTTGCCTATAGCAAACCTATTACAGTGCAGGCTTGTTCCAAATTCAGTCATAATATATGTCATCATCTTTAGATAATTACTCTTATCTGCATCCCGAAGTATCTGCATAAATGCAGCAACAGTGATTATAGGCGATGACATGTTTGGACAGGCTACACGGGTAAACTCGGGTTTCAATTTTTTACTACTATGTAGATGACTGATCCTAAGCAATGTCCTTGGTGTCTTCGCTGGTGTCTTAAAGATAATGCATGCTCCTATATTTTTGCATGCGGACTTGATCATACAAACAAGTTTCATATACATGCTGGATGTGGTCGTAGTTGGTGCTGGGATTGTGGTAAGAAATATTGTACTCCTTACTACGATTCGGAAACAGGGATTCGTCGAGCAGATGCAAAAGACATACATTCATCGGAATGTTGTAAGAAAGAGGAAGGATTCAAACAAGAAGAATATTGTGGAGGTGGCCATAGTAGCCATTGTTCTCGACGGTGGTAGGATAAACACGAAGGATATATATCTAGTAGTCCATGGTATACTTGCAAACTATACAAACTATACCTACTCTTCCAAGAAAGTGGGTATATGGTGAGAAAGTCCCGTTTACAGAGTCAACCTATGTCGAATTTAAACGAGTCGCAATTTTTCCCGGTTTATTTATCCATACAGCTGTAACAAATTCTGGCCTTCCAAAATATAAAGAAACTCTTATCGGCTTCCTAAATTCTGGCGGTGGATTTCTCTTTATGGGAATCCTAGATGACGGGACAATTCTAGGTGTCGAAGGATTAACAGAATCAGCCCTCGATAAATTAAATCTATGGGTCGATTCATGTTTTAATAGTCTCGTTTATAAAGACGGAAACCCAATCGACCCCTCTCTTATTTCTCTAACTATTCATACCTTCCCTGTTGAAGAAAGTACTAGCCATATCGTCGCAATAGAGGCCACAAATAAAGGATTGCCGATGGATATCATGACGAGATCAGGCACTATAATTTATCGATTGAATGCGAGTAATTATAAGGTATGTGTTGAGCCAGTGTACCGTAAAAGCGATGTGAAAGGGATGATTACATCAATACAATCGCAGATGCAACTTATTATTGATGAAAAACACCGGGTAATACGTGAACTGAAGGAAAAACATACAGAGGAAGTACAGATAATTCGTGCGAGTGTAACCCCCCAGGACAATATGATTTACATGTATGCAATAGGTATCATTTGTATAATTGATATCGTATATATAGTATATACATCACTAGGCAAACCGGCTTATTGGATGATGGATATCAACAATGTATGTAAATAATGTATCGGTTGATTCAGCGTGTTGTGTAATATTAACCAGAATATGTGCCGGTATAAGTAATGCATTGCCAGGCCGAACTTTCACTTCGACAAATTGAAGCTGCGAAAGTAAAGGAGTATCTTCCGTTCGTAACGAATCGAAATTCATTCGTTCCCATTTCAATGGAAGATAGGGAATCATAGCTGGAAGAAGAAGTTTCACACTTGCTATACCTTGTGTTGGTGTACAGAATGTATAGAAGGCTTTCGTTTTCCAGAGTCCGCGATGAGATGGCCAAAGAGATTCTTTTGTTGAATATAATTGCCGAGCAAATGAGGGTAAAAGTGTAGGATAAAGATTTTGACTACACCAAACAGGCAGACCAGATTCTTTTGCTAAAAATCTGGTGGTCTCATCATTAAAAGTAAAAGAAGATAGTTCAGGTGAATGTAAGAGGCCATCAAGGCTTATCGACCGATTCACACCTAATTGCAAAATATGAGGGCGTTTCTTTAGTTCCTTGTAAGTACCAAGTAAAGGAAATTGCATACCCCTAAGAACAATTGGTCTTTTTTCAGCATATAAGTCGGATAGTTCATCGATGCGACTTGCCTCCAATTGCAATATCTCAAAACTATCTTTACATTCTCTGTAAAAAAGAATTGCGATGAAATATAATACTGCTAAAAGGAAGATGAACTCTATCATTGATATATGCTTCGTTCATATATACCACATCATACCGCAGCTGCAACTGCAAATGCAACTGCAAATGCAACTGCAACTGCAAATGCCAGAAAAAAAGTTGATCCGTACCACGACTTATAGGAAAGTCCTGATATGCTTCTCATTCTTCTTTCTACACTGTTCTCGAATGCGACCGCCCTTGATCTTACACGACACAATCATTCTGTGACTCTATATAACAAGCCAAAGAATAAGATGTGCATGGCAAAGCCAGCACACTTTAATTATACACAACTGGCATTGAATTTGACCCCTGTAAGTCAGCCAGTCGTTACCCCTGTAAGTCAAAAGAAGGCTTTGCGCAGCTGAGCCTTGAGGCAGAAGCCAGAAGCCAGAAGCAATCAACGTTGTAAAGCCATGCGATTCTGTTTCGTCGCATTATTAAACATCTTCGTATTTGTAGCCATTGCTTCACTATCGTTATTCGTTCTGCAATCATATGTCCCAGACCTCATAAGAGCCATTGGAAATGCCAATTCTTGAATAAATCTATCATTAGGCTTTCCTCTGTCTGGAACAGTTGCATTAGGAGTATACATATCATGTTCAGGCACAAATTGCTTTTTTTCACATGTTCCATGGGGGCGATCAAGTCTTTTTAACATAGATTCGCTATTCACAGAATTTCTATATCTCGTCGGCGGATAAAAAGTACCTCCTGATGGAAAGACTAGCGAGTCGGGAGGACTAGGAGCCATTTCAAAAGGGCTACTTGTAACATATTCTAAACAAACTTTCGTCAACGGACGAGGATCCAAGGGAAGAGATACTCTCGTAGAAGGAAGGCTTCTACGAATAATCATTTCAGGATCCCAGTGAGATCTCAGACATACAGGAGGAAACATATTCGTATTTTCTGCGGGTACTATAGGGTATCTTGAAGAGTGTTCTGCTGCATAAAAGGTCGGAGGTTCTTCTTGAACTATACCACGAGGACCAGACCAGGGGAGACTCCTAGCATCTTGTAGTATAGCTGCCATCTACAATGGCTGATCATTCCTTTGTTGGCTGTAAATAACTAATTGCTGATATATTCGACGTTTGGAAAAATGTGGTCGTTTGAACATTCTCCTGAATATTCACCGTCATTTGCCAGTCAGAATGCGTTGCAGATGGGATATTTAACAAATTTCCCCTGGAATCAATCCACTGAAAAGATATTTTCGATATTTTAGCAATTGGAGGGTTCAATATAATAGGAGAATGAACAAATGTCGTGGCCGTTTGTCCATATCCATTCAATAATAATTTGCAGTAATAATAAGATGTTAGACCAGATGGTTCTCTCGAATCAATATAATTTTCCTTCGTTCCTGCGCTCATTCGATTCAAATTGAACTCTGGATTCAAGCGAAGATAGAGGAAATCGTCTATAATTTTGTACATTGCAGGAGCAAAGTGAACTGTCGATGGAATAGTATCATCAACTTTAGGAAATCCTAAATTCCATCCAAGTCCCCAACCATCTGCCAAATTTGCAATAGATGCAGGGGTCAATGAAAGGCCAGATTTCCATAAGAAGGAAAAGGTCAATGCATCAGTAAAACGGGTTCTACTTAAGAAATCAGAGGGTAAAATATATTTCATATCATTCGTAAGAAATGTATTCATCGAAGTAAGAAGAGAAGCATTAATGATATCAGTATTTGATTTAAATTTAGTATACTTTCCATAAATAGTAGAATATTCTACAATAAAATTAGAAAAGCCTGTCGTAGGAACTGAAAAACTACTTATACCATATAATGCATCCTGATTTGATCGAATAAATGCACTATTAAATGTAGATAATTGCTGATTATAGCCAACGGAATAATTCGATAGATTCGCCAACGTGCCTATTTCTGAAATAATATCATTGATTGATACATAACCAAAGTCATAGACATTTGGAAGAGAAATTCTAAGTGCCGTTTGAAATGATTCCGTTGGAGTAAACCCACGAAGTGTTACATAGGATGTTCCTGCCTGTAAAGGAACATCCTGTAAATATGCATTAAAATAATAACCTCCAAAATTTGGATCAGACGTTTCAAAATTCGCTTCTTGGCCCCACTGAAGTATATTTGATCCAGTATACTGAATATCCTTTAACATTGATACTTGGTTTGAGTAAGAAAAGAGAACACTGTGATACCATTCAGGTGTAGTAATATTATCAGTATCAGGAATGGCTAATCTCACTTCGTCAATTGCGTATAACTCTATCTTCATCACTGGAAAAAGAAGTTGCCATCCTATATGAATGGAGTCTACAGTAAATACATATGCCATGATATAGGGAAATGTATCAAAAATAATCCAAATTGCATTATTTATTCCAGCCATACAACCTACAGGTTGATGACCCAGATTCTGCCCAGATTGCACTTCAAGAGGAATTGATGCATTAAGAGATGTAACTGTATCAAGTCTATACACATAGCTACTTGCATTCCTAATTAAATACACGTATTCCCTATCAATAATATATTGCACGGATAATGCACTTGAATTAGAGGAAACTACATATGGCGTAATCTGGGCAAGATCATTTGTAATAGGCACCATATCGCTAATAGGATACGAATATACAGTAGAAAAGGTATGATTTGCATTAGAACTCAATGCAAAATAAACATTTGTTCCATTTACAGGATCTAGGCTTAGTTTAGCAGAAGTATAAGGGCCTGTGAACCCATTTAACATTGTAGTATAGGAGTCGGTGAAATTTGACCCATACGCAATATTCATTCCACTAGCCCCATCAAGGTAGCATAGCCACCATTGTGTTCCAGAAATAGCAAATCCTTGGACAATATTCGTCTGTGCATTAAACGATGGACTTAAATAAGCGTATGTCTTTATCTCTCCTGTTGCAAGAACATATTCTTTAAAGACTAGTTTTGAAGTCGATGTACATCCAAGGAAAAGATAAGAGGTTGATGTTCCTGATTGAGAAAGAATACTTGTCTGCTCTATTGCTGGAAATATCATATCCTCTGTTACAGTGGTCACCAAATCAAAGGTGGTCGTTTCCTGATAGGTAATATAGGATACGATTGGAAATTCGGAAGTTTGAAAGAGTAAGTGTCCATCAATAGTTGTGCATATATACGTAGGAATATCTGGGACCGAATTCCAGGTTAAGAAATAGTTAACATAATAGATAAAATCAGTTATCGCATATTCTGACACAGCATAATGTACATGAGCATTTACAATTGGAGAAGACTGCGCATATTGACTTGTATAATAATTGACATAATTAAAATTAGAATTTAATGTTGGATTTATTGTTCTATCTGCGCCAATTAGATTAAGAGGACGATTGGAAGAAACAATCATTGTATATGCTGGATCAGGAGTTACCTTTCCATCATAAAATGTTTGAGATACTTTTAATCCAAGATCTGGATAAGGAATACATGTTCCTGTTAAATTTTCAATCTCTGTAAGAAAGGAAGGAAGAAAATCATTTAGTGTAAATGTAGTATTTGAAAGAGTAGATGGATTCACAAATGAATATGCAATAGCCGAATAATATGAATTTGTATCTGTAACCAAGGTAGCAGACGATTGTGTTTTTCCAGAGATAACATAATTACTTAATGGAACTAGAACATTTGAATAGGTATAATATGTGCCATATGGGACGCCTGCTTCGGCGGGAGTATCAATAAATGTGTTCGAAGAGACTAATACACAAAGGGCTAATGCATTAGCAACAGATATATTTTTAAGTGTTACGCCAGTAATATATGCAGTTGGAAATATGGCAAGAAAATGAACATTGGTGCTAGCAGTTTGACATAAAATAGTTAGGCGTTTAATTGACCATGTTCCTTCTTCAGGCATGAATAAAAATCCACATGCCCCCCTATGCTCAAAAGGGCTACGTAATCCTGGAATGGAATTGGAGGAAAGTGGTTTTAAATTCGAAGCATTCAAATGACTGGTAAATGCATTCGACCCTGTTGCAATATAATGGGTTCCTGTATACTGTACAATTTTCTTCTCTCGTCGTGTTAGATCATTTGACATTGAATATATACTTCCATCTGGACCTAATAATCTATTTATTAATGTGCCAGTTGTGATGCCAACATCGTAGGTTTGACTAATTGGGTTATACGAATTAACCCCAGGTGTGTATCGAAATTGATATCCATTTATTGTATCATAGCCTCTAGGCGGATATGTATTTGCTATAGGAATATAATCAGTCAAGTCATCGCTTATATTTCCTGAAGAATATCCAAGAGGCACAACTGGTTTTTTAAGAAGGATATTTATTGGGGCAGTAGCAGGACCGTTAGATGCAGATGGTAAAAATCCTATATTTGACGATTTTATATTTGTTTTGTAATAGAAGCCATTTGAATCAATAATAGGAAGGCGAATATAATCAGGATCATGTACTTTAGCAATATAGAAATTGGATTGCATTTGTATATACGGATTGAAGGTAGATAGTCTAGGATCAAAATTCACATTGCAATATAGAGTTATAGGGGCATTTGATTTCATATACGGGGCTAGAGTAAATGTAATTGGAGAATAGGTTAATTTATTTACAGGTCTACAATACACATAATAGGTCTGATTTTCATACGCAGAAAAGGAAATTGTCTGCACTTCTGAACCTTGTGCAAGTGTGGCGGTATATTTATAGAAAAAGGAACTTTCGCCATTTGCTTGACCAATTGGACCGACATCAGCAAAAAAGGCTGCTTGGTCATGATACACAAAGATATAAAAAGAATCTGCAAATGTATTCATTGCCCCGTCTGTGACTATACCATTTAATATTAAGGGAATTGAATTTGTTCCTGCAAATATAGATAGCCCCATTGTATATTTACTGACTGATGCGGGTGCGGGCGTTGGATTCGTAGGTGTTGTAAAGGAAAAATATAATCCACTTGGAGTTGTTGTAAGGCTTAATGTATTTGCCGTTTGCATTAGGTAAGAAGAAAAAATATTCGACGCTATTCCTAAATTAATCAGTGCGGGAAAGAGGGGATAGGATATATTCGATCCAATACCAAGACTAGATCCTGTAGGGAATTGATACGTATATGCGCCATTTGAAAATTCATATTGATTAAATCCTATTGCATCACGATTTGCAGAATTCCATTCAGGATATAAATATATAGATGGTCGTGGGAGAGTTTCAACCTGTGCTGTTTGACGAATCTTAGATAGTATTGGAAGTATTGTATATACTCCAGGAGATACATTCACTATAACATCAGAAGTATGTTCAACTGGATTAATGTATATTCCACCTGAACCTTGAAAGGGGTGTTCATTTTGAACGGTTAGTACACGAGTGTTATATACAGATTTGCCAGACGTTGCATCAAGAGTTGTCGTCGAAAAGGATTGATTTGCGGTACGAATATTTGTCATACGTTGCCAATAAGGAGTATTTGACAGTAAAAAATTATTTTGTATATTTGATGTTAAGAATGGGCTTGTTTGAGTATTATAATTATAAAGAACATTTGATGCATATAAGCCATTTTTTAGTAAAATAACATTTGAAAATCTAACAAAATAAGTATCGCTAAGAGTTCCATAATCTACTCCAAACATATGGGAAAAATTACTTTGAAGAATATTATACATATCAGACAGAATTGATTTATATGCAGTGATTGTTGGAGAGGATACATTAAATTCTTCTAAAGAAGTTCCCGTACGTTGAATTTGCGTAGTCAGAAAATTACTGTATGTGGAATTAAGAAGAGATACGAGAGACGTATTTAATGAAGCAGCTTGTATAGATACAATTGTATTTTGTGTTGAATATGTGCAAATATAGTTATTTACAGGAAAGTATCGAAACGTGTGAGATAGTCTGTACGCATTTAAAACGCTTAGATTTGAAACATCTTGAAGAATTTCACTAACAATTATATCATCTAAGCCAGTAAAATTGTATAAAATTTTAACTTTATATGGAGAATCTTTATTTGCGCTAAGAAGACCATTATAAGTAATTACATCGGATGATGTCACTGCATAATTCGTATCAAGAAGGAACTCCTTTAATACTGGATAATAATAGGCTACCTTTGTTTGAATATCGGTAAATGTATTATTTATACTTTTTGACGTTGGTAGAGCATATCTCTGTTGGAAATAATAAGAAACGATTTGTGGTCTTGTTGGATTTGTTATATAGACCCTTCTTACAGAGTCATAATAATAGTCGCCGGGATAATTAAAGTTTATAGAATAATCACCTTCTCGAATAAATATATTATAAAAGTCAGAATAGCCATTTAAAAAATCATAGAAGAGTGGGGGTGTATTGAATTGCGTAGTAACTTCTTGTAATAGTGTGTCGATTGTATAAGTACCTTCTCTAAGTGTAATATTGAGATTGAGGGGAGAGAGGATAGAAGGATTAAGAAGGATTTTTGAATAAAGAACTCGACCGGTTTCGGTGAATTGGAGAGAAATGTTATATTTATCTGCACGGAAATAGAAGAAAGATGCAATAAAACTAATATCTGCAATCTCGAACCGAGTTACATTGACATATGTCCTAGGTAACATGAGTTGACAATTCACTGGTTGCGGGTATACTAATTTATCTCTGTCGAGGGATTGAAGAACAATGACATTATCTGCTTGTTGCGTTGTTGTTACGATTTCATACCCTTCTTGTCCTTCAACCATAGGACCGTATACGGTATTGCGATCGAGAATATTCTGTGAAAAATCAATGTTGCTATCAGAAGAAAAAGGTGGGCCGGCTGCACGATAGAGTCCTTGGGCAAAGGATGCAAAGTTTGGGAGGTTTGGGAGGTTTGCAATTGCATTTTCATTATGTATTTCTCTCGATGAGTCCTCTGCTGCAGAATCGTCAGATGATGCATCTGATTCTTCTGAATCGGATGGATAGTAGGGACGATAATATTTCGGGGCTGCTGAAGCCATCTATCGTAGTATACATATATGGTTTAAGGTGAAGTTAGCGAAGAGAGGTGTAATTTTACTAAAGAATATTTATCATTCAATTCTTTTACTGATTCAATAATAAGTGCAGGTAAATTGGTATATTGAATAGATTTCCATTCTTCAGGCGAATCATCTGTTCTCACTATTTCTGGAAGAATATCCTCGGTATCTTGAGATATATATCCTATCAAACGCCTAGATGGATCCATACTTAATCTATAATACACTGCTTGCAAAGCATTTACTTTCTCTAGTGCATGTGTAATAGGGTGAATATCTTCCTTTAATCTACGATCAGAACTACTTACTACATGAGTTCCATCACCGAAATAATATCCCCAGGAAGGCCCAGATAAACTCCCACTTGATGCACTAAATGTATTCGCTGTTATTGTCGTTGCAATTATATTTGAATTAATATATAGAGTAGAATTGGATAGATATAGATTAGATGTTGTTGAAGATCCTATAAAGTTAATCCATTTATTCTGCAAATATGTTTCAACTCCCTGGCGTTGTGTTGTTGTTAGAATTGTATTATAAATAATAACTTCTGAGATTACACCAACGAAATACTTACTATAAATGCCTCCACTAACATGTACGCCTATACCAACCGTGCCAGTTGTAATAAGGGAAGAAAGTGTACCATTTAATAGATTTGAAGTATTTATATATCCATATACACCATTCGCAGTTCCTAGACTTACTGTATAATCAAATACAGTTACATTGTTTGTTAAACTGGGAACAGATGAACTTGATATACTAGTGGAATTAATTAAATCCGTTATATACATTTTTCTAATTTTATTATTGTTAGTATCTCCAACATATAAAGTTGTACCTGATTCTGCGAATATTCCAGATGGACCACTAAATGTTGCAGTTGATCCTGCTCCGTCATTTGAACCAATTGTACCCGTTCCTGCAATAGTTGTTACATTTATATCACTTATACGTATTCTCCTAATTTTATTATTAGCAGTATCGCCAACATATAAATACGTATTTGTTGATTCAATACATATTGCATTTGGGTTATAAAATGCTGCACCTGTTCCTGTGCCATCACCAGAACCAGATACACGTGTAGCTTGACCATATACATCTACATTTCCTGAAATAGTCGTTACAAGATACAACTTCTGAATTTCATTGCTATACATTAAATCTATTTTTCTGATAGTATGATTCTGCGAATCTGTTACATATACATATGTACTCGTTGAATCTATACATATTCCCCATGGATAATAATATGTTGCTCCCCCAATTTGTCCATTGGCTACACCTGCTATACCCGTTCCTGAAATAGTGAATACTGTATAATTTCCATCAGTTAAACTTATTCTCCTTATGCTGTGATTAAAACTATCTGTAACATATAAATACGTATTTGTTGAATCAATGCATATCTGACTTGGGCTATAAAATCCTGCGTTTGATCCTACTCCATCTATGAAGGTATTTTGTGTACTTCCCGCAACTCCTACTACAGTATATTGTCCATCGGTTAGACTGATTCTTCTGATTTTGCAAAATTGACTATCTGATACATATAAATATGTACTGGTTGAATCAATGCATATTCCTGCTATCGGACCGAATCTGGCACTTACTCCAGGTCCATCAGTATAATCACGCACACCAGTTCCTGCGATAGTTATTACATTTCCATTGCTTAATGTTATTCTCCTAATTTTAAAGCCATACGTATCTGCGACATACATATATGTATTTGTTGAATCAACACATATTTGATTTGGCTGATTAAATTGCGCATTTGATGCTGCTCCGTCATTTGAACCAACTGTACCTGTTCCTGCTAGAGTCGATACTATAATAGGCGATGAATATGCTGTGCTAATTGATAGTATAGTATCAGAATTTAGCATAGATTCTATTGCACCATTTGTACCACTTACAAGCACTTGATTTGCAGTAGAAGGTGTATTAAAAACAATAAATACAGTTTGGTTTGGAATATTTGTTGATAGATTTGTGTAAAATGATGAACCAACGCCAAGTTGTACACCAGTAGTCGTATACGTAGGATTACCGCTATTATATGCATTATTACCATTACCAGATTTATCTACCCATGTTGCTACAGTTGTACCAATTGATGGCTTAATACCATTTCCATTAGGATCTGCACCATCAAGCCATAGTATTGCGCCAGTGAGAAATGGTTCAGATACATAACTATATAAAAAATTACTATTGACGCCACCTGTAATAGTAGCATTATACTTTGAAATACTAGGGGCAGTTCGCACTGTTGTTAATCCACTAATCGTAGAAGAATATATTTGCGTCGTTGTTTTTCTTACTTTACCAGAACCATTATCCACATTATATAAATAGTTATCATTTGAATTAAATGAAATTCCCATTGGAGAATTAAATGATGCACTTGTTCCAAATCCATCTAATACTCCAGCACTACCAGATCCAGCAAGAACTGTTATAGTTCCATTTGATAAAGTTACTGACACCAGTGTATTCACCCCTGTATTTGTAACATATGCAAATGTATTTGTTACATCTAAACATATACTTTTTGGCGTTGATAATCCACTTGCAATCTGAGTAACATTGCTGTATAACAAAGATACTTTATATAAAAACCCCCCACCCGTGGTAACATATGCACATGTATTTAATGAATCAAGGCAAATTGCAGATGGATTTGTTATCGTTGCAACAGTTGTTACGCTAAGAGGAGATAGTTGAACACGGCGTATGGCATTATTTCCAGTATCACATACATATAGATTTGAATAAGAAGAATCGACTATCATTCCAGTAGGAGCGGAAAATGTGGCAGTCGAAGCATTCGTTGAATTAGTGAATCCAACACTATTTGTTGTATTTACTATAACATTTCCAAGCTGATTTTTTATTGTATTCAAATCAGTTACATAAATGCCTGTTGGAGTTGCTGCAACTCCTTTAATTGCTGTAAATGTGTAGCTATATGCAAATGGACTTCCACCTGTATAAGTAAGTGTATCAATCTCATATATATTTGTTAGACTTGTAAAATACAATACATTACCTAATAAAGATGTAGCTGTAAAAGTAGGATTAGGCGTTTCTTGGTATAGAGTCGTTACAAGATATGTATTTGCAGTTACGGACTTTGATATTGAAAAATAGGTCTGTCCTAATCCCTGTGTTGTACTGATCAGATTATTACTATTCATATTTGACAATCCAATCGTCGTAGAAATAAGATGGGGATTCGAAATATATGCAAATGTTCCAAGGCCTGCAACAGTTGATTGTAAGGAGAGAGAAGATATATATATACTGCCCAAAGTATTTGGAGTAGTATTAATCGGCAGTAAGTTACATAATCCAGTAGTGGTCGAGGTAAGTTGCGATACAGAAATATACCCTGTAGTACCTAATCCAGCAACGGTCGATTGAAGAGATGCCGATGATATATAATTTAAGCCTAATCCAGCAATAGTGGATGTTATATTCGACGTAGAAGCATTTGAGAGACCTACAACGGTCGATACAAGGGATGGCGTAGAGATATAATAATTTCCAAGATTCTGTACTGTACTCACTAAATTACTTGTACTCCCACTTGTTATACCTGATGTAGTAGACGTAAGTTGTGCTAGAGAAATATATCCTGCTGTACCTAATCCTGCTATAGTTGATTGTAGAGAAGGCGATGAAATATATAGACTACCTAGACTACTTAGATTTGATGAAAGATTTGACTGATTTCTAGCAACTAAGGAGGTTACAGTCGATTGAAGTTGGGTGCTAGAAATATATCCTGCTGAACCAAGTCCCTTAGCCGTTGAAATAGTATCATAGTCCAAATTACATGAGAGTCCAACAGTTGTTGATATATATTGATCCTGCGAAATATATCCTGTATTCACATTCGAAAGGCCTAGGATAGTAGACACTAGCGAATTTGTTGATACATATAAGAATCCTAAATTTTTAATAGTCGATTGTTGATTTGAAGTTGTTGCAACAAAAACTTCAGCAACATTACTTGTAAGTTGAGCAGTCGACATATATGTATTTCCCAACCCTTGCACAGTTGAAATAACCGAAGGTGTTGATATATATAATTGTCCCAACCCTGCAACAGTAGAGGTGAGAGAAAACGTCGATGTATATAGAGTACCAAGTCCTTGAAATGTAGACGTCAACCATGTGGATGATATGTAGGAACTTCCTAACCCTGCAACCGTCGATTGAAGCTGTGTGCTAGAAATATAGCCATACGATCCTAATCCTTGCACAGTTGACGTAAAACTGGCATTCATAAATGCAACGGAACTAAAATATGTTTGTCCAAGACCTTGCACAGTAGAAGTCATATCACCAGTATTCACTGCTGGAATACCTTGAATCGTTGGAGCAATGGAAGATTCTATTCCGCTGTTAGCTGCAAAGGTATTTTCTATCATCAAGTCACCAGTCGTTGATACTAAGCCATATGGAAATGCATGTACAGTCGATACATTTGACAGGTATGCATGTCCTACCGTAGTATATGCGATTGTATTCATTAATTTCCATGTATAGGCTGTGCATACAAAAGTAAGACTCCCCCCAGGAGTTCGAATATATTCAGATGGTTGACCGTCGAAAAAACTAAAGCCGGATGTCGTGGTTATAACAATAGAATTCGATGAAAAGAAAGATGGATTTGTTCCAATATCATTTACTGTAACATATCTTCCTATAGTTGGACTTGATAGATATACTATATAATCATTTGTTAAATGAGTAGTATCTACTGGTATATTTGCAGCCATACTATATCTCCCTGACCTTTTTCTGAACAAAATATTTCAACGTACTATGAATTGAAATCAATTCTTTTACCGATTCTACCAAAGGAGCAGTTAGAAAATCATATTTCATTGATTTAAGATCAACTGGATTCATTGATGGATGTGTAATAACTACTTCAGGGAAAATTTCCTCCACTTCTTGTGCAATACATCCAATATATTTATGAGGATCGCCAATTTTATTATAATATACTCCACGTAAAGATAGAACCTTTGTTAAAGCATCTGCAGATGACATCGGTTCAATAGAATCCTTTAACTCCCTGTCAGAACTTATTGTCAAATATGTCCCATCGCCAAATAAATAATTATTTCCATACCCAGATGTCTTTATATTTGATGCTGTAATTGTCCCTATGGAAGAAATTGTTAGGCGGCATATTGTCGTGTTTGCTTCCTCGTAAAAATTACTTGTATTTACAATATATCCATCCCTATAATACACATATCCATTTGAGAATACATTTGCTACATTACTATATCCATATGTATTAATATTTCCTACAAAGGAAAGTAAATCTGGAGAATTAATAATCGCTAGAGTTGTTGATGTATATGTTTGTCCTAATCCTGCAGTAGTTGAAGCTACTGCTGAGCCAATAATATTAGAATATACCGTTAAACTTCCTGCCATTGATGATTGTAAGGAGGCAGTTGAAATGTACGTTGTTCCCAGACCATTCACCGTTGATATAATTCCGCCTCTACTAATATAAATACTACCTAATGTATCTTCAAAGTAAGTGAGTGATTTAACTGCGTTCAATGATGTAATTGTCGATGTCAATGATGCTGTCGAAATATAGAGAACGCCAAGCCCTGCAACAGTGGATTGAAGGGAAGGAGATGAAATATAATTCGAGCCGAGACCATTATAAAAGGTAGTTAATTGACCTGTATATTTATTTGATAGATCAGTAACGCTGGATATTATTCCAGTAGAAAGATAACTAGACCCTAACCCTGCAACAGTTGATGTAATACCAGATCCTTCTAAACCTGCCACCGTACTTTGAAGAGATTTGGATGAAATGTATACTGGCCCTAATCCTGCAACAGTGGATTGAAGGGAAAGAGATGATATATATCCAAGAGTATTTACATTCGATGATAGATTATATGTAAGTCCTTGAACCGTGGATGTAAGATTATATGATGAAATATATGGATATGTCGTTGCTAAATTAGCAACCGTCGTCTCCAATAACGGAAGTATTACTAAATTTATATTCGATGTTAGTTCATTTAATTTAGACGTAGATAAATATAAAGAACCAAGGCCATTTATGGTTGATTGTAGAGTAAGAGATGATATATAATTCGACAGGGTTTTTACGGTAGAAACTATAGATACTTGTTCATTTGACTGCAAGGATGTTATTGTTGATATACCTTGGTTCGAATTTATGTAGATATTTGATAAGCCAATTACGGTTGACTGTAACGAGATTCCCATAAAATAATTTAGATTTGATAAACCAGAAACAGTGGATATTAAATTACTTGCTCCAATATAATTTGAATATCCAACCACCGTTGATACGAGAGAAGCGGTTGACACATACGTCGTTCCTAATCCAGCAACCGTCGATTGTATACCCTTACTTGATATATAGGATGAGCCCGCTCCTGCTATCGTTGACGCGATAAAATTAGATCCAGAAGAAATATAGATATTTCCCAAGCCATTTACAGTTGATGTAAGATTTGGTAGAATAGTAATAGGTTGGCCATTTTGGGTAAACGATGTCGTTGAAATTGCGCCGAGCGTTGATATATACCCAGAGTTTTCCATACGGTATGATACGTTTACAGATGATCTGATGTCGATTGTTCTGATTGTAAGAGATTCTAAATCTGCAAAATCATTTGAATAAGGGAATATATCCTGTATAGTCCAGGTATTGGAATATAATGCATTTGAACGGACAGTTAGATAGCCCGTGATTGTTTTACTGGTTGTACCATCAATAAATGAACCGGATGTAGTTGTAATCGTTGCTGAACCACCATAAGGAGCATATAATGTTATGGTCGATGCGTATAATGAAGGAGTAAGTATTAAATTACTAGATATAAGAGACGCCCGCGACATACTTCTCTAGTGTGGTTTTTAGATTCTTCTAAAACTCATACAGACAAGGTACTTAGAAAAGAATCGCATTCTCGATTTAATTCTTTAATTGCTTCAAGAAGAACAACATTAATTGATTCATATTTCATAGATTTATGAGCTCCTGTGAAAACGAGGTCTGGGAGAACTGTTTCAACATCTTGTGCAATAAATCCTAACTTTCTTTTCTCAGGCTCATCCTTTAATACATAATACACTCCTGTTAATCCAGAGATTATGTCTATTGCATTTGAAAGGGGGACGATATCTTCCTTTAATCGTCGATCAGAAATACTTGTAAGTTGTGTTCCATCGGCATAATAATTAGAAGCGTAAAAATTCGTTGCAGATACATTGCACGTGGAATATATAGATCTTGCTGAAATACCAGTAGTAGTTACCAAGAGATTTAAAGATGGAAGAATACTATTCGAACCACTATCATATAAATAAAAATTATTACTATTTCCCCCTGTTATAGTTATACTATTTGAGGTCGCAGAAGGAAATGCACCCAGGACCGTTGTAACACCGCTCACTGTACTTGTAAGAATAGGAGACGAAGCCGAATAGATACTTTTTGCATATGTAACATAAGAAGATACATAGGTATTTCCAAGGCCATTTACAGTACTCGTTAAATTAGTTTTATATGCATTAGAAAAATTTACCAGTTCAGTATCTACATTTGCAGTAAGCCCACTTGTTGATATATAGGTATTTCCAAGGCCCTGGATAGTTGATGTAAGACTGGCTGTCGAGTAATATAGTTTCGTCCCTAAATTGTTAATACTAGACGTTAATTCTGCACTCGTAGCCAGGGTATTACTAAATGTTGTCACTTGTTGAAGTAAATTCGAAGACTTTACATATGTATTACTCAGACCCTGTACAGTAGACACTAGGGATGCAGTTGAAATATAAGCCTGTCCTAAGCCTTGTACTGTTGATACAAGTTGTACCGATTCGTTGCTAAGCACACCTGCTGTTGTTGATCTTAAATTAGTTGTAGAAAGGTACGTTTGTCCTAATCCTTGAACCGTTGATACAAGTACATTTGTATAATTAGCATCAACTAATCCAGCAACCGTGGAATAGAGGCCAGTCGTAGAAATATAGTTAGATCCAAGACCATTTACTGTCGAAGTAAGTTGAGAGACTGAAATATACGTTGTACCGAGTCCTTGTATTGTCGAAAGAAGAATATTAGAGTTTGCAGTTAATACACCCGAAGTAGTTGATACAAGGCCACCTGTAGATATGTAGGTCTGCCCTAGCCCTTCAACCGTAGATATATATATATGAGATACATCACCCATATTACATCCTTCGAGCCCTATAACAGTCGATACTAACCAACTAGTGGAAACATAATAAGTGCCTAACCCTTGAACAGTAGATGTTAACGATGCAGAAGAAATATATCCCGTGAAGCCAAGCCCTGCAACCGTAGACGCGTAAGTTGCAGCCAGGATATATCCACCTTGATAATTGGATAAGAAAGGAGAAGATATATAGATCTGCCCTAAACCAGCAACAGTTGATTTCAAATTAGAGGGTGTTGTAAATGAATTGCTTAATCCCACTACAGTAGACACCATCGTATTTGTTGAGATATAATACGTACCAAGCCCATCGATTGTCGATTGAAGGGCATACGATGAATTATATCTCTGCCCCAGTCCTTGTACAGTCGAGACTAATGTATCTTTTGTACTATAAGTATTTGAACTGTTAGATAAAGTATTAATAGGAATATATAAACTACTTGTATACGATTGTCCTAAAGCCTGTATATTTGAAAGGAGAAGTGGTTGTGTAAGAACATCATTCGATCCAATAGTTATAGAGTTTGCATCGATATACCCAGTATTCGATAACCTATTTGCTACGAGAAGAGAATCGTATATATGACCAGAACCTTCGATATTTAAAATACCTTGCACGCTCAATGAATTTGTATTGGCAGTGCCGTTGTATGTAAAAGGGAATGCGTGAACAACCGTCGCAGTTGAGGTGAATACAGTAATAGACGCATATGGAGTATCAATGATTTTAGCCGTTGTATTATCTGAAAATGTACATCCCACCGTACTCACGGTAATTGTATTATCAGTTGAACGCGTACCTCCTATATCACGAATTGTTCTCAATTGTCCGAAAAATGGGCAGGTTGATATATATATAATTGCATTTGATTCTGAAACCTGTATGAGCGAACTCATTTACTCTATGCGTAGTTTAAATAAATATCTTACCTACGCATATAGTAAATGCAAGGAACAAACTCGCGATTTATTACAAATATTGTTCCTCTTCAAAACGTTCAGACAAACGTTTCAGGACAGAATCAAATACAGGTAATGCAAACAAATATTCTTGCCCTTCAAGCATCCGTGGCCGCATTACAAATAAGCATGCAAGGATTACAGGCGACTATACAAACTATGCAAGGAAATATAGTAACTCTTCAAACTCAAGTAGCAACACTTGTTTAAACACATCATAATCTTATAAGCAGTATGAGCGCAATTCCGGAGAAGTTACCTGGTATGACTGAGTATATAAATCATTCGATTCCTAGTTCATGTATACCAATTTCTGTAAATCAAGAGAAAAAGCCAGTTATTATGATAGGATCATCTACGATTGATATGACAACTATTTTTAATAATGGGCTTTTACAAAACGTGTATATTTTGTACCGCATGTTTCAATCGATGGGATATCTTCCTATTCTTCTTGTACAGGAAATACCGAAAGATTTACCAACCTATATGAAAGATCTAACGATGTTATCTATGGAATCATTCGCGTCAGTATCAATTAAAGTAACTATATATATTGAAATTGCTATGAGTATAGATGTTGTTATAAAGCAATTTCTGAGACTTGGTGGAAGTCGAATTTATAAGCTATATTTAGGAAATATATTGAATATTGATATTGAAAGTCCACTATGTTATCCTGGGATGTACTTTATACATCATTATATTGGAGATGTTGATGATGTATGGGTATCTCCACATTATGCGCAACACTTGCAGTATGCCAAATGTATTAACCGCGTTGATCTAAGTGAGCGCGATTCGAGAGATTCAATTGCTCCTTATGTTTGGGATCCCTGCATATTAACCGCGGGGGGGAACCGATCTTTTCAATGGACACCACCTGTGAAAGGAGAGGAAATATTTCTTCTTATCGAACCAAATATTAGTTTTCAAAAAACATCGATTGTCCCTCTTTGTATTATAGAATCATGGTATAGACATAATCCCACTTGGAAAGGTAAGGTGATTCTCGTGAATGGAAATCGCCTTGACGTACTTCCCTATTTTAATACTTCGCTAGCATCATCCTTTGATCTTGTAACAGAAGGAAGAGTCGACTTTCGTGGGCGAATGACAATTGTTGATATTCTTACGGAATTCCCTTCCGCAATCCCTATTTGCCACCAATGGAACAATGAATATAATTATATGATTCTTGAATATTTTCATTGTTTATTTCCAGTTGTTCACAATGCAAGTGATTGGTCTTCCTATGGATATTCCTATCGGAATTCAGATATTGCAGGAGGAGTAAAAGCATTAGAGTGTGCACTAAGCCATGCATCGTCAATTGAACAATTCAAATCACATGCTAAGTGTCTGACATGGAGATATTCCCCGTATAACCCAGACGTTCAGAGAGCATGGTCCAGTCTTCTTGGACTATGAGTTTAAACTATAGGTATAGAATCTTCTAGAGGAAAAGAACTATGCGAATAGGAATCACCGTATACTTCAAGCATTCAGTCTTCAGTAGTGGCGCATCGCAAACATCTCTTGCCTTGGCAGAACTTTTTTCTTTTCTTGGAGATACGTGTACGCTAATTAATACGAGCGATGAGACTTGGTGGAATGATATTCTTTCTCTGAAAAATAATTGGCCGATTATTCAAGAAAATCATGTTCGCCCTGGACAGTTCGATCGTATTCTTGAAGTAATACTGTGTCCTTCCCTTCGTAACCTTGGAATACCATGCATATGGATAATTCGTAAGTGTCCCTTATTTATTGATATAGAATCATGTGTACTTCCATTCCCCCTTCCGAAAAGAGATCTTACCGGTATATCTGAAAGTTGGGTACAGGAAGAATTATGCACGGAAGATGACGTGCAATATATAGAATTAATTACAAGAAAACCAGTTAAAAAGGTTCCCTTCCTCTGGTCGGCTATTGCTATTGAGACATTCAGAAAAGAGACGAACTTACCCATTTGGCAACAAAGTTTTGTAGAAGGACGATATGATATACACATATGTGAAACAAATACAAGTTCGATGAGTAGTTGTTTGATACCCTTGTGTATATATAGACAGATAGGTACAGAACATACTCTGAGAGTTCATAATGCAGATGTATTAAAAGAGTCTGAATATTTCGTAAAGAATCTTTGGACGAATCTAATGGGCGATGTAGAGAGAGATTTAGAGGGTACATTTGTTGGACGTCAACGAATTGTTGAATTACCTACCCTTAAAAATACTCTAATAATTGCTCATTCCCGCTTTACAACCATACGCCCATATCATCTCGATGCTCTCTGGTGTGGAATTCCCCTTGTTCATAATTCAGAACTAATCCGTGATATTGGATATGGGGTGGAACGGGGCTTTTATCAAAACAATGATATTTCTGAAGGAACGACTGCAGTAAAAAGGTTAATGGATACATGGTTAACGCAAACAGATTTATTTCAGGTAAGAAGGACTATTTTACATAGATTTGGGATTTTATCAGAATCAGTTAAAAAGAGATGGAAGGATGCCTGTTATTCAGTGCGTTTGCCTTTGCCTTTGCCTATAGCTAAGAAGATTGCTTTCTCAGATATGTGGGAAAATTTCAATCCATCCTATAATTTCTTTACTTTACTGCTGAAGGATAGTTTTCCATCGTATACGATCGAAGTGGTTGAGAATAACCCAGATATTCTTATCTTTGGTCCGTTCGGTTCTTCTTGGAAATCTTCTCAGTGGGAAAATGTTCCGAAAATCCATTATACAGGTGAAAATACTGATCCTATATATCGTCATGATATATTCTTAAATCTGGGGTATCGCAGTGATATAGTAGATTCATATATACGTCTTCCTCTATGGGTATTAGAAATAGATTGGTTTGATGCAGATGAGAAGATACAGAATCCTATCCCTATTAAATTAGAGACGCCTTCAACGGAAGCGAGATCTAAATTTTGTGCATTCATTGTATCAAATCCATCTCAGCCTGTTCGTAATCAGGTGTTTCATACCTTATGTAAATATAAAGAAGTAGATTCGGCTGGACGTTTATATAATACGATGGGTTCAGGGATCTTTGCAGGATTAGGTGGTGGTGGAGGAGAAAGAAAAAAGGTGGAGTTTCTAAAAGACTATCGTTTTTGTATAGCCTATGAAAATGCTGCTTCGCCAGGGTATGTAACTGAAAAAATATTCCATGCTAAGGCTGCAGGATGTGTACCTATCTATTGGGGCGCTCCCAATGTTGAAATAGATTTTGATATGGAAGGATGTATTGATGCAAGGGGGATGTCTGAAGAAGCACTTCTTTCTGTAATAAAGGCTATTGATAATGATCATAATCTCTGGGTAAAAAAGGCCAGCATTCCTATTCTCTCTCCTGCAAAAAAGGAAGAAATGTATTTGCTTCTATCAAAGCTAGCAAATGCAATTGTAAATGTCACATCTAACGTCGTAAGAGTACCAGGTCCAGGTCCAGGTCCAGGTCCAGGACCAGGTCCAGGAGCAGGAGCAGGAGCAGGAGCAGGTCCAGGAGCAGCAAATCTCGGAAATACAATCTTTGTTACAGGATGTAGTAGTAGATTTATAGATACTTTAGTAAAATACTGGCTTCCTCCAATCATTGCACAGCGTAAAATATCGACCAATGTGCAAATTAAAGTATATCTTCTAAATGATGTAACACGGGAAGAAAAAACATATCTTCGCGCACAGTTCCCTTTTATAGAATTATGTTCCATACCTATCGACCCTGTATTTCCTGATTCATGGAATCCTCAACATTTCTTATGGAAACTATGGATTCTTAGAGATTGTTCTAAGGGTAAGTATCCAATCCTATATTTAGATGTTGGGGCATTTTTTTGCAGATGGCCAAAAGCATGGCTTGAAAAAGTAAAAGAGAATGGAATATGTCTTCTTGAAGATGCTGCACACGATAATCGCCATATGTGCAGTAAATTATTTATTAGTGAAATGGCTCCTTCTCTTACAAAAGAAGAATTAGATGATTCGCAAATATGGGCAGGTTCTATCGCATTTATTTCTGGAGATTCTCGTGCAATAAAATTATTCGATGAAGCATGGAAATTAGGTCAGAATCCTGCTATTATTGTCGGCGATAAATGGACAGGAATGGATGCGGACAATAAACCATTTGGCCATAGACATGATCAAAGTATTCTTTCTGTCTTATCAAGGAGACATGGAATTGCAAGGCATCCTATCTCAGATGTATATTGCCATACAAGTTTGAGACATACATTCTTAAATAATCAATCCTTATATGTACATCGTGGCCTATTTATTATGAACGACCCAATCGCGCAAGGAGTACATTCAAGCTGGGTCATAAATTTAGATAGAAGAAAAGATCGCCTGGAACGATTTTCTAAGATGAAAATATCTGAGAAAACAATTCGGTTTCCAGCCATAGATGGACGTACTCTACAATTAACTCCAGATATTGTACGTTTATTTTCTAATAGTTCGAATATTAATTGGAGAAAAGGTGTTATGGCATGTGCACTAAGCCATATTTCTTTATGGGCGAAACTTATTGCCGATAAACCAGAGATACAAACATATTTAATTATTGAAGACGATGCTGTTATATCTGATGCTTGTATTCCAATGCTGAATTATATACATGATAAGAATCTTCTTCCAGAGGATTGGGATCTTTTATATCTTGGAGGAATTCTTCCACCAAATAAAGAAGGCTTTGCCCCAGTTATTGAAGAAGTAAATGAATGTATTGGACGTGTCAAGGAGAATACATTGTTTTCTTCATCACCATCAAGAAATTTTCATTTCTGTGCGTATTCTTATATACTTCGTCGTTCAGGGGCGCAGAAGTTATTGGCTATGTTAGAAAAAGGATGTTGGGCACCAGCAGACCACCTTTTATGTAATTCACATAACGAATTGAATATATATTTTACAACACCTTTGGTTGCAGGATGTTACCAGGATACAGATGAAAAGTATGCAGAGAGTAATTTCAATGAGTTTGGAAAAGAAGAGTATGATAGTGATTTGAGAAATGATGATATGTTTACGAAAGAAGAAGTGTTGGCTCAAACAATCGAAGGTACGCTAAATATTGGGAATGCGTTGACTCCTACTGCAACTGCAACTGCATCTGCAACTGCAACTGAAGGATATCCTATTGTATATAACACCGAAGATCTATTTGAACGACAATGGTTAGAGAAAATTCTTGGTCAGCCTCTGAAAAGCATACGTACTAAAATACCCATATTCATATATCAGAGACCCAATTGTGAAATGACCAAGGAGTTACTATCAAGTTTGCCAGCATTCACTCTATTACATTTAAGCGATGAGCGAGGATTAGATCCTATTGATATATATGATTGGCCAGCATGTAAGGGAGTTGTTAGAAATTATTTGAGGAAAGATATTACTGCAAAACATGTTGTGACTATTCCTCTAGGATATCACTGGGCGCCTTCACGCCCCTCTCTTCTTAAACGGGATTTAGTCTGGTCGTTTATTGGTGCTGGACATTTTGACAGAAAAGAAAAGTTACATCCATTCAAAGGTATACAGCCAAATAAGTGTATCTTTCAAAACGAATGGAATAGCCTTCATAAATGTGGCGAAGAAGAAGTTATTGACTCTTTAGAAAGAAGTTTATGTGTACCATGCCCAGGCGGAGTAGAATATGAAACATTCCGTATTTATGAAGCCTTGGAAGCAGGTTCTGTCCCTATACTTGTTGAAGAAAAGGGTTCAGAAGAATTTCTTACCTATTTGAAACAATGGATCCCCTTAGCTACATCCCCTGACTGGCTTACTGCATCTAGAGTATTATATGGACTTACCCAAAGGCCTGAATTATATATGCAATATAGAAAATCGCTTCTCTTAGGATGGGAATCCATGAAAGAATGGGCTATGGAAAAATCGAGGAAGACTTTAGGTTTATGACGGTCTAAGGCGATTTGTTAAATTAAACACATAATGGATTCTAATACAACGGTACTACCATCTCAAGATGCAAGTCCCGCTGATACATTTACTCCTGAACCTAGTGTTACCACTGTAAAAATGTCTGATGTACAAAAGAAGTTAAAGTTCCTCCTTGTGTCTACACATTGCCAACAGTATACTGGCTACAGTAAAGTATCGTGGGGAATTTTGAAGGAACTGTCTAAGAATCCTTGGTTATCCGTAACACATTTCGGCTTTCAGAAGTTTCCTCAGCAACAATTCCAGAGCGGCTATCGCACATACCCTTCGAATGTACGCGTAATCGATGCTGCATCTCTCGAAAGACCTTTTGAGCAGGGATTCGGCTTCACTGTTCTGCCAGATGTTATTCGTAAGTTGAGTCCTGATGTTGTTATGATTTACAATGATATGTCTGTTGTGAGTAAATTCTTCGCCGAGATTGATAAGTCTGGTGTTCCTAAGACATTTAAGATGTGGGTGTATTGTGACCAAGTCTATACTTGCCAGAACCAGATGTTTATTGATATGCTGAATCTGAAGTCTGAGCGTATTTTTGCATTTACTCCTTTTTGGAAGAAGTGTTTGAAGGATCAGGGAGTTAATCGTCCACTTGATGTACTGTTGCACGGGTTTGATTCTGCTACATATGTCCCATTGGATAGGGCGAAGGCGCGTAAGGAGTTGCAGATTCCTGAGGATGCATTCATGTTTCTCAATGTGAATAGAAATCAGCCGAGAAAGAGATACGATTTGCTGATTATGGCCTTCGTTGAATTGATTGTTGCACACCCAACGAAGAATATTTGTTTGCTGTGTATTTGCGACAAGGGGGATAAGGGTGGGTGGTGGTTGTTTGATATTTTCAGGAGAGAACTTCAACTTCGTGGAGTTGGCATTGATCGTTTCATGGGGAGACTCATGCTTACATCTCAGGACATGACATTTACTGATGAGGCGATTAATAAGTTCTATAATATTGCTGATGTTGGTGTGAATTCTGCAGAGGGCGAGGGATGGGGCTTATGTAATTTTGAAGGAATGGGTGTTGGTGTTCCTCAGGTAGTACCTAATGTGGGTGGATTCAAGGAGTTTTGTAAGGAGGATAATTCTGTTTTAGTTGAACCGAAATATAGATATTACCTTCCGACGGTATACTCTCCTGTGGGTGGAGAGGTACATTGTATTGATGCACATGATCTCTTTTTAGGAATGGAGAAGTATTTGGATGCAGATTTGAGGAAGAAGCATGGAGAAGCGGCGCGGAAGAAAGTTCTTGAGTATACTTGGGAGAGAGCAGTGGTGCCTTTAGTAAAGAGATTGAAGGAATGTTTAGAAGAGATGGATGAATAATCTTTTGCTTAGTAGAATGTCTAAAGTGAATTTTAAAGAGTTGTTAATTGATGCTCTTACATTCTCATCTATGGCTCGTAGTTTATATGAAACTGTTTTGAATGAGTCTAAAAGTAGTTCTCCAAACAAAGCCTACATGAATAAATCTATTGCTACTATTACGAATGCAGCTAAAGCTTCTAGAGCAGCCGCTAACCTTATTTCTATTCCTAACTCTAATACTGCAGTTACTAATCGAAGTCTAGTTGATCCTTTTAAGTTTTATGAGTATAAAAAATTAGTAAAAATAATTAAAGGAGATAAAGCTAACGAATTAGACTATAACGATACTCGTAAAATTGTTGAAAAAGGTGTTGACAAGATTAAAGATATTGGTGCTTCTGCTGCTGAGGCTGCTAATGCTGCTGCTGGGGAGGCTGAGACTGCTCTGGCTGCGGCTCAGGCTGTTGTTAATCCTGCTAATGCTGCGGCTCAGGCTGCTAGTCAAGGTAGTCTAGCTGGAAAAAGTCGAAATGGAAATGCTAGAGGTGCAGCTTTAGGTTCTAGTCCTAATAACGATACAGTAGCGAAGTATATACGTTTGAAACAAATAGTAGAATCTTTTGATAGCCCGAGTAGTGGAGGGGGGGTCTTCAGTAATGAGAGTGATATGAGAAAAATAAGATCGGAAAAAGCTGAATTAGAAGCAACATATCCAGATTTACCTAGGATTGCTGCTCAGGCTGCTGCTAATGCTCAGGCTGCTGCTAATGCTCAGGCTGCTAATGCTCAGGCTGCTAATGCTCAGGCTGCTGCTAATGCTCAGGCTGCTGCTAATGCTCAGGCTGCTAATGCTCAGCCTGCTGCTAATGCTCAGGCTGCTAATGCTCATCCTGCTGTTAATGCTCAGGCTGCTAATGCTCAGGCTGCTGCTAATGCTCAGGCTGCTGCTAATGCTCAGGCTGCTGCTAAT
>Ga0114974_10000222_pt1 | contig 50193 bp, 34 predicted proteins | sample S_130206_EF_Meta_FD_87318 | JGI IMG/M metagenome (GOLD analysis project Ga0114974, IMG submission 87318) | Freshwater microbial communities from Lake Simoncouche, Canada to study carbon cycling - S_130206_EF_MetaG | ecosystem: Environmental > Aquatic > Freshwater > Lake | place: Lake...
ATCTCATCGTTCTGCTCGTTGCGATCGACGACAGCCTGGGACTTCGGCCGCCGCTTGCCCATACCCGGGATATACTTCCAGCGTTCGTCGCGGTAGGAGAGGTTGAGCGCTTGGGTGCTCGAGATGATGTGGTCACGACCAGGCCCGCCCGTGAAGGCGGCCGAGACATCCACCCCGTCGAGGGCGAGGAACTCGGCGGGGTTACCGCCGGCGAACTTCGTGAAGACCGTGGCGAAGTCGACCTGCGAGACCATCGCGTCGGTGACCTTGCCGGCGGGGGCATGCCCCGGCCAGCGGGCGATGAGGCTCACGCGGGTGCCGCCCTCCAAGATGCTGTACTTGCCGCCGGAGAAACCGCCCGCGGGGGTATGGCCGGCCTTGGCGTTCAACTCCACGGCGCGATCCTTATAGCCATCGTCCAGCACCGGCCCGTTGTCCGAGGACATGATGACCAGCGTGTTCTCCGCCAGCCCATGCTTGGCCAGCTCGGCGAGAATCCGGCCGACTTGCTCATCGAAGGCCACGACCGCATCGCCCCGCGCGCCTAAGGGGGTCTTGCCAAGGAAGCGCGGGTTCGGCACGCGGGGCACATGGCATTCGTGCGAGGCGTAATAAAGGAAGAAAGGCTTGTCCTTGTTGGTCGCGATGAAGTCGCAGGCCTTGCCGGCGAAAACGTCGCCCATCGTCTCGTCCTCCCAGAGCGCGGACTTCCCGCCCTTCATCCAGCCGATCCGGCCGACGCCATTCACCAGCGCCATGTTGTGACCGTGGCTCCAATCGAGTTTCAACTTCGCGCGGGTCGCCGGCTCCTTGAGGTCAGGGTCGCCGGGATAGGGCGCCTTATAACTGACCTCGATAGGATCCTGGGGATCCAATCCGACGACGAGACCATTCTCGACGAAGACGGTCGGCACCCGGTCGCCGGTCGCGGCCATGATGTAGGAATAGGTGAAGCCAATCTGGTTCGGGCATGGGTTGATCGGCTTGTTCCAATCGACCATCTCACCGCCGAGGCCGAGGTGCCACTTGCCAACCACCCCGGTGGCGTAACCGAGCTTGGCCAAACTCGCGGGCAAGGTCGGCCTCCCGGGTTTAATGATCATGTTCGCATCTCCCGGTAGCACCCCGGTGCCCTTGCGCCTCCAGGCATACTCGCCGGTCAGCAAGGAATAGCGGGAGGGCGTGCAGGTCGCAGAGGTACAATACCCCGCGGTGAAACGCAGGCCTTCGGCCGCGAGCCGATCGAGGTTCGGCGTCGGGATCACCTTCGCCCCGTAGCATCCGAGGTCGCCCCAGCCGATGTCGTCAGCGTAAAGCAGAACGATGTTCGGCGGACGCTTCGCAGGCTCGGCGGTGGCGGCGAGGACGGCGGAACAAAGGGCCAGGAACGGGGTCAGGCGCATGAAGTGGTGATACCGGCAGCGGTCCTGATTCCAAGCCTGCAGTGCATCCGCTTGCTTGCCAAACGGCGGCAAACCTCCCAATGGATGGGCATGCGCTTCGCCAAGTACCACGCCCTGGGCAACGACTACCTCGTGCTCGAGCCGAAGGACTGCCCCACCCTCTTCTCACCGCTCGCCATCCGTAAGGTCTGTCACCGCCACTACGGCCTTGGCTCCGACGGTATCCTCTACGGGCCCATCGAACGCGGCGACGGAGCCTTCGGCTTGCGCATCCTGAACCCCGACGGCTCCGAGGCCGAGAAGTCCGGCAACGGCATCCGTATCTTCTGCCGCCACCTGCTCGAGACCAAGCGCATCAAGCAGGGCGAGGAGTTCCGCCTGCACACGCCTGGTGGCACCGTCTGCTGCACCGTCTTCGACGGCGGCGCCCGCATCCGCGTCGAAATGGGCACGGTGTCCTTCCGCGCCCCGATCATCCCGCACCTCGGCCCCGACCGCGAGGTCCTCGGCGAAGAGATTACGGTGCTCGGTAAGACCTTCCGCTACTGGGCCGCGACGGTCGGCAACCCGCACTGCGTGATCCCGGTGTCCGACTTGACCGCCGACTTGGCGAAAACCTATGGCCCGGCGCTCGAGGTCCACCCCAATTTCCCGAACCGGACCAATGTACAGTTCATGAAGGTCCTGGATCGCGCGAACATCCAGATCGAGATCTGGGAGCGCGGGGCTGGCTACACCCTTGCCTCCGGTTCCTCCTCCTCGGCCTGCGCCGCGGTGGCCCGCAAAATGGGCTCGGTCGACCCCGATTTGACGGTCCACATGCCGGGAGGTAAGATTATGATTGGCATCGGTGGGGATTATTCCATCGTGATGACAGGTCCGACGACCCCCGTGGGCATCTTTGAGATGCACCCCGAAGTCCCAGACCAAGACATCGCCGTTTAAGGCGAGACGTCTTTTCCTCGTTAGCACTCTCCTTTGGCGCCCCCTTTTCAGGGAGCGCCGCCCGACGCACACCCAACCCATGGCACCCCGCCAGCCGTTGCCTCAAATCACCGAAGACGACTTGATCGACCTAGCGGGCGGAGCGACTGTGCGTTTAGCCAAGGAATTGGTGACCAAGGGCAAAGTGAAGAAAGCCCTCTGGACCGCCCCGGTGGTGGAGGCTTTGGTCGATGATGGGGTCGAGACCCGCGAGGCCCGGTGGAACCTTCGCTCCATCACCTTCCAGCGCAATGAGTGCGGGTGCGAGGTCTCCGTCGGGCGACGTAAGCTCTGCGTGCACTCGGTCGCCGCCTACCTGGCCCTGGCTCAAAAGGAGGGCTACCATCAACCGGACAAAGCGCCCGACACCGTCAAGCCGACCGCCCCCGCCGCCCCCGCCGGCAAGGCCACCAAGTCCCTCAAAGAGGATATCGCGAGCAAGGGTCAACCCGCCCCGGCCGCCGGCCCTCGCCTCAAGTCCCTCACCCTCTCCGATAAGCGCGGCACGCCGATCGAGGTGCGCTTCATCATCCCGCCGAATATCGCGACCGCCGCGCTGCGCGACGAGATCATCTGCCGCCTCGAATTACGCGTGGAGGGTATCCAGACCGCGCCCGAGAACCTCGACCGTAGCAAGGCCTGGACCATCGACCCGGACACGACGTTCTTCTTGGCGATCATCGAGAACCTCTGCCAAGGCAAACTCCAAGGCCTGCTCCCGCTGACCCGCCGCCACCTCCGTCAATTGCTCTCGATGGGCAAAGGCCTCGCGATTTTCCGCATGGCGAACGCTCCGGAGGTACCGCTGGTCTGGGCCGGCGACGTGCTTGCGCGCGTCCATGAACACTTGAGCGAGCCGATCGCGACGCCGCAGACGAACGCCGCGGGTGACCCGCCCGACGACGATGGTGAGCAGGAGGTTCGCTCCCAGGATCGGGGCCGCGAGGATCGCACCTGGATGGATGGCTCGATGAAATGGCTCCGGATCCGGCTCCCGCAGCAATCCTCCGGCCCGGTCGCCGAACTCCGCGAAACCCTCCAGCGCAATGGTTTCACCCTCGAGACCGCGACCCGCGAATGGTACCTCGCCGGCACCATCCAGGTTCTGAACTTCCTCGGGCGTCACCACCGCTTGCTCTTCGAGCAGAACGACGCGCTCATGTCCCACAACCTCGGCCACTCGCTCCGCAACGTGGCCTTGGCCAAGGCCAAGTGCGACGCCTCCGAACAGGAGAAGGGTTTCCGCTTCGCCATCGGCATCGACCCGGAAGGCAAGTCCCCGAAGGTCGTCCAAGAGGCCCTGAACAGCGGCCGCATGTTCTTCTACACGGACCGCGGACCGCGCCTCATCACCCCCGAGCTACTCGACTCCATCCGCGACGCCCAGCGCCGCATCACCGGCGAGTCCAAGCGCGACGTCGACCTCGACCTCCAGCTGACCATCGGCCTGGCCGACCTCGCCAGCGCCGACGCCATCGCCGAGGAGCTGCAGGCCGCCTTCGCCCCGCCGGAAACCTGGACGAAGCGCTCCGCCGCGATCCGCAACCTCTCGAAGCTGCAACCTGCCCCGATCCGCGACGAGCTCAACACGATGCTCCGCATCTACCAGCAGGTCGGCGTGGCCTGGCTCTGGCATATCCATAACAACAACCTCGGCGGCCTGCTGGCCGACGAGATGGGCCTCGGCAAGACGGTGCAGGCGCTCGCCTTCATGGAGGCGCTGCGGACTCATCGCCGGGAAGATGGCCCTTGCTTGGTGGTCTGCCCGGCCTCGCTGGTGGAAAACTGGCGCCGAGAAGCGCGCCGCTTCACGCCGAGCCTCAAGGTCCTGGCCCACCATGGCCAGGCGCGCGAATCCTCCCTGTCCTACCTGCAGAAGTTCGACCTGATCATCACGTCCTACGGGACCCTGGCCCGCGACATCGGCACCTTCGCCTTGGTCTCTTGGGGTGCCGCGATCTGCGACGAAGGGCAGAACATCAAGAACGCCCGGGCCCAGGCTTCCAAGGCGGTGAAACAGCTCATCGCCAAGGGACGCTACATCCTGACGGGTACGCCGGTGGAGAACTCCCTCGAGGACCTGCGCTCGCTTTTTGGCTACCTGATGCCCGGCTACCTGCCGAAGCCCGAGGAACGCCTCGCCGCCGAAGACCGCAAGTGGCATGACGACCGGCTGCTGCGCATGGCCGCGCCTTACATCCTCCGCCGCTCCAAGGTCGCGGTCGCGCCCGAACTGCCGCCCAAGATCGAGCAGGTCGTCTACTGCGACTTCGAGACCAACCAAAAGGACTTCTATGCCGAGACCTTGGAGTCGACGCGGCAGTCGATCTTCGAGCTCGAGATGAAGGGCGGTAACAAGCAGAACCTGCAGATGGCGGCCTTCAACCAGTTGCTGCGTCTCCGGCAGGTGTGCGCCGACCCGCGCATCCTCAAGCCGAAGATGGAAGAGACCGACTCGGCCAAGTTGCAGACCCTCCTGGAATTGCTCGAAGAATCCAAGGACGCGGGCCATCGCCTGCTGGTCTTCTCCACGTTCGTCTCCGCGCTGCAACTCATCAAGGCGTCGCTCGAGGAACGAGGAATCCCGTACTGCTACCTCGACGGCTCGACCAAGGACCGCCAAGGGGTCTGCGACACCTTCAATGCCACGCCCAGCATCCCCGTGATGCTCATGTCGCTCAAGGCCGGCGGGACCGGACTCAACCTGACGGGGGCCGACACGGTCGTGCACTTCGACCCCTGGTGGAACCCCGCCGCCGAGGCCCAGGCGACAGACCGCGCCCACCGCATCGGCCAGACCCGGACGGTCACCAGCATCAAGCTGATCGCCGCCGGCACCATCGAAGAACGGGTCATGGACCTCCAGAAGTCCAAGTCTGAGATGTTGCGTAAACTCCTGACGGAGTCAGATTCGGTCTCCTCCGCCATCAGCCTCGACCTCGAGGACATCAAGGCCCTGCTCCAGGACTGACCCCATGCTCACCAACATCATCCGCCGAAACCGACCCCGGAGCGAAATGACGTTTCTGGAGCACATCGATGACCTGCGCATCTCCGTCATCCGGGTGGTGATCGTCTTCGGCATCGGCATGCTCGCCGCCTTGGTGTTCTACAAAGAGACGCCCTGGTTGCTCGGCCTTCCGCTGGAGTGGGCCAAATACCCCGAGCGGTCGCCGATCGCCTTCGCGCTCAGCGCCCCGGACCCGGGCTTGGTCAGTATGGGGGAACTGAAAGAGTTCACCTTCATGGGGGTCTGGAAAGTCCTGATGTACGCCGCCTTCGGGGTCGGCGTCGCCGTCGCGTCCCCGGTCTTTCTTTACGAGACCGCCCGCTTCGTCGGGCCGGCGCTCACCGAACGGGAAAAACGCGGGTTGATTCCGTTCTGCTCAGCCGCTCTGGTGCTGTTCATCGCGGGCGCCGCCCTGGCCTTCGTCTGGCTCAGCCCCATGTCGATCCAGATTTGGCAGCACTTCGCCGCCGGGATGAAGATGGAAGTGACCTGGCAGGCTTCGGATTATTACTCCTTCGTCGTCATGATGAGCCTCCTGACGGGGCTCACCTTCCAATTCCCCTTGGCGCTCATCGTTCTGATGTGGCTCGAGCTTGTCCGCCCCAAGACGCTGCTCAAATCGTGGCGCGGCATGCTGGTCGGCATCATGGTCCTCGTCGCCTTGATCACCCCGATTGCCGAACCCATCTCGCTGATCGTGATGACGAGCGTGCTGTTCGGCTTCTATATCGCCGCCGTGTTCATCGGGATGTACATCGTCCGCCGCAAGCGGCTCGCTCGCGGGGACAAGCCTAACCCCGAGGATGACGACCTGCCCGACGATGACGATGAGGGCGACACGGTAGAGGTCGACGCTGACCGCCCCCGCCGCCCCTCCTCCGGTGACACGACTTCCAGCGACCCGGCAAGCAAGGCCGCCGGCGGTGAAGCCAAGTCCACCCCGCCCAAGTCCACCCCGCCGCCCGCCGATGGCGACCTGAGTTCGCTCGACTGACCCCTTATGAGCCACCACCACCCGTCCGCCGTCGTCCTCTGCTTCTTATTCTGCTCGGCGCTCATCGCGGCCGAGGCCGAGGCGCCGATGAAGAAAGAGGGGGAGCCTGCTCCGGTGACCAAGCCTGCCGAGGCCACCCCTGCCCCCAAGGAGGCGACTAAGGCCGGCGAGACCGTCGAGGTCAAACCTGTGATGAGCGAGAAGGCGGCGGACGAAAAGAAGACCGTGCCCGAGGGCGAGATGAAGAAAGCGGAGCCCAAAGATACGCCGGAGAAGGATGCCAAGGAAGAAGACGCCGATCAGGTGACCATCACCCCCTTCCGTGCGCCCCGGCTGCCCACCCCCAAGGAAACCCGCACCTTTCACTTCGCCAAAATCAACAAGCCGCTCGCCTTCGAGACCACGCGCGAATTGCAACGGCTCTTCGCCGTCTTCAGCACCCAACACCTGCTCGATGGCGCGACCGGCGCCTTCTCGAAAGCCCCGGGCTGCATGGCCCCGATCAGCTACACCCTCGTCCAGGATCTGGGCGAGAACCGCTACCTCGCCAAAGCCACTTGGCCGGCGCTCAACGGCGACCCGCTCCTGGAAGGCAAGGATTCCCTGGCCATCGTCGTCCTGGAAAAACCCGCCGAGCTCGGTGCCACCGGACGTTGCACCGGCCTGCATGTCGGCATGATCGCGCTCACCTTTACCGCAAAATTCCCCCCGCTCGAGGGCAAGAAACTCACGCTCCGCCGCGAGGCCTTCCTGCAATGCACGCCGGTCGATGAATCGCCCGCCGCGATGCAGAAATTCGTCGACGCCGTCAACCAGGGAGCCGAACTCAGCGTCATCACCACCGAGAAAATCAATTGCAAGACCTGTGGCGGACTTGGTTTCACCCGGGAAGCCCAGAAGGGAAAAATCGAGGACAAGCGGACCCCGTGCAAGGATTGCGATGGGGCCGGCAAACTCCCGCTGGTTACCGAGACGAAATTCGCGCCTTAAGCCGGGGCCATCCTGCGCTTGCGCCGGAAGGGCCACCTAGGCAAATTGCCCGGGTGCCCACTCCGCTCCATGCCGGTCTCGACGCCCACTTTTTGGCGCTGGAGGCTTTCCTCCGAGAGCAGGAAGCGGCCTTCGAACCCGAGGTCCGACCCATGGTCCGCGAAGTCCTGGCCCACCCCGGCAAAAGACTGCGCCCCCTCCTTGCCTTCGCCTCTGGTGCCGGCGGAACACCGACGCTCGCCTTGATCCGCGGCGCCGCCATCGTCGAACTCGTCCACCTTGCCACGCTCGTCCATGACGACGTGCTCGACGGCGCCGACACCCGACATGGGGCGGACACCCCCAACCAGACCCACGGTGCCCATGCCGCCGTCCTCTTCGGGGATGCCCTTTTTGCGCACGCCTTGATGCTGGCAGCGGAATACACCACCCCGGAACTGTGCCGCATCGTCGCAAGAGCTTCCCGGGAAGTGTGCTCCGGCGAGGTCTGCCAGACGTTCTCGCGGGGCAACGATGGCATCTCCCTCGATGACTACTACCGTCACATCCGCCTCAAGACCGCCGAACTCTTCGAGGGGGCCTGTCGAGTTGGGGCGCTGCTCGCCGAACGCCCGGCGGGGCATATCGAGGCTTGCGCGCGATTCGGCCGGCACCTCGGGATCGCCTATCAGATTTACGATGATCTGGTCGACCTTCTCCAGGATGACACCAAGGCCGGAAAGACGCTCGGGACGGATGCCGCCAGCGGCAAATTGACCCTGCCGATGTTGCTCGAGCGCGACCGCTCCGGCCCAGGCGTTCTGGTCGCACTCCGCCGGGGCGACGAGCCCCGGGCCTGCATCTCCGCCGAGACTTGGCGCGAATCGTTCCGCCGGCTCGACGCCGAGATCGCCTCGGCCGAGCAAGCCTTGCGGCCGATCGAGGGTTCCCCTTCCCCGTTCTTCCTGCTCCGCCTCACGGCGTTTCTCCGCGAAGCCGCCGCGCGGCTGGCTCCCCAGGCATGATGCTATTTAGGACGACTCGCTCGGAACGCCTGGCCCTCGCCCTGCTGCTCACGCTGCTCGCCGTCGCCTGCGGCCTCCGCTTGCTTTGGCTTTCCCTTTGACGGCTCAGGGTACGTAGCGGGAGGCGACGAACCCGCGGGCCGTCAGGCCCGCCCGCAGCGCGGCCAAGTCGACCTTGTCACCGGGCTTCACCCCCCGGCGGGCAAACCAACCGGCGGCCATCTCCACCGAAAAGCGGACGCGTTCAGAGGCCGACACGGTCGTGTTGGTATCGCCGGCCTGCATCGTCCGCACCTCCAGGATGGTCCCATCCGCCGCGACAAAGGCGATATCCAGATCCAGCGGGGTATCCTTCATCCAGAAACGCATCTGCTGGTCTTCCTGATAAAGAAAAACCATCCCCTCGTCCTCCGGCAGGCTGGGCGTACCCATCAGCCCGCGGGCCTTCTCGAGCTCGGTGGCGGCTAGGCGCTGCCGGGTGGCGACCGCCCCCAACCGGAGCGGAAAACGCACCTCGATGCCGGCCTCTTCGGTCACCGGCGCGGCCGGCCGCGGCGTCTGATTGTCGCAGGCGACCAATCCGAGACAGGCGAGCACCAGAAACAGGCGATACATCCCGCCAAGTGTTCCGAAGATTGCCATGCTGGCAAGATTCGCTTGGCTGACTAAACCGATGCCCCGCGACCCCCGAGCCCACTGGCAGGAACTCGCCACCGCCGTCGAGTACGGGCGGGCCGCGCTGAAAGTCGGCCTCTGGCAATCGGAAGAAAAACTCATCGCCGAGCACTTTGACCGGGCGGCCCGGCTGCTGGAAGTCGGCTGCGGCGGCGGCCGCGTCGCGCTCGGGCTCCTGCAACGCGGCTACCTTGACGTCACGGCCACGGACTTCTCCGCGGCGATGGTGGAGGTGACCCAAGGAGTTCTGGAGCAAGCCCAACCCGGCTGGGGCGCCCGCGCCGAACTCCAAGACGCCACTGCCCTGACCTACCCGGAGGCGAGTTTCGATGGCGTCATCTACGCCTTCAACGGCCTGATGTGCTTGCCAGATGCGGCCCATCGGGCCCGGGCCCTACGCTCGATCCATCGCGTGCTTCGCCCCAGGGGCATCTTCTTCGGCTCCGGCGCCGACCGGGTGAAAGGGGCGCTGGCCCCCCACTGGGCGAAGCAAGCACCCGACGAGACGCCGGGCGACCGTTGGCACGAGACGTCCACCTCCCCGGTCTTCATGCATAGCAGCACCGCGGCGGAGACTTACGCCGAACTCCAGGAAGCCGGCTTCGAGGTGCTGGCCTCCCCGCTCAGCTCCGAGGTCGCCGCTGAGTCCACGGCCGTCCGAGCCTTCTGCGGCGAGACGCGCTTCTACGTCGCCCGCAAGGTCAGCGGGCCGGCCGGACCTGCGCCTTGAAGAACCGGGCGATAAGCTCCGAGGAGCCCTTCGGGTATTCGTGGCCACCGGCGTGCAGCGCCGTCACCAGCGGTGCGCCGCGGTCCGATTCATAGATTGCGGCCTCCAGGACACCCTCTTTCGCCCATGGCTTACCGGCCGCTTCGCAATGGTTGAAACGCCGGACCGCGACGAAGGTCGCCTGTTGCCAGGCGAACTTCACCAAGGGGTCATTCTCCCCGGCGACATGGATCACCGGCATCGGGGCAAGCTCCTTGGCGTCGCCGCGCAAGGCACCGGCGACGGAACCGATCGCCGCGAGCACCGTCGGGCGCGCCTGCCAGAGCAGGTAACTGAAAGCCGCACCGTTGGAATGCCCCATCGAGTAGATGCGACGGTCGTCGACGGACTGCGCCTTCCGGAGGTCGGCCAACATGGCATCGAAGAGGTGAACGTCCCGGTCACCCTCACCGCCGAGAGCCGTCTGCCAACCCGGCATCCGGCCCTCCTTGTCCACCAGCGGCGAAACGGTCGGCAAGCCCTGCGGAAACACGAGGATCGAGGTGGTGTCCGCCTGCTCATACCCCCAGCGGCCAGCGGCTTGGGCGGCGCGGCCGCCATGGCCATGCCAGCAGAAGACCACCGCCAGCGGGCCCTTGGCGTCCTTGGGGACGCGCACCAAGGCGGTTCGCTTGACACCTTCAATCGTCCAAGACTGCTCGACGAACCCCTCGGGCGCCTTCGCCGTCAGGAGTTCGCGGAGCTTCCCTTGGGCCGACAGGGAGGAGACGGAGGCCAGCAGCGACAGGACGAGGAGGAAGAGAGAGCGCATAAACAAAGAGGATCCAGGTCAGTCGCGACGGCCAGCGAAGAGACGGATGACGTAAAAGAGGAGCGTGACGAAGGCCGAGAAGAGGATGAAGGAGGCCAGGACGTGCTGGTCGGTCTCGCAGCTGTCTTTGATCACCTGGGTCTGGTAGAGAATGACCGTGGCCATCAGCAGGATCATGATGATCGAAAACCAGTTACCCAGATCGCTGTTGGTGAAAATCGAGACCAGGATGATACCGAGGGCGCAGAAGCTGCCGATGACGATGGCCACGCGCAGGAAGGAGAAGTCGATGCCCATCGTGAAGACGGCGACGGTCAGGCCAACCACGAGGGCGGCGGTGACGGCACAGGCCGGAATGAGCACCTCGCCGGGATTACCGCCCGTCTTGATGGCGACCATGACAATCAAGGGCACAAAGATGATGGCTTCGAGGACGACGTAGAGCCCCAAGCCGAGATACTGGGAAGGACGGGAAGCCCGGTTCTCGGCCAGCTTCTGCGCGACGTAGGTGCCACCCCAGAACATCAGCATGACGACCAGGATGCCGAAGCCGCCCATGGAGCTCATGATGGAGCCGAAACCCTGCATGATGGAGCGGGCGACATCGGTCACGAAGAACGCGTACAGCAGAACACCGAAAGCCGCGAAAGCACCCGCCACATGCAGGTAGGTGCGCTTGAAGAAGGCGACGCGATCGGAGGCCGGCGCCTGGGAGACGATGAACGGGTTGGATTCCATGCCGCTAACCTTGGCGGGTTTACCCGGACAGTCAAGAATCCGACTGCCTCCTTCCGGTTATAAAAGGCGCACCCGAATTACCCGCCAACGCCGCCCAAAACGCCCGACTTCATGAGACTCCGGTTGACGTTGCAAGACCGCCTCCACTCGCAGCGACCCAGGGGTGCGGGGATCTTGAAAGGACACTTGCCCCACCACGCGGACCGTATCCCCCCGGACGGTCAGGAAAGGGGCCCATAACTCCAGCAAGTCCGCACCGCGCAACACCATCGGCGCCACGTCCTCTCCCGCCGGAGCGAACTCATTGAACCGCGATGCCGCCAACGCCTTATCCAATAAGCCCGAACGGGCGAAGGCCTCGAGCGAACGGAAAGGGGCGCCGCACTCGGGACCCAAACGCACCACTTGGCGTGCCAACTCCCCCATGGCGGCATCGGTCGGCAGCCGAAGTCCCTGGCGCGCCGCGGCCTCGGCCAGCTCGACCCCAGCCAATCCCACCAGCGCCTCGTCGACCCACTGGGGGCTCGCACGGGCAGCCCAGGCCGCCAACTGGGCGCCCGCCGGATGGGTCGGGAAAAACGGGCGGTGCCACGGCGACCCTGGAAAGGGACCGCCCGCTTGCACCTGCCATGGCGAGCCCGAGCTTCGCAAAAGTTCCCACCAAGCATCCGGGTCGGTGCTATTGACGTTGAACGGCCCACTCACCGACCAGTCGGCCGCGACCACGGGCGTCGCGGTCGCCCAAGGCGTCAGGCGAGGGTTCTCCGACCAACTCCCCGGCTCGGCAACCTTGAGGGGGGCCGAATTAAAACTGTCATCGAGTCGGGCCCAGTCCATCGCGCCCGCCAGATGCCGCAAGGCACCGACCGAAGGCAACGGCCACCCTGGTAAGGGAGTAAGCCTAAGGTCAGCATAAGCCCCCGGGGTGTTCGCCAGATGCTGGTTGATCGTCGTATCCTGCAAAGCACCGACCCCGGACGCCCCCGCCCAGTCCAAGGGAAGCAGCGAAGCCGCCAAAGGCGCACCCACGACCCACTGCGCCGCCTCCTCTGGCCGGGACAGATCCCAATGCGTCCGAAGCAGTTCGGTCGAACGCACGGCATGGGTCAGCTGCCCAACGCCGCGGGGTACCCACGAAACCCGGAGGCACGCCCGTCGCTCCTCGATGGTATACCCTCCGCTGTCCTCGCGCGAATAATCCCGCCCACTGACTTCGAGCCGAAAATCCGGGAACCAAACCTGGCTGATCTCATGCACGACCGGCGAAGGGTAATCCGCGATCGGCTTTTCCCGCGCAGGCTCTCCCGCCGCGGGCCGGAAGCGGAAAGACATCGGCGCAAGGAAACGGCAAGTGATCTCGATGCGATCCGTCGGAAGGAAGACCTGCGGCGAAGGCCGCTTCCAGCCCGGCCCATGCGCCGCCGACTCCAAATGCCAGGTTTCGCGACCCAGGACGCGCGAGAGACCTTGCGGCTGGACCGCGGGCGCCGGACTGAGGAAGGCGTAGGCCTCGCCAGGCAACAAGCCCCGCCGAGCCATCCCGTAGCGCGCCACATCTTCCACCTCACACCAAGACCATAAGCCAGCCTCGCGTGGGTATTGATTGAAGATCCCAAAATCCGCGACGGGACAGGCATCCAGCCAAGTCGACAGCACGGCGCCGGAATCTAAGTTGCGAACGGTGATCTCCGGCGCGCCCACCACTTCGAGGAGGTAAAGCTGACCGGAAGAATCGGCGAGCAAGGGGGCCGAGGCGGGATTCCAAAGAAGCCCGGAGACATGGAAGCGGAACCGATGCCGACCATCGGAACGTGCGTTGAAAACCCCGAAGCTCAGCCGAAGGTCGGCGACATGCGCGAGATGTCGGAATTGGCCCGCAGGTCCCCGAGCCACGGAGAACCCCAGCCCCAGCCCCCGCTCCTCCCGCAAATCAGCTACCTTGAAAGCATCGGTCACTTCTGGACCAACCAGGGCGGAGAGCACCTCCGCGGAAGCCAAGTCCCGTCGCCAGCCCCCACGCACAGGGTCCGTCAGCAATCCCCGCCCGCCCCAGTCCGTCCCGGCAACGTTCGCCCGACCGATGGCGGTGCGATAGAACCCCTCATCGTCCATCTGCCAGGCCAGTTTAGCCGCGGGCGAAGCGGGAGCGGCCGCCTCCCCCGAGGCCATGGCCTGCCGCCCGACTTGACTCCGGGCCCAACGGGATGACTGGACCGCCGTGGCGGCCGCCCCCCCGAGGTCATAGCGACATGAGATATCCTCACATCGCCACGACCAGCGGACGCCATCCACCACGCGATCACCCGCGAGGCGAAACGTCTCGAGCCCCGCCGCGCTGGACCGGGCAACCCGCATCACCCCATCGTCCATCGAGGTGGCGACAGTATCCACCCCCGCCCATTGCTGCACCTCCGCTTGCGCCAGCTGGAGCAGGGCGAAGGCATCGCGACGTAGCCGCTGTCGCGACTGCGCCGCGGCGACCTCCGCATGCGAGGGCGGCAGCCCAAGACAAACCAAGCAACAGAGGGCGCCCAAGCCGCTCAAAAGAAAGAGGACAGCGAGCAAAGCAAAGGCGCGGGAGCTTCTCATGGATAATGAACCTCACACCGTTTCCGTTGCCTCGCGCGGTGCAAATTCAGAGACACCTCACGCCTTCCTCCCATGAATTCGCGCCGCGTTAAAATCCGAGTCACTCGACCCCTCGCCTTACGGCCGGCGACGACCAATCCACCCGCCACGCGCCCGCTCCGTCTCGCAATCATCGAAGACCAAGCCGCCATCCGCGAGATGCTGGTCGAGTTACTAGGGCGGCAAGGCGGGCATGCCATTGTCGGCGCGGTGGCGACCGGCGGCGAGGGGCTTGAACTGGTGACCAAGGAGAAACCCGACCTCGTCCTGCTGGACATCCAGATGCCGGGAATGAGCGGTATCGAATTCCTGCGCCGGCTCCGCCGCGCCACGGACCGGACCCAAGTACTCGTCTTCTCGGCCCGTCAAGAGACGCAAGTGATCCGGAGTCTCGTTCAGGAGGGCATCCACGGGTACGTCAACAAGTCACAACGGTTCGCTGACTTGCGGGAAGCGGTCGAGAAGGTCGGCCACGGGGGCACTTGGTTCGATGACGCCTTCGGGCAGACGGTCCGCGAGGCCTTGGCCAATCCCCGGGCGCAGACCGACCGACAGATCGAGCAGTTGACGCCGCGCGAACGCGAAATCGCCTTACTCATCGGCCTCAGCCACAGCAGCAAGGAAGTCGCGGGCCGCCTGGGCCTGAGCATCAAGACCGCCGAAAACCACCGCTCCAACCTCATGCGCAAACTGGGCGTGCGGGATGTGGCTGGCCTCGTCCGTTACCTCGTTCGTCAAGGTCTAGTTGACCCTACTAATGAATAAAACCCGTCTTGAAAAATTCGCCTGCATTAAGGGAAACACCCTACCAATAAAGAATTCTAATTAGGTGATTTACTTGGTTAATGTTCGACCCGAACCCTCCCATCGCCTACACCTAACATGCAAATGAAAGCCCCGGCCCAGAAGACCAAGAGCGTGGTCATCATCGAAGACCAAACCGCCATCCGGGAACTCGTCACCGAGATGCTCGAAGGTCGAGGTAAATTCAAAGTCATCGGCTCGACGGCGGATGGCGCCGAAGGGGTCGAACTCGCCCTCAAGCTCAAACCGGACATCCTGATCTTGGATATCCTTCTGCCCGGCATCTCGGGCATCGAAGTCTTGCATCGCCTCCGCAACACGCTCCCGGAATTGCGCGTCCTGGTCTTCTCCGGTAAATCCGAAAAGCAACTTGCTCGCGGCCTCCTGAAAGAAGGCGTGCGCGGTTTCGTCAATAAGTCCGCACCGCTCTCCGAACTCCGCAAAGCGATGGATGCGATTTCCGAGGGCGAACCCTGGTTTAGCGAAGTGTATAACCGCGCCCTCGTCGAGGCGCTGAACAGCCCCGAGACCCGGGTAGACCAAATGGGGATCAACCTGACCGACCGCGAACGCGAGATCGCCGTCCTGCTGGCCAAGAGCCATACCAGCAAGGAAGTGGCGGCTAAACTCAACATCAGCACGAAGACAGCGGAGAACCACCGCACCAACTTGATGCGGAAACTAGGGGTGCATGATGTCGCGGGTGTCATTCGTTATGTCATTCGACAGGGGCTCTACGACCCGAGCGGGGAGGGTTGAGGTCAGCCTTGCTAGCCCCTGGTCAACGGGTAGAGATTGGGGCATGCGCCCCCCGCCCCGCTACCTCCTCTTGCTCGCCATCCTGACCTCCGCGCTGGCCGCCGAACCGGTGAAGTCCGCGCCCGCCCCCAGCTCCGTCGAGACCCCGGCCTTACGTTACGAGTCGCGCCTTCTTCGCGGCTGGTCGGTCCTGATTCGCGTCGAACTTTTGACCGAGGAAAAAAAGGCTGAGACCGAAAAAGGCCTCCTGCTCATCGGTAAACAATTGGAGGATGTCGAACGTCTGGTGCCGCCCAAGGCCGTGGCTCAACTCAAGAAAGTCACGCTTTGGCTCTCGCCCCCTTACGGCAAGGGGGCCGGGGCCGAGTACCACCCTGGGGCCGGTTGGCTCAAGCAAAACGGGCGCAACCCCGCCATGGTCAAGGGCGTCGAATTCTCCGGCGTCGCCAACCTCGACAAGGAAGTGCTGCGCATGCCCCTGCTCACCCTGCATGAACTCGCCCATGCCTACCACGATCAGGTGCTCGGCTTCAACCACCCAGAGATCAAGGCCTGTTACGACCAAGCGGTCGCCAACAAGTCTTACGATAACGTCAGCCGTAAGAACTGGCAGGGCAAGATTACCGAGGGCGTCAAGGCCTACGCGATGACCACCCCGATGGAATATTTCTCGGAGACGACCGAAGCCTTCTTCGGACAGAACGACTTCTTCCCCTACCACCGGAAGGAACTCGAAGCGCATGACCCGGCCATGGTGGCCGTGCTAAAAAAAGCCTGGGGAACTCCCTGAGGTTAGAGTCGGATCCTTAGCCGCGGCGAAACCTGCTTGCCGACCGGGCTGGACGGCTTTTTGCGGGGCCCATCCCCTTCGCTCTCCGGTCCTTTCAAGGCACGTTCGAACTCCGGGGGCATCGGTGCCGTCGCGACGAATCGCACGGTAGCTCCTTGCCAGGGAAAGGTCACCTCGGTCGAGAAAGCGTGGAGAAACAGGCGCTTGAAACCGCGGCCGGTCCCCACGGCCTTGTTGAAATCAAAGTCGCCGTAAGTGCGATCGCCCAGGATCGGGTGGCCATGCTGGGCCGTCTGCACCCGCAATTGATGGGTCCGGCCGGTGCGCGGCTCCAACCTCAGCAAGGAGAGCGGCAAATCGCCGGTCGCCGACCGTTCCCACTGGTAGAGGGTGACCGCCGACATCCCGCCCCCCTCGGTAGCCGCGGAACGGACGCTATTACCCGGGCCGCGGGTCTTCACCAGCTGATCCTGCCAAGTGCCGCGGGGGGTGCGCAGCCCCCGACCGCGGACCAGGGCGAGGTACTTCTTGGCGACCTGAGACTTGGCGAATAGTTCCCGGACGAGTTTGGCAATCGCTTCGTCCAAGCAAAGCAAGAGGACGCCGCTGGTAGGGGAGTCGAGGCGATTGAGGAGGTAAACGCGGCGGATCCCGCCCTGGCCGTCGCGCACATGGAAAGCTTCCTCTTCCATGGAGTAATTGCCCGCGATGAGCACTTCGCCCTTTTCCACGGGCTCGCCCGGATTGGGGTGAGCCAAGATACCGTCAGGTTTCTCGACCGCAAACAGCCCGCAAGGATGCTGCTCCAAGACGCGCACACCACGACCAAAAGGGATCCATTCGAGCGCGCTCATACCCTTCATTGATAATAGAAGCGGAAAGTGACAACATCCTCTTCACCGAAGAGCGCGACCATGTCAGGCCGCCAGGCATCAAAGGGGGCGCAAGCCGAGATCGCATCCTTGCAGGCAAAGGTCTGCATCGTGGGCACACTCGTCTCCACGACGGTGAGGTCGGTCACGGTACCATCCCGGTGCAACTTGAAGCGCACGAGCACCGTGCCCCTCTCGTAATTTGGGATGCCGGCGCGGAAGAGGATATCCCACCAGGTCGACTGGATCGCCTCCCTCATCCGCTGCGCATAGTCGCCGTAATTACTGAAACGCGCGTCGACAGCCACCATACCGGCCTGATTGACCCCGGTATTTCGCCGAAGCAGCATGCCGGTCGTACCAGCTGGAGCCGCCCGGACCCGCGGGTGATCGGGATCCACCGCCGGTGCGAGCGTGGGGGAAGGCTTGGTGGTTTGGCCGACCTTCGGCATGAGGCCCGCCACGGCAGAAGCGGTGCCAGGTTGGCCTTCCGTCGACATCTTGGCGGCCTCCTCCTGACTCTTCGGGATTCCTTGGGCCACGCGGAGGGCGGTCTCCTCTTGTCCGGGCGAAGCCGGCAAGAAGGACTTAGTGGGCGCTTTCTCCGGCACCGGCTGGGCGGCCCGCTGGTTGCGTGCCGCCACATAGGGCGTCGGCAGGACGGGCGCCTCCCGGTTGGCCCGGGCATTGGTCTCGATCGGAATCTGCCGCATGGAGGGCGCGAGCCGGCTGTCGGGCACCGTTGCCGTCGAACGCTGCACCTCCAAGGGGCGCAAGAGCAGGATCTGCCGTGTCTGGAAGTGGGCGGGAGTCAGGAGAACGAGCAACACGTGCAGGAGCAGTGAAGCCCCGGCGGCGAACGCCATGATCCGCAAGTCGCTGCGTGTTTCTTCCTGCACACCCCGAAAGTTAACACCCTCGGGCCCGACTTCAAGGTCGGTCAGCGGGGGGCGAACTCGCGGTGCAAGTCCGTCAGGGTGCGCCGGCAGTCCTCACGCGTCCCCACGACCACATAAAGTTGGAAGGTGTGGTCACCAGGCGCGATCGGCGCCCCCTGACGCAGGCGGAAGACGCAATTCCACTTCACAACCTGCTCCCGGGAGAATTGAAACCGCCCATAACCAGGGCCAAGTTGGCCCACCGGCCCACGCGACGGGGAGAAAACGCCCATGGCATGGGAACCCGAGGCCGTCGAGAGGACGACCGGGGAGGCGATTTCGCCATCTTGCCGGGGGAGCGGCTGCAAAGTCGAGGTGCGGGCGTCAAAACGCAGTTCCTGACCAAAGGCCATCGGCATGTAGCCGGTCAAGGCCTCGAACTGTAGGAACTGGTGGGAGCGATCCGCCGGGACGGTGAAAGTGACGCGATAGTCGAGGGCATGCTCCATGCCCGGCCGACCAATACGGACCGACTTGCTCAGGCGATGCTGGGAAAGCGCCTCGCGATTCTGGGCTAGCTGGCCGTGCGACCGCATTCCGGGATCAAGCCAATAAGCCATCCGCGTCCGGGTCGAGAGCACGCCATCCTTGACGGAGAGGAACTCCAGCTGGCTGGTCGAACGCGGCCCCAACGCATCGACCACGGAGCCAGCCTCGGTCGGGTTGTAGCACTCGACATGGAAGACCCCGTCGACGTCCGCGTTGAGCGCAGACTGAAGCTGCCGGCCATGGTCATGCGAATCGATGAATTCGACCCCATCCCACTTCAGCGAATCGATGGCGCCCGCCAGCCGGGAGGTCGTGCGGATGACAAGCGGCTTACCGCCGACGATACCAGTGAGCTCGGCATCACCGCTCACCGATGGGACCTGCGCCAGCGCCAACACCGGCAGCAATAGCCAGCCGGCCTTCATGCGACGAGCCTCCCCAGGACCCCGAGCGCAAGCAGGCGGGAGTGCACAAACTCAACGGGTAAGCCCATGATCGTGGAGATCGGCCGCTGAAAGTCGTCGATGATGATCTCCTTGCCTTGCTGGATACCATAGGCCCCGGCCTTATCCAAGGTATCCACGAGGGACTGGTAACGGGTGATGTCTTCGTCGGAAAGGCTCCGGAATCGCACCCACGCCGTCACATCGTGCACCTCATCGATACCGAGGGCCGGGGCGAGCAAGCAGATCCCCGTATGGACCGTGTGCTCCCGACCGGAAAGGCGGCGGAGCATCGCCCGCGACTCCGCGAGGTCAGCTGGCTTGTTCAACGCACGATCGCCGAGAGCCACCGTGGTGTCGGCACCGAGCACCAAGGCGTCGGGGTGGAGACGCGAGACCGCCGCGGCCTTGATCCGGGCATTATGCAGGACCATCTCACGCGGGTCGGTCCGCGGGTCCTCGTGCTCAGTCACCGCGGCCACCTGGATGGAGTGAGGAATGCCGGCTTCGCGCAGCAGTTCCGTGCGACGAGGCGACGCGGAAGCAAGGATAAGGACGAGCGGCGAGGGCACCCCGACCAACAAGCGGAATATCCGGCGGAAGACAACCGCAAGCGGCCGGGGCATTTACGCGTTTACTCCCGACCCACGGCCGATACCCCTTGGGCGACCCGCCCGCCGTGCGCCCCACCCTGCTCCTCCTCACCTGCCTCGGGCTTCACCTGCCCCTCGTCGCCGATGAAAGCGTCCGGCGTTTCCTCCGGCACCCCGAGGCTTGGTTCGCCTCGGCCGAGGCCAGCCAAGTGGCAGCGATCGTCCTAAGTTTCCAGTGCGCGTCCGGCGGGTGGCCCAAAAACACCGATACCATCAGCAAGGCTTACGCGGGCGACCGCACGAAGCTCGTGCCGACTTTCGATAACAAGGCGACCGTGGACGAACTCCGCTTCATGGCGCGGATGTTTAATGCGACCAAGGAGGCCAAGTACCGTCAGTCGTTCGACCGCGGCCTGGCCTACGTGCTCTCCGCCCAGTACCCGAACGGCGGCTGGCCGCAGTTCTTCCCGCTGCGCCAGGGCTACTGGGATCACATCACCTTCAACGATGATACCATGGTGCGCGTGCTTAGCTTGGTGCGTGAAGTGGCCACCGAACCGACCTACACGTTCCTCGAGGCGCCGACGCGCCAGGCCTGCCGCAAGGCCTTCGACCTCGGCGTCACTTGCATCCTGAAGTGCCAGATCATCGTCGACGGCCAGCCGACCGTCTGGTGTGCACAACACGACGAAGTGACCTTGGCCCCCGCCAAGGCCCGCGCCTACGAACTACCCTCCTTCAGCGGTGCCGAGTCCGTGGGCATCGTCCGGCTACTCATGAGTTTGGAAAACCCCTCGCCCGAGGTGAAGGCCGCCATCGAGGGAGCCGTGCGCTGGTTCGAGGCTCACAAGGTCACCGGCCGCCGCCTCCGCAAGGAAACGGACCAAGCCGGGAAGTCCAACCTCGTGATGGCCGCCGACCCCAAGGCTCCCGCCCTGTGGGCACGCTTCTACGACCTCCGGACCGGCCAGCCCTTCGTCTGCGACCGGGACGGCGTCCCCAAGCCGAACCTCGCCGACCTCGGCTACGAGCGGCGCAACGGCTACAGTTGGTTCGGTGAATACGCGCGCGACCTATTGGTGCAGGATTACCCGACCTGGAAGCAGTCCCTCCGCTGACGGAACTCTCGGCATCGGCTTGCACTCATAGTTCATAATGCCTTTATGAAAGGCCTGCCCCTCTGCCCGTGCGTCCGACCGTCCCCCTTTTCTTCGCCCTGATGGCCCTCGCCGCCGGGCCCGCTGTCGCCCGAGCCGGGGACGAGGTGCAAGCTGAAAAGGCCGTCGCCCTGCTGGAAGCGCGTTGCTTCAAGTGCCACAGTCACGCCGCCGGCAAGAACAAGGGCGGTCTGGTCATGGATTCCCTCGCCGGCCTACTGGCCGGCGGCGACGACGGGGCCGCGCTCATCCCGGGCAACCCGGAGAAGAGCCGCTTCCTCCGGAACATCCTTTCGACCGACCCCGAGAAGATGATGCCCCCGAAGGGCGATCGGCTCACGACGGCGGAGGTCCGATTGCTCACCGACTGGGTCCAGACCGGGGCAAACTGGCCGGCGAGCCGAGCCACGGCGAAGGGCGCGGCCAAATACCTACCCGGCACCATCGGCGCCAAGGAACGGGCCTGGTGGGCCTATCAACCGGTCCAGCGAGTCGAACTGCCGGCCGGAAATACGACCAACCCGATCGATCGTTTCGTCGACGCCCGCCGGAGCCAGGCCGGTCTCGCGCCCGCGCCGCCCGCCGAACGGGCGACCTTAATCCGCCGGGCGAGCTTCGACGTGACGGGCCTACCGCCGACCCCGGCCGAGGTGGAGGCCTTCGTCGCCGACCCGGACCCGCTGGCCTATGAGAAACTGGTCGACCGGCTGCTCGCCTCCCCCGCCTATGGCGAACGGCAAGCCCGCGCCTGGCTCGACCTGGTGCGCTACGCCGACAGCGACGGCTTCCGCATCGATGATTTCCGCCCGACGGCGTGGCGCTACCGCGACTATGTCATCGAGGCCTTCAACACGAACAAGCCCTATGACCGCTTCGTGCAGGAGCAGTTGGCGGGCGACGAGCTCTTCCCCGGCGACCCGGCTGCATTGACGGCGACGGGCTACCTCCGTCACTGGATCTACGAGTACAACAACCGTGACGCGCGGGGCCAATGGGAGACGATCCTGAACGACCTGACCGACACGACGGGCGACGTCTTCCTCGGTGCGGGGATGCAGTGCGCCCGCTGCCACGACCATAAGTTCGACCCGATCCTGCAGCGCGATTACTTCGCGCTCCGTGGTTTCTTCACCAATGTGCTACCCGTGGAGGACCGCGCAGCCTGGACCCCCGCGGAGGCGGCCGACCACGCGACCAAACAAGCCGCCTGGGACAAGCGCACCGCGGAGACCCGGACCGCCCTCGCGCAACTGGAGAAGAAATATCGCGAAAAAGCTGAAAAAGAAGCCGTGAAGCGCTTCCCCGACGACGTGCAGGCGATGCTCCACAAGCCGGCGGTGGACCGCTCCCCGCTGGAGACCCAGGTCGCCGCACTCGCTTGGCGGCAGGTCGACTACGAGTTCAACCGCCTCGATGGCTCCATCAAGGGCGAGGATAGCGTCAAGCATGCCGACCTGAAACGGAAACTGGCCGAGGCCGATGCCCAGAAACCGAGCCCTCGCCCGACGGTGCTCGCCGTGACCGAGACGGGCGCGATCGGGCTGGACCCGACGATTCCGAAGAAAGGGACGGTGGTGCCGCCCGCATTCCTCTCGGTGCTGAGCGCGACGGTCCCGGCCGCGCCCGCCCAAATCACGCCACCCGCTGACGGTCGAACCACGGGACGTCGCTCCGCGCTCGCGCGCTGGTTGACGGAGCCGGCCAACCCGTTCACGGCCCGCCTCGCGATGAACCGACTCTGGCAGCTTTACTTCCGGCGTGGCTTGGCCCCAAACGCGAGCGACTTCGGGCGACTCGGCGAACCGCCCTCCCACCCCGAGCTGCTGGATTGGCTCGCCGCGGAGTTCATGGCGAAGGGCTGGGACCAGAAGGCCATGCATCGCCTCCTCCTGACGAGCGCGACCTACCGGCAATCCTCCCGCCACCCCGAGTCGAACGCGGGCAACCTCAAGGACCCCCAGAACACCCTGCTCTGGCGCTTTCAGCCGCAGCGACTGGAAGCCGAACAGATCCGCGACGCCCTCTTCGCCGCCACCGGCGAACTGAAGGTGGAGAAACGGGCGGGGCCTGGCCAGGTGTACGGCGAGCCGATTCGCAGCATCTTCACACGCATCATGCGCAATAACCGCGACCCGCTGGCCGACGTCTTTGACGCACCGCAGTGGTTCGGCAGCGCGGCTTCGCGCGATGTCACCACGACCCCGATTCAATCATTATTGCTCCTGAATAGCCCCTTCATGCTCAAGCGCGGCGAGGCCTTGGCCGACCGCCTCATGAAGGAAGTCCCCGGCGACGAGCCTGCCCAGGTCCGCCGGCTCTACCGTCTGCTCTTCGCCCGCGACCCCTCCTCGGCGGAGGCGGCCCGGGCGCTGGCCTTCCTCGCCGAGGTCCGCGGGCAGAAGCCCGACGCCACGGCCCAGACCGCGGCGGCCCTCGAGTTCACGCCCGAGAAAGTGCCTTTCCGCGATGGCCAAGGGCTGCGCCTTGAGGCGGGCAACCCGCACCTCCTGACGGCCGAACGGACCACCCGCCTCGACCTCGCGAACGGCTTCACCATCGAGGCGGTCATCGTACCGCGCTCGGTCAGCGACAGTGGGGCGGTCCGCGCGATCGCCGCCCAAGGCGTGACCAGCAAGAAGGAAGCCTCCTGGCAGTTCGGCATCACCGGCCAGAAGTCGCGCCGCGCCCCGATGGTGCTGGTGTTGCAGTGCCACGGCGACCTCGCCGACGGCAAGTTCGGCGAAGCGGTCTACTTCTCAAACCTTCGGCTCACGATGCACAAACCTTACTACGTGGCGGCCGCACTGACCTTCGCCAAGGACGGTCGACCGGGCCACGTGGCCTTCACCCTCAAGGACCTCGCGAATGACGACGAGCCGCTGCTGCACGACCAGGTGGCCGGGCAACTCGCCCGCCTCGACACCGGCACGCACCCGTTCCACCCCGGCGGCAAGCATGCCGAACCCGAAGGCTCGTTCCACGGCGTGATCGACGATGTCCGCCTGAGCGCCGGGGCTCTGCCGGACGCGCGCCTGCTGTACACCTCCGAGGACGCGCAACCATCCACGCTCGGCTTCTGGCGTTTCGAGAACAAGACCGGCCTGATGAAGGACTCCTCCGGCCAAGGTCGCGACCTGACCGTCGACAACGCCAAGAAAGCGCCGGCAACCCGCGCCGACCGGACCCCGCTGGCCGCCCTGTGCCACGCCCTGCTTAATTCCTCCGAATTCCTCTACGTCGAATGAACGACCCCCGCTGCCATCGCGTCGAAGCCTCGTCTTCCCGCCGCGACTTCCTCTTCAACGCGGGACTGGGTCTCGGCGCCATGGCCTTCAGCGACCTGCTCGCCAAGGAGCTGACCGCCCCCGGGACCCCGCTCCCGGCGGGCGTCGGCCAGATCAAGCCGCGCGCCAAACGCGTCATCTTCCTCTTCATGGAAGGCGGCCCTTCACAGATGGACCTCTACGACCCGAAGCCCCTGCTGAATCAATTGGCGGGGCAGCGCCTCCCGGACAGCTTCGGCTCCGTCATCACCGCGATGGGGGAATCGAAATCGCCCTTGCTTGCATCCCGGCGTGCGTGGAAGCAACACGGGCAGTCCGGCCAATGGTTCTCGGACTGGATCCCGCACATCGCCTCCTGCTCCGATGATCTCACGGTCATCCGCTCCTGCAAGGCCGACGGCATCAACCACTCCGCCGGCGTCTGCCAGATGAACACCGGGTCGATCCTCGCGGGCAAGCCCTCGCTGGGTTCCTGGATCAACTACGGCATCGGCTCCGTGAACAGCAATCTTCCCGCGTTCATCGTAATGCAGGACAACCAGGCCTCCGTGATCAACGGGCCCCGCAACTGGGGGGCCGGCTTCATGCCCGCCGTCTACCAGGGCGTGCGCATTTCCGGCGGCTCCGAACCGATCCCCCACCTGAACACGCCCGAGGCCGTCAGCGCCGACCTCCAGAAGAGCAAGCTGCAGCTGATCACCAGCGTGAACAAGGAGTTCGCCGACCGCTACCCCGACCGCTCCGAGCTCGGCGCGCGCCTGGCCGGCTACGAGCTGGCCGCGCGGATGCAGGCCGAGGCCCCTGGAGTCGTGGACCTCACCGGCGAGACCGAGGCGACCCGCCAGCTCTACGGGCTCGACGACAAGACCACCGAAGGCATGGGCCGCCTCTGCCTGCTCGCCCGCCGGATGGTGGAGCAAGGCGTCCGCTTTGTGCAGATCTACCATGGGGCGGGCTCCAAGTGGGACGCTCACGCCAAAATTGAATCCAACCACGCCGGGCTGTGCGCCTCCATGGACAAGCCCGTCGCCGGCCTGCTCAAGGACCTCAAGGCCCGCGGCCTGCTCGAGGACACGCTCGTCGTCTGGGGCGGGGAGTTCGGGCGCACCCCGATGTCGGAGAAAGGCGATGGCCGCGACCACAACCCGACCGGTTTCACCATGTGGATGGCCGGCGGCGGAGTGAAAGGTGGCCAGACCATCGGCAGCACCGACGAACTCGGCCTCCGTGCCCAGGAGACCCCATTGCACGTCCATGACCTCCATGCGACCATCCTGTGGCTGCTGGGCATCGACAACATGGGCCTGACCTACCGCTACAAAGGCCGCCCGGAACGCCCGACCCAGAACGAGGGCGAGCCCTACAAGAAAATCATTGGCTAACTTATGCGCCTGACATTGCTCGCTCTCGTCCTGCTGGCCGCCGCCGCCGGCGCCGCCGAACACCGCATCAAGCCGGGCGAAGACCCGCAGGCGGTCCTCGACGCGGCGGCCGCGGGCGACAAGCTGACCTTCCTCCCCGGCCTTCACCAGCACGGCCTGAAGAAGCACCGGTCCATCCTCTACGTGGACAAGTCCGTCGAGATCGAACTCATGGCCGGCGCGACGCTCAAACTGGCGGATGGCGTCTGCCGCAAGGAAAGCATCGGCGAGATCACCACGGACCAGGACTCGGGCAAGAAGATCGACGACCTCGAGGTCGGTGGGGCGTTCGACCTGAAGAAGGACCAAGTCGACGGTTCCGAACTCTTTGGCAGCACGGTCTACACGATCATCGTCACAGGCGGGAAGAACGGCACGCCGGACACCCTCGCCTGGGGCGACGGCAAGCTCTTCGACACCCCCCACCAAGGTATCCCGATCACCGGCGACTGGCAGGAACTCAGCCACGGCGTGAAGGTCCGCTTCGCGAACCAGACCGGCCACGGCGCCCGCAGCCTCTGGTTCGTCTCCTACGACGCCCCCGAAGCCTATGGCATCCGTATCGGCCATGGCCGCCAAGCCGAGATGATCGCTGGCGTGCGCATCACGGGCAAGGGCACCATCGACCTCAATGCCACCCATAATGACCAGCCCAGCGGGCTGGTGAAGAACATCAACGCCTGCGTGCTCATTCACGGCCGCGTCCGCAACGTTCTCGTCGAAGGCATCACGATGACGGACACCATGCGCGCGGTGATGATGTACGGCGAACACACCGGGCAGTTCCTGCCAGGCGGCAAGGTCGGTCCCGGCGAATCCTTCGACGCCGAGAACATCACGATCCAGTTCACCCGCACGCTCAATCCCAACGGCAGCGGGACCCTGCTCGGCCACCCCTCCTTCCGCGGGGGGCTACGCAACGTCCGCTGCAACCATAACTATTTCGAGACCAAACTCACCGCCATCGAACCGAACTTCAACCTCGACGGCTATGAGGTCATCGGGAACCACATCAAGAGCGACGGCGAGGCCATCCACTGCTGGCGTCACTCGAAGAACGGCGTCATCACCGATAACCTCCGCCTCGGTGACACGACCTCCCGCAAGGTGGTCAGCGTCAACGCCCCCACCGGCTGGGAAGCCCCGATGCCGCCAATGATGCGGAATAACCGCAACGCCCTCGGTGACCGTGCCCAAGGCCCTGTCAGCAGTCTCGAACCAAAGCCCTTCGGCCGCCGCCTGTTAGTCAGCGATTACGTCGGCAACCAGGTCGCGATCGTCGCGGCCGATGGACGCGTAGAATGGTCCACGCCCGCCGAGAAGCCGCAGGACTCCTGGCTCCTCCCCAACGGCAACGTGCTCTTCAGCCACGTCAAAGGCGCCAAGGAAGTGAAACCGGACCAGTCCGTGGCCTGGGAGTACCTCGCCGATGCGAAGACCGAGATCCAGAGCTGCCAGCCTCTCGCCGACGGACGCGTGCTCGTGGTCGAATGCGGCCCGGGCCGCCTCCTTGAGATCGGCCGAGATGGGAAGATCGCCAAGGAGATCAAAGTCCCCCTGACGCCCACCATCAAGACCCACGAGCAGATGCGGGGGTGCCGCAAGACGGCCGACGGACGCTACCTCGTGAGCGCCAAGGGTGATCGTGCGGTCCTCGAACTTGCCACTGACGGCAAACTTCTCCGCTCCCAGCCGGTCAATGGTGACATCCATGACGTCCGTGAGCTCGCCAACGGCAACTGGCTCGTCGCCCTCGGCGAAGGCGACGGCGTCGTGGAATACGACAAAGCCGGCAAGATCGTCTGGAGCATCGGTCGCAACGAAGTCACCGACAACCCCCTCTACCTGGCGAGCTCCGTTGAGCGCCTCGCTAACGGCAACACCATCGTCATGAACTGGCTCGGCCACGGCCACCTTGGTGCGACCGCCCAGATCTTCGAGGTCGATGCCCAGAAGAAGCTCATCCGCCAGTTCACCGACCACCGCCAGTTCACCAGCATCAACCACATCCAGGTGCTGGAGTAAGCGCAGGTTCAACTGGGTAGGCCGACCCATAAATCCGCCCGCAACCACGGGTCGGTTACGGTGTCTTATTTAGGCCATTGCATGCCATCTCCCCATGGCGATAACCAAGGCAACCCACCCCTTTGGCTTCCCACTTCCGATTCCTCACCTGGCTTGGTCTTTGCCTGACCACCCTCTCGGCCGCCGACCTCAAGCCAGCGGACCTAGAGTTCTTCGAGTCGAAGATCCGCCCGGTGCTCGTCGCCGAATGCTACGAATGCCACGACGCCAAGAAGCAGAAGGGTGACCTGCGCCTCGATTATCGCGATGGCTTGCTCAAGGGCGGCGAGGAAGGTCCCGCCATCGTCCCCGGAGACGCCAAGAAGAGCCTCCTGCTCCAGTCCATCAACCACACCCACGAGACCCTCCAGATGCCGAAGAAGCGGCCGAAGCTCGACGCGAAGATCATCGCGGACTTCGCCGATTGGGTGAACCGCGGCGCCCCTGACCCGCGAACCAAGGCCCCCGAAGGCTCGATCACACCGGCTTGGTCCGACCTCCTGACCGTCCGCAAGAGCTGGTGGAGTTTCCAGCCGATCACCTCGCCTTCCGTTCCGGCCGGAAAAGCCGCCAGCCCCATCGATCGCTTCCTCGACGCCAAGATCGCCGCCGCGGGCATCACGCCCTCCGCGCCGGCCGACAAAGCCACGCTTATCCGCCGCGCGACCTACGTGCTGACGGGTTTGCCACCCTCCCCCGCCGAGATCGCCACCTTCGAAGCCGACATGTCTCCTGAGGCCTTCGCCAAGGTCGTCGACCGCCTGCTGGCCTCACCCCGCTTCGGCGAACACTTCGCCCGCCACTGGATGGATCTCGTCCGCTACGCCGACACGCATGGTAGCGAAGGCGATCCCGCCATCCCGCAGGCCTGGCGTTATCGCGATTACCTGATCCGGGCCTTCAATACCGACGTCCCTTACGACCAGTTCATCCGCGAACAGCTTGCCGGCGACTTGTTACCCAACCCGCGCATCAACCCGGAGGAGGGCCTGAACGAATCCGCCTTGGGAAGCGGGCATTTCCGCCTCGTCGAGCATGGCTACCAGCCCGTCGATACGGTCGACGAGCAGGTACGCAACGTCGACAACCAGATCGACGTGACCTCCAAGACTTTCCTCGGGCTGACGGTGGCGTGCGCCCGCTGCCACGACCATAAGTTCGACGCCATCAGCCAAGCCGACTTCTACGCCCTGTATGGCATCTTCGCGTCCTCCCGACCGGGACAGGTCACGGTGGACTCCCCCGCCCTGCTGAATCGAAACCGCCAGCAGCTCGAGGCGCTCAAACACGACCTGCGCACGGAACTGGCGGCCGACTGGCGCCGCCAGGCGGAAGCTTTGCCCGACGCGCTCGCTCGCCTGCGCGCCACCGTTGCCGAACGGGCCCAACTCACGGCGCGGCTGACCGTCCTTGAACGCTCGACCAGCGCCGAGGCCTTCCGCCGGCGGCTGACAAATCCCACGCAAACCGGGCCGACCCCCCGCCATGTCTGGACTTTCGAGCGCGATGGGCGCGATACCATCGGGGGCCTCGAAGCCCAACTCGAAGGCGGCGCCTTCATCAAAAACGGCCGGCTGATTCTCGATGGCGAAAAGGCCTTCGCTGAAACCTCCCCGACAACGGCCACCCTGACAGCCAAGACCCTCGAAGCCTGGGTCGTCCTGCCGACGCTCGACCAACACGGCGGGGGCGTGATCACCGTCGAGACCATCGGCGGGGGTATCTTCGACTCGCTGGTCTTCGCCGAGAAACAGAAAGCGAAGTGGATGGCGGGCAGCAACAACGGCGTCCGCACCCAAAACGTGGCCGGCCCGGCCGAGACCGCCCAGCCGGGTGACCTCATCCACCTTGCGATCGTCTATCACCCCGACGGACGCATCGAACTCTACCGCAACGGCCAGCCCTATGGCGCCGGGTACGCCCCCGCCAATGAGCGGGCCGCCCTGCCGACTTTCGCTCCGGACAAGTCCCACTTGCTCTTCGGCCGACGTCACACCGGCGGCGGCAATGCCTTTCTCCGCGGCGAGATCGAGGAAGCCAGGCTCTATGACCGGGCCTTGACCGGCGCGGACATCAGCGCCTCGTTCCATGCCGGGACGGCACGCAGCGAGACCTCCGTCGCGGAGAGTGCTCTGCGCACCCTCCCGGCGGAAGCCGCGGCCTTGCGCGCCCGACTGGCGGCCCTCCCCGCCGCGTCCCCACTCGAGTTGGCACTGAGTGACACCCAAGCCCCCGATCACCCGCTACGCTTCCTTGGCGAGAAGGCCAACGGGCTGCGACCGGACTCCCAGAAGGTCGACCCAGCCTGGGACCTAGCCGGGGCCGGGGCCGATGGCTGGTTCCGCTCTGGTAATGGGCTCGCTGCCCGCCACAGCCCAGGGGAATTCCGGGTCATGGAGGAAGGGCCCGAGATTCTCCGCCAGGTCCTGCCTTCAGGCCTACACTCCCACCTGATCTCAACCCGCCACAGCGCGACCCTGACTTCACCGCGTTTCCGCGTGACCACGGATTTCGTGAGTGTGCAGGCCATGGGTAAAGGGGCGACCTTGCGGCTCATTCCTGACAACTACCCGCTTTCCCCGGGAGGCAGCCGCTTCCCGAAGGCGAGCATCAACTCGGACCAGCCGACTTGGATCACTTTGGATACCGCGTACCGCAAGGGTTCCTTCGCGTACCTGGAATTGACGCTGCCGGCCGACTCGACCAACCCCGAGGGTGATCTCGCCAAAGTCGGCTGGTATGGCGTGCGCCAGGTCGTCTTCCATGCCACGCGTGACAGCGGACCGTCGGGAAAGGCGCGCGTCGTCGCCGACCCCACCGGCTTTGGCGATGTCGCCCAAGCCGCCGCGACCTTGGTCGAGGCCGCCCGGGCCTGGGGGCGAGACGAGGCCGACGAAGCCCAAGCCGCCTTGCTGGATGCCGCCGTCCGCCACCGGGTACTGTCCGCCCGCGCCGACCGGTCGCCCCGACTCGCCACCTTGGTCGCCGAGTACCGCCGACTCACCGGCGAGATCACGGCCCCTCGGCGTGCCCCGGGTCTGCTGGAAGCGGCGGGCTTCGATCAGCCGCTCTACGTCCGCGGTGAACACACCAAGCCCGCCAGCGCCATTCCGCGACGCTACCTCGAAGTCTTCGACCCCCAACCGTTCCCAACGGCCGGCAGCGGTCGCCTCGAACTGGCCGAGAAACTGGCCTCGCCCGATAACCCGCTCACGCCGCGCGTGATGGCGAACCGACTTTGGCACCATGCCTTCGGCCGCGGGCTGGTCGGGACGGTCGATAACTTCGGCCGCCTCGGCGATCAACCGACCCACCCGGAGCTGCTCGACTACCTCGCGCACCGCTTCGTCGACCAGCAGTGGTCCGTAAAAAGCCTCCTCCGTGAACTGTTGCTGACGGATGCCTTCCGACGTTCCAGCTTGCCCACGCCCTCCGCCTTCGCGAAGGACGCCAATAACGACCTACTGGGCCACGCCCGCGTCCGTCGCCTTGAAGGCGAATCCCTCCGCGACTCGCTCATCACCTTCACCGGGAAGCGGGAAGACCGGATGTACGGGCCGGGCGACAACGCCCTGGCCACCCCCGCCCAGCAGGTCCGTCGCAGCGTCTACCTGACGATCCGCCGCAACACCCTCAACCCGCTGATCACGACCTTCGACGGCCCGAAGCCCTTCACGACCGTGGGCCGGCGCGACGCGACAAATGTCCCGGCCCAGTCGCTCACCCTGCTCAATGACGGCTTCGTCCTCGAAGCGGCCAAGGGATGGGCGGCGAGGCTCGACCCCGCCCTGCCCGACGCAAGCAAGGTCGATACCCTCTTCGTGGAAGCCCTCGGGCGCAAGGCCACGCCCCCGGAGCAAGCCACCGCGGCGCGCTACTTGACCGACCTCCGCATGACGCACGCTGCCCGACCAGCCCAGGCTTGGGCGGACTTCGCGCAGTCCGTGCTCAACCTCAAAGAATTCCTCTACCTCAAATAACATGCACCCGCTGACCCGCCGCGAACTGCTCCGCCGCTGCTCCCTGGGCTTCGGCGGCATCGCCCTATCCGGCCTGCTGGCCTCGCCCGCCTTTGGCGCCGAGACCTCCGGCAAGCGCCCACTCAAAGCCAAGGCGAAGAACGTGATCTTCTGCTACATGTCCGGTGGCGTCTCGCACGTCGACTCCTTTGACCCCAAGCCCGCCCTGCGCAAGCTCCATGGCCAGGCGATGCCCGTCCCCGTCCAACGCACCGTCTTCAATAATAACGGGAATATCATGGGCAGCCCATGGGAAGCGAAGCGCTACGGCCAGTCGGGCCTCGAGCTAACCAACCTTTTCCCGCGGATCGCCAGTTGCGCCGACGACCTCACCGTCGTGCGGTCGATGACCAGCAAGGTCAGCGAACATGCCCAAGGAAACTACTTCTTCCACACGGGCTTCCCGTTCATGGGCCACCCCAGCGCCGGGGCTTGGCTGACCTACGGACTGGGCAGCGAGAACCAAAACCTACCGGGCTTCGTCGTCCTCCAGAGCGGCGGCGCCGTCGTGCCCCACGGCGGGGTCGGCCTCTTCAGCAACGGTTACCTGCCGGGCCAGTACCAGGCCTCCGTCATCAAAGCCGACGGCCCCTTACCCCTAGCGAACATCAAGCCCAGCGAGGCGGATGCGACCCAGCGCCGTCGGCTGGGCTTCATCAACGAGGTCGACCGGGCTTTCGCGGAAGCCACCCGGGAACCGCAGGTCGAAGCCGCTATCCGCAACTACGAGACCGCCTACCGCATGCAGGCGGCCGTCCCCGAGATCTGCGACCTCAGCGGCGAGTCCGACGCCACCAAGCAGCTGTACGGCATCGACTCGCCCGACAAACTCACGGCGAGCTATGCACGGCAGGCCCTGCTCGCCCGCCGCCTCGTCGAACGCGGCGTCCGGTTCGTCGAACTGAGTTGCCTCACTTCGGGCATCGGCGCCGGCGGCGCCCCCAACCCGTGGGACCAACATGGCGCCATCGAGAAAGGCCACGGCGCGATGGCGCACCAAGTCGACCAACCGATTGCCGGACTGCTCAAGGACCTCAAGCAACGCGGCCTCCTCGACAGTACCATTGTCATCTTTTCCGGGGAATTCGGCCGCACGCCCTTTTCACAGGGTAGCGACGGGCGCGACCACAACCCTTACGGTTTCAGCCTCTGGGTGGCCGGCGGCGGCTTCAAGCCGGGCATGGCCTTCGGCGCCACCGACGAACTTGGCTACTATGCGGTCGATAAGCCGCTCACGGTTTATGATTTCTGGGCCACGATCCTTCACCAGCTTGGCATCGATCACGAGAAACTCACCTACCGCTTCGGCGGCCGCGACTTCCGCCTCACCGACGTGCATGGTAACGTCGTGAAGGAGATCATTGGATAGGGCTGGGGCGAGCCTCCCCACCTATCCACCTCGGTCCGTCCGTAACCTGAGCTCTTTACTCTAAATTCTTATTCCTAACCATCCTGACCCATCCCTAACCTAGTCCCATTTTTTCGTCACCCCATGCTCTCCCGCCTCCTTCCCCTCCTCGCCGCGGCAACCCTCTCCGCCGCGTCCGTCTCGACCTTCGCCGGTAATGGCGAGAAGGGCTACGCCGGCGACGGCGGCCCGGCCACCGCGGCGAAGATGGACAACCCTTTCGGCGTGGTCCGCGGTCCCGACGGCGCAATCTGGTACTGCGAATACACCGGCCAGCGCATCCGGCGCGTGGACAAGGACGGCAAGATCACGCTGATCGCCGGCACCGGCAAGGCGGGTTACTCGGGCGACGGCGGCCCGGCCACCGCGGCGACCTTCAGCCTCCCCCATGAACTGCGCTTCGGTCCGAAGCGCGGCAACCTCTTCGTCGTCGACATGCAGAACCACGCGGTCCGCAAGATCGACGTAACGACCGGGATTATCACCACGGTCGTCGGCAACGGCAAGCCCGGCTACGCGGGCGATGGCGGCCGGGCGGAGCAGGCGCAACTGCGCAACCCGCATAGCCTCCAGTTCGACGCCCAAGGCGACCTCTACATCTGCGATATCGGCAACAACGTGATCCGCAAGGTCGACATGAAGTCGCACGTGATTACGACCATCGCCGGCACCGGCAAGGCCGGCGATTCGCCCGATGGTGCGCCCGTCAAGGGCACCCCGATCAAGGGCCCGCGCTCCATCGACTTCGACGCAGCCGGCAATCTTTGGGTCTGTACCCGCGAAGGCAATCAGGTCCTGAAACTTGACCTCAAGGCCGACAAGATCTCGCTCATCGCCGGCACCGGCAAAAAGGGCTTCACCGGCAACGGCGGCCCCGCCAAGCTAGCCACCCTCAGCGGCCCCAAGGGGGTCGCCTTCGATGCCGCCGGCAACGCGTGGATCGCCGACACGGAATCCCACTCGATTCGCATGGTCGACGCGAAGACGGGCAAGCTGGAACTCATGATGGGGACCGGCGTCAAAGGCGACGGCCCCGATGGCGACCCGCTGAAGTGCGGCCTAGCCCGCCCCCACGGCATCTGGGTCGACCCGGATGGTAGCGTCTTCGTGGGCGACTCCGAGAACCACCGCCTTCGGGTGCTCAAGCCCTGACGCGGGTCCGACATTGGGTTGGCAAGCGTTCGGCAGTGGGCTATCAACGCCCCGTGAACCGCTGTAACCCCCTCACCCTGCTGTTCGCCCTCGGCGTCGCCGAGGTCGTCGCCGCCGCCACCCCAATCCGCGTCGAGACCTCCCGCGATGCCTGGATCTCCTCCTTCCCCACGGAACAGGAAGGCAACAACGGCGGCTCCCCCAAGCTGAAGCTGAAAGGGACGCAGGAGTTCTTCCTCATCGATTTCGATCCGACGAAGTTCCGCGGCAAACGCGTCGTCCGCGCGACGCTGCACCTGCACCTGGAGGCGGCGCCCATCCTCGGCCGGACGACGGTCTCGACTATCGCCCAGGAATGGGTCGAAGGCAAAGGCACGAGCTACGCCAAGGAACCCGGCGCGAGCAGCTTCCGCTGGGCCCGCACCGGCGAACAGCGCTGGAACGGCGACGGCAAGGACGTGACCGCGGTCTCCCTCGGCCTCGGCGGTTCGCTCTGGGGCTTCGGTGACCCCACCCCGCCCGACGAAAACCGCTGGCAGGCGATCCCGCTCGAACCTGCGGTCGTCCAGGCCCGCCTCGACGGCCGAAGCTACGGCTTCCTGGTGATGGATGACGTGGGCAGCGAGTACCGACGCGAAGGCGACCAGTTCACCTACACGCTCTTCCCGAACCGCTACGTCGCCAGCAAGGACAGCAACCGGAAGTCCGCGCCCTACTTCACGCTCTGGCTCGAAGACGGTCCGGCCCCGACGGTGGCCTTCCCGCTCGATCCGACGCTCAAGCCCGCCCAAGCGGCGGAACTCCCACCCCTGCCCAAGCTCGCGGCCGAGGCGTCGACGGTGAAGGCCACCGATGCGGCCGGCCTGCCGATCCTGGGCCTGAAGCTTTACGCCGCCAAGGGCGAGGCGGTGACGATGCTGCTGGAGGAAGCCCCGCAGGGCGTCGTCATCGACCTCCCGGTCCGGCGCTTCGACGTGCTCAAGGTCGGCACGCACCCAGACCCGCTGGCGGCCTCGCCGAACGGCCGCCTACTGGAATTCCAGATTCCGAAGGACGCCAAACCAGGGGAATACCGCGGCACCCTGCGCCTCGGCGGAAAGGACGTGCCTTTTGCGGTCACGGTGTGGAAGTTCAGCCTCCCCGACCGGTTGTCGTTCATCGCGCAGATGAACGGGTACGGGATGATGGATCAGGAACGTCCGTGGTTCCGCCTCGCCCATGAGCATCGCCTGACGCTCAACATCCTCACCTACGGCTGGAGCGGCCGCGTCACCGCCGCGCCGAAGGTCCGCCCCGATGGTTCCTTCGACTGGACGGTCTGGGACGCCCGCTTCGGCCCGCTCGCCGATGGCTCGGCCTTCGCCGACCTCCCCCGCGGCAAAGTGCCGACGGAAGCCCTCTACCTGCCGCTCAACGAAAACTGGCCGATGGACCATGAGAAACACTTCAAGGGCGGCTACTGGATCGAAAACGCCTTCGGGCCTGACTACTGGAGGGAGTTCGCGACCGCGACCGCCGGCTTCGCCCGCCACTTCTCCGAAAAGGGCTGGGACGAGACGATGTTCGAGTTCTACCTGAACAACAAAGTCTACTTCAAGAACGGCAAGAACGGGAAACCCGGCAGCTGGAAGACCACCTCCGCTACCTGGATCTACGACGAACCCCAGCACACGCAGGACTTCTGGGCGATCCGCCGCTTCGGCGAGGAGTTCCGAAAGGCGACGGCGCCCTTCGCCGACGTCCGCACGGTCTTCCGCATCGATATCTCCCGCCCTGAGTGGCAACGCAACCTGCTCGACGGGGTCACGAACGTCGACGTGGTGGCCGGCGTGCTGCGCGAGTACCCGCAGCGCGTGATCGGACGTAATCGCCGCGACGGCAAGCTGACCTACATGTATGGCAGCCCCACCAAGCTCGGCCAACCGCTGGTCGGCAACGCCGCCTGGTGCGCCGAGACATGGGCGCTGGGAGCCGACGGGGTAGTGCCTTGGCAGACCATCGGCACGAAGGAGTCGCTGACCAAGCCCGACGACCTCGCGGTCTTCTACCCCGGACCCGATGGCCCGATGCCGAGCCTGCGCCTCAAGGCCTTCCGCGCCGGCCAGCAGCTCGCCGAGTACCTCGCCATCTACGCGGCCGCCTCCGGCCAGGACCGTGACGCCATCGGTGCCGCCGTGCTGGCCCTGCCCGGCCTGCACGCCGGCACCATCAAGACCTACGCGGACGACGCCGGCAGCTCGGCCTTCGGCGACGGTGCCGCCCGCTCGGTGGCCGAACTCCGCCTGCGCCTCGGTACCTGGCTCGACGCCCAAGCCCCCGCCCCGCGCGACCGCTGGCACGACCCTCGCCCCCGAACTCAGGATCCGAGTCGCCTGAAGCCGATCAGCGCCCTGCCCCCGCCTGCCTCGAAGTAACATGACTCTCCGTCGCCTTACCGTCCTCGGCCTTCTACCGCTCACACTGGCCGCCGCCGAACCGCCCGACCGCGACGATGCGGCCTGGCTCAAGGAAAAGGGGAAGCTGCTCTTCGCCGACACCTTCGACCGCGAGGAGACCGGCACCGGCCTCAAGGCCATCGGCAACGGCTGGGAAAGCGCCACGGCCGATCGGGTACCGCTGATCAAGCAGGCTGACCTCGATGAGGGGATCCTCAAGGTGAACAGCGCGACGAAGGCGGCGGGCCACTCGATCCATATCCACCACGACGCGGGGTTCGCCGACGGCGGCGTCACGCTGCGGTTCCGTTTCCCGGGCCTGAACAAGGGCGAGTCACTGCAGCTGGGCTTCGTCGACCGCTCCCTACCCGGGGTGCACGCCGGCCACCTCGGCTATGCGATTCTCTCCCCGACCCAGTTGACGCTGAAGGACAGCATGACGGGGGAAATGAACCTCGCGATCCGTCAACAAAGGGAGGAGGCCACCGCGGCGAAGACCAAGGTCCCTCCGGAGCTCGAGGCCTTACTCAAGACCAAGCAAGTCACCGGGCCGCTCAAGGCCGACAACGAGTGGCACACGCTGACACTCGTGACCGAAGGCGATGAGATGCGTTGCTCGCTCGACGGCAAACTGGTCTCCCGGCACCACTCCGCCGGCTTCGCCCACCCGATGAAACGTTGGTTCAGCTTCCTCGCCCCGAGCACGGTCTGGATCGACGACGTTAAAATCTACCAGATTAAATGATATGCGGCGCCGCGACTTTCTAGCCTCCACCCTACTGGCCGCGCTGGCGACCGGTTGCACCCCGCCGGGACGCCCCGTGCGGGTCTTACTGCGCTCATCGTGGCAGACGGTGAACATCGGCGATATCGCCCATACCCCCGGGGTGCTCGCCCTGCTCGAGCGTCACCTTCCTGAAGCCGAACTCACTCTCTGGCCCAGCGATATCGGCAACGGGGTCAAGGAGCTGCTGCAGCGGCGGTTCCCCGCCCTGCGCTTCGCCCAGACGCCCGCCGAGCAGACCGCAGCCTTCGCCCGGTGTGATTTCCTCCTGCACGGCTCGGGCCCGTCCCTAGTGGGTGTGGACACGGTGGAACGCTGGTCCCAGGCCACCGGCAAGCCCTACGGGGTCTTCGGCATCACCGTGGTCGACGCCTCCGCCCCCGAGCGGGTCGTCCGCCTGCTGAGCGGGGCTCGTTTCGTCTACTTCCGTGACAGCGCCTCCCTCGCCTTGGCCAAAGCCAAGGGCGTCCGCGCCCCCGTCATGGCGTTCGGCCCGGATGGCGCTTTCGCGGTGGACCTTGCCGATGACGCCAAGGCCAAGTCGCTGCTGCGACGTTTCGACCTGCAGCCAGGTAAGTTCCTGTGTTGCCTCCCCCGTTACCGGCAGACGCCCTACTGGACGATCCCGCGCAAGAAGGCGGTCTTCGACCCGGTGAAACAGGCGATGAACGATCGGCTTAAGGACCATGACCACGCGCCCCACCGGGCCGCCATCGAGCGGCTGGCCCGCGAGACGGACCTCAAGGTGCTGCTCTGCCCGGAGGACGAGACGCAGATGGCGCTGGGCAAGGAGATAATCCTCGACCGACTTTCGCCGACCGCCCGGGCGCGTTGCGCCTGGAAGCCGGACTTCTGGCTGACGGATGAGGCGATCAGCGTCTACCGCCAGAGCGCGGGTCTGTTCGGCAATGAGATGCACAGCCCGATCATGGCCATTGGCAACGGCGTACCCGCCATTGTCTGCCGCTGGGATACCCAGACAACCAAGGGCATCATGTGGCGCGACTTGGGACTGGACGACTGGTTGTTCGACTTTGACGACGAGGCCCAGGTGGCCCGCCTGCCCGACGCGGTGCTGGCCATGTCCAAGGACCCGTCAGGTGCCCGGGCCAAGGCGGGTGCCGCCCGAGCCCGCGCCGCCGCCCTCCACCGCGGGATGGTCGCGCAGGTGGCCCTAGCGGCTGGCTGAGCGACCAGCTGCGACCGGCTTTAGAAGTTGAAGTCCCGGGGGACGGGAGTGTCCTCAAGCATGACCATGCCCCTGGTTCCACCCCACCTTCATTCTGGCCTGAACATCTGGCGGGAGGCGATGCGTCGGGACCACCGGAGCCCCAACCAAGCAGGCGGTCAGAGGTCTGGGCAATCCTCCGAAACAACGTGCGGCCGAAGCAACCGCGGGATCTCTCCGGACCACCGCATCTGGCTCAGTCGATAACCCATGACCCGCTGGCTCACCTTCCGCGCGCTCCTGCTGGCGCCACTGACCCTCCTCGCCACTGCCGAGGACGATTTGTTCTTTGAGTCGCAGGTGCGCCCGGTGCTGATCAAGCGTTGCTACGACTGTCATTCTGCGGAAAAGAAGACGAAAGGCGGCCTAGCCCTCGACAGCCGCGCCGGCTGGCAGCACGGGGGCGACAACGGCCCGGCCATCATCCCGGGCGACCTCACGAAGAGCCTCGTCATCAAAGCGGTCCGGTACCTAGACAAGGATTTCGCGATGCCACCCAAAAGCCGACTGCCGGCGGACGAGGTGGCCATCCTCGAGGCATGGGTAAAACGCGGCGCCCCCGACCCGCGCACCGGCGAAATCGCCAAGACAGCCAAGCCCAAGCGGGTCATCAATCTCGAAGCAGGGCGTCAATTCTGGGCGTTCCAGCCGGTCGCCAATCCTCCCGCCCCGGTGGTCCAGGACTCGACCTGGCCGAAGGACCCGATCGACCTCTTTCTCCTCGCGAAACTCGAAGCCAAGGGCCTCAAGCCAGCCGCCGATGCTGACCGCCACACTTGGCTGCGCCGCGTCAGCCTCGACCTGACCGGCCTGCCAGCCTCCGCCGCGGAAGTCATCGCCTTCGCCCAGGACCAGTCCGACGACGCAGAGGCCAAAGTCGTCGATCGCCTGCTCGCCTCACCAGCCTATGGCGAACGCTGGGCCCGCCACTGGCTAGACCTCACGGGCTATGCCGACATGATCGGCACCTCCAACGAGGCGTACGCGGAACACGCCTGGCGCTATCGCGACTACCTCGTCCAAGCCTTCAACCAGGACAAGCCTTTCGACCAGTTCATCCGCGAACAACTTGCCGGCGACCTTTTGCCAGCTTCCTCGCCTGACGATCAAGCCGCGAAGATTGTCGCCACGGGCTTTTTGCAGGTCGGCGATCTCGAAATCGTCAACCCGGACAAGGCCAAGATGGAAACCGACCACATCGACACCCAGGTCGTCAAGATCGGCGCGACGTTCCTCGGCATGACGATGGGCTGCGCCCGCTGCCATGACCATAAATTCGACCCCATCGCCCTAGAGGACTACTATGGGATCGCCGGGATCCTGCGGAGCTCGCCGTCTTCCCGGAAGATGACCGGCTTCGGCGTGTGGAGCACGATTCGCAGCGTCCCCCTGCCGGAAACCCCCACCCAACTTGCCGAACGACAGCAAGCCGAAGCTGCGCTCGCCGCCAAGCTCCTCGCGCTCAAAGCCGCCCAGGCCAAGCTGAACGAAGAAAACAAGGTGATTGGCGCCAAGCTGGCGGCCCTCGATAAAGCCGGCCGCGCCCAAACCGCCGCCGCGGACCAGGTCGTTCCGGCACCGGAAAAAGCGGCGCTCAGCAAGCGGCGGAATGAAATCGCCGCGCTCCTGAAACGGCAGGGCGATGAGATCCAGCACGCGGAGTTCTTCAAATCGAAGGCACCGCAAGCCTTCGCCATGCAGGACGGTGCCCAGCCGGCCGACATGCCGATCTACGTGCGCGGCAATCCTTATGCCCCGGGGGCGGTCGTGCCCCGTGGCTCCCTCCGCGTCGCCGCGTGGGACAAGTTTCCCGCCATCCCGGCTGGCCAAAGCGGGCGCGTGCAGCTCGCCGATTGGATCGCCGACCGCCGGAACCCCTTGACGGCACGGGTGACCGTGAATCGGCTCTGGCAGAAACTTTTCGGGGAAGGCCTCGTCCGGAGCGTCGATTACTTCGGCGAGCGTGGTGAGCGCCCTTCCCACCCGGAATTACTCGACCATCTGGCGACGCGCTTCATGGCCGACGGCTGGTCGCAGAAACGCCTCCTGCGCGGGCTTGTCCTCAGCCACGCCTACCGACTGAGCAGCGCCAACCATGCCGACGGCCTGCGACTGGATCCGGAGAACCGCCTCGTCTGGCGGATGAACCGCCAAAGGCTCGAAGCCGAGGCCATCCGCGACTCCTTGCTCAAGGTCAGCGGCGAACTCACCGCCAAGACCGGCGGGCCCGGGCTGGCTCTCGAAATCATCGAGAACACCGGCGGACTCGTGGCCGCAGGGGTCAATCCGCCGAACTACCACCACCGCAAACCGCGGCCGTCCCAGGAATTCGAACGGACGCTCTACCTCCCGGTGATGCGCAACGGCCCGACTTCGGCAGATAATCTCCGAAGCTTCTTCGACTTCGTCGACCCCGCGGGCATCTCGGGTCAGCGGAACCAGACCGTGATGCCGACGCAGTCGCTCTTCCTGCTGAACAACGACCTGGTCCGCAAGCGCGCCGGCGCCCTGGCGAAGGCTTTAATCGCGGCCCATGCCGATGAGGACGGCCGCCTCGAGGCGCTCTGGCTGCGGGCCTGGAATCGTCCCATCACCGCCGCCGAACGCACCGATGCCCGGAATTTCCTCCGGGAAATCACCCCCTTGCTCAAGCAGCCGCGTGAGCCCGCCGCCCTTGAAGCCGCCCGCTGGCAGGAACTCTGCCACAGCCTGCTGGCCTCCAACGCCTTCATCTACCGCCTCTGAAGCCCATGACCGCCCCCATCAGTCGTCGACAGATGTTGCAGCGCACCGCCTGCGGTTTCGGCGCCCTCGCCTTCCACGACCTCCTCCGAGCCGCCGCCGACCCCGCCGCCCCCCCAGCCAGCGGCGTCGCCCCCAAGGCGAAACGGGTGATCTTCCTCTTCATGCAAGGCGGGCCGTCGCAAATCGACCTCTTCGACCCGAAACCCTTCATCAACGACCGGCACGGCAAGCGGATTGACTCCCCCCTGCGAAAAGAGATCACCCAGGTCGGCACGGAGAAATTCCTCGCCCTCGGCACCCAGGCACCAGTCCGCCCTCGGGGGCAAAGCGGCATGCTGATCTCCGACCTGCTCCCGCACCTCGCGACCGTCGCGGATGACATTTGCCTCCTGCGCGGCATGAACGCGGATAACCCGCAGCATGCGGGCGCCACCCAACAATTCCACACCGGCACCTTCACCGAGGTCCGACCATCGATGGGATCATGGATCAGTTACGGGCTGGGCACCGAGAACCAGAACCTCCCGAGCTTTGTCACCATCGACCCCAAGGGTATCCGTACCTACGACAACGCTTTCCTGCCGGCGACCCACCAAGGGACCAGCCTGATGGTGCCGGCTAGCGCCCAAGGCTTGCCCATCGAAAACCTCGGTAACGCCTCCGAAAACACCGCGATCCAACGTAAACGCCTCGACCTCATCCAGCGGATGAACCGGCAACTGAAGGGCGATGTGCTGGGCGACGAAGGCATGGAAGGCATGATCAAGGGCATGGAGCTGGCCTTCCGCATGCAGACCACGACCCCGGAAATCGTTGACCTATCCAAGGAATCCAAGGCGACCCTCGACCTCTATGGGGTGGGCGGTAAGGACACCGATAAGTTCGGCCGCGCCTGCCTCCTCGCCCGCAAACTCAGCGAGTCCGGGGTCCGTTTCGTGCAAGTCAGTATCTGGGGCTGGGATCACCACGGGAATATCCGCGGCGACCTGCCCAAACTCTGCGCCCAGACCGACCAACCGGTTGCCGCCCTCCTCAAGGATTTGAAGGCCCGCGGCCTGCTCGAAGACACCCTCGTGCTTTGGAGCGGTGAATTCGGGCGCACCCCTTGGAGCCAAGACCTGAGCGGCAAATCTCCCATCGACAAGCACGGTCGCGAACACCAACCCGAGAGCTTCTGCTCCTGGATGGCCGGGGGCGGCGTCAAGGCCGGCCTCACCTACGGCGAAAGCGACGAGATGGGTTACCGCACCGTCGCCGGCAAGGTGCACGTCCACGACCTCCACGCGACCATCCTCCACCTCCTCGGCGTTGACCATTTGAAGCTCACCGCCCGACACCTTGGTCGCGACTACCGCCTCACCGATGTCTACGGCGAAGTGGTGAAAGAAATCCTCGCCTGAGCCGTCGTGCGGTCGCTCCTCTTCATCCTCGGAACGACGTTGGCGCAGGCCGCCGTCTCTTTCGAGCAGGACGTCCAGCCGATCTTCGCGAAGCATTGCTTGGAATGCCACGGGCCCAAAAAGCAGAAGAGCGAGTTTCGACTGGATGACCGCGCGGTCGCCCTGCACGGCGGCGAAAACCACGCCCCGAACATCCTGCCGGGCAAGGCCGCCGAGAGCCCGCTGCTGAAGTTCGTCACCAGCGATGACGTTGACCAGCGCATGCCACCCAAGGGCGAACGCTTGAGCGCGACCGAAGTCGACACACTGAAGCGGTGGATCACCGAAGGCGCCGTCTGGCCGGAATCCGCCTCCCGCCCTCCGAACGACCCGTTCGATTGGTGGTCCCTCAAACCCTTGACGAAACCCGCCCTACCCACCGGCGAAGCCGCCCACCCGATCGACCGATTCATCTTGGCGAAGCTCCAAGAGAAGCACCTGCAGCCCTCCGGCGTCGCCGAGGCCCGTACGATTCTTCGCCGCCTGAACTACGACCTGATCGGCCTGCCCCCCACGCCCGCCGAACTTACCGCCTTCGAGCGGGAGGCCGTCGACGACCTGCCGGCCGCGATCGCGCGGGCCGCGGATCGCCTGCTGGCCTCTCCGCGCTATGGCGAGCGATGGGGCCGCCACTGGCTCGACGTCGTCCACTACGGCGACACCCATGGCTACGACAAGGACAAGCCCCGCCCCAACGCTTGGCCCTACCGCGATTACGTCATCCGCTCCCTCAACGACGACAAACCCTACGCGCGCTTCGTAGAGGAACAGCTGGCGGGCGACACCCTCTACCCGCAAACGGCGGATGGCCAAATCGCCCAAGGTTTCATCTCGGCTGGCCCGTGGGACTTCATCGGCCACGCTGAACTCCCCGAGACTAAACTCGACGGCAAAATCGCCCGGGCGCTCGATCGTGACGACATGGTGTCCAATACCACGGGAGCTTTCCTCGCCACGACCGCCCAGTGCGCCCGTTGCCATCACCATAAATTCGACCCCATCAAGCAGACCGACTACTACCGCCTGCAGGCCGTCTTCGCCGCCCTCGACAAGGCTGACAAGACCTTCGACGTCGACGCCGCCCTCGCCCAGCGACGCACCTTGCTGGTTGCCGAACGCACCCGACTCGACGACGAGATCAAGACGCTGAACGAGAAGTCCGCCTCGACGGACTCCCGTCGCGCCACGCTGATCGGAAAAACCATCGATGAACTAAAACAAGGCACCGCCGCCGTGGAACGGCTGGAATACGGCTACCACAGCGCCATCTCAAAGGGGCCCGCTGTCATCAAGTGGGTACAGCTGGACCTCGGGGTCGCCCGCGAACTCACTGAGGTCATCCTCAACGGCTGCCACGATACCTATAACAACATCGGAGCCGGCTTCGGCTTCCCGGCCCGCTATAAGGTCGAACTGTCCGACGATGCGAAATTCACCCAAGGGGTGACCACGATCGCCGACTTCACCGGCGCCGACGTCCCAAATCCTGGCGTGAAGCCTCAGCGTTTCGCGCTGGCCAAACTGAAAGGACGCTACCTGCGCGTGACGGCCACCAAGCTGGCGCTTCGTAAGAACGATTACATCCTAGCCCTGGCCGAACTGCAGGCCATCGACGCCAAGGGCCGCAATGTCGCCCTGGGCGCCAACGTGACCTCGCTGGATAGCATCGAAGCTGGACCACGCTGGGGACGGCTCAACCTGACCGACGGCTACTTCTATGGCCTAAAGTCCGAACGGGACGATGCCCGCATCGCCCTCCTGGAACGCGAGCGCACCGAGATCCGCAAAGGCGCGGGCAAGACGAATCCAGCGAATGATCAAAAGCTCGCCGAACTCACGGCCGCCCGCGCCAAGGTTGCCGCGGGTATTGCCAAACTCCCCGCCCCTCAGGTGGCCTATGTGGGCACCATCCATCAAGGCACCGGGACCTTCGCGGGCACGGGCGCCAACGGCGGCAAACCCCGCCCGATCTTTGTCCTCAAACGCGGTGACGTAAGTCAGCCCGACAAGGAAGTCGGCCCGGGCACCCTGCCCTTCGCCAAGGAACTGACCTCCCAGTTCGACCTACCCGCCGACGCCCCGGAAGGCGCCCGCCGCGTCGCCCTGGCCCACTGGATCACCGATCGCCGCAACCCGCTCACTTGGCGCGTGATTGTCAACCGGGTCTGGCATTACCACTTCGGCCGCGGCTTGAGCGATACGCCGAACGACTTCGGCCGGATGGGCAGCGAGCCTACGCACCCCGAGCTGCTTGACTGGCTGGCCGTCGATTTCCGCGACGGCGGTCAGTCGCTCAAGAAGCTCCACCGCCTCATCGTCACGAGCACGACCTATCGTCAATCCTCCCTCGGTAATCCCACCAACGAGAAGATCGATACGAGCAACGCCTTCCTCTGGCGCATGAACCGCCGCAAGCTCGAGGCCGAGGCCGTCAATGACGCGGTGCTCTCCGTCGCCGGCAAGCTCGACCTCACGATGGGCGGCCCAGGCTTCCAAGACTTCATCATCGATAAGCCCCAGCACTCGCCGCATTACGAATACGACCAGCACGACGTTGAGGACCCGAAGTCCCACCGCCGCTCGGTCTACCGCTTCATCGTCCGCTCCCAGCCGCAACCTTTCCTGACCGTGCTGGATTGCGCCGACCCCTCGATGTCGGTCGCCAGCCGCAATGAGACCGTCAATGCCTTGCAGGCCCTGGCGATGCGTAACAATCGCCTAACGGTCGCGATGGCCAAGCACTTCGCCGCCCGCGTGGCCAAGGACGCCTCCACCCCGTCCGCTCAGATTGAGCTAGCCTTCCGCCTCGCGCTGGGCCGTCCGCCCGCTGCGAACGAAGCCACCGCGATCTCAGGCTACGTCCGCGAACACGGCCTGACGAACCTCTGCCGACTGATCTTCAACCTGAACGAATTCAACTTCGTCGACTGACCATGAACGACTCCCCTTACCATCGTCAGTCCGGCGTCTCCGCCATGAACCGTCGTGACTTCTTATTCTGCTCCGGCGGCGGCCTCGGCGGCATCGCCCTCGCCAGCCTCCTCGGGCACGAACCCCTCCTCGGCGCCACGCCCACCAGCGGCATCCTCCACGCCCCGGCCAAAGCGAAGCGCGTCGTCCAACTCTTCATGGCCGGCGCCGCCAGCCACGTCGACATGTGGGACTACAAGCCGTTGCTCGAGAAGAAGCACGGCGAGAAGTGGGATCCGGGTGAAGCGGTCGAACTCTTCCAGAGTAGCCCTGGGTCGACCTTCGCGTCGCCGTGGAAGTTCAAGCCCTACGGTAAATCCGGCAAGATGCTGAGCGACATCGTCGCCCCCATCGGCGAGGTCGTGGATGACATCGCCTTCGTGCATGATGTCGTCGGCCGTTCCGGCGTGCACAGCCAGGCTACCCTTTTACAGTCCACCGGCTTCCTGATTCCCGGCTACCCGAGCGTCGGAGCCTGGGTCAGCTACGGACTTGGTTCGCTCAACGACAACCTCCCGACCTTCGTGGTCCTGCCCGACATCCGCGGCCTGCCGTCCAACGGCCAGAAGAACTGGGACTCCGCCTTCCTGCCCGGCCAGAACCAGGCCACGCAGGTGCGCGTCAACGCCCCGAAGCCTATCGCGGACCTCTCCCCGCCTCCGGCTGATTACATCACGCCCTCCGGCGAGACCCAGGGCCTTGAACTCCTTGGCAAGCTCAACCGCGCCCACGCCGACTCGCATCCCGGAGATCCGCGACTCGAGGCGCGTATCCGTAGCTACGAGCTCGCCGCCAAGATGCAACTCGCCGCCCCCGACGCACTCGACCTCTCCCAGGAATCCGCAAAGACGCAGGCCCGCTATGGCATCGATAACTCCACCAAGGTCTGGCCGAAGGAGATCAACGTCGCCGAGGAACAGGATGCCTTCGGCCGCAAATGCCTGACCGCTCGACGCCTCCTCGAGCGCGGCGTCCGCTTCGTGCAAATCTGGTCCGGTAACGATAACGGCTTCCCCCGTCGCAACTGGGACTCCCACGAGGACATCGCCCGCGACCACGCCCCGCTCTCGCTCGGTATGGCCAAAGGCACTGCGGCCCTCATCCAGGATCTCAAAGACCGCGGCATGTTCGAGGACACCCTGATCCTCTGGACCACCGAGTTTGGCCGCATGCCCTGCGCCCAAGGCGGCAAGGGCCGCGACCACAACCCCTTCGTCTTCACCAACTGGCTCGCCGGCGGCGGCATCAAGGGCGGCGTCTCCCACGGGCCGAGCGATGAATGGGGCTACAAGCCCGCCGACCGCTCGCGCTTCACCCAAGGTTACGATATCCACGCCACCGTCCTGCACCTCCTCGGCCTCGATCACGAAAAGCTCACCTTCCGTCACAACGGCGCCAACCGCCGCCTCACGGATGTCCACGGCCACGTGATCAAGGAGATCTTGGCGTAAAGGAGTTCATAGTTCGCGGTTCTTGGTTCCGGGGTCTGAAGCGCGTGATTGGGGTCGGTTTGGCGGCGGGACCACCCCCGCGTAATAGTTCAACTGACCCCATTTAGCGACACCCGGGCATGCCCCTACCTTCGGCCGCCATGCAACGACCGACGAACCCTAGGACAAGAAGTAGTTCTGTCAGATGGGGTACTACCCCTCCCGCTTTACCAGGTGTAGCGGATGGTGTAAGTCACCGTCTTCTCTTCGTCGGGCTTGAGCGGGACGCGGAATTCGAGAGTGGTGGCGTCTTTCTTCTCATGCGGTTGGCTCAGGGCGGTCAGCGTCCAGTTGCCGCCACGATTGGCATGCTCGATGACACGAATCTCGACAGGCTCCTTCTTGCGGTTTCTCACCTTGATCTCGACGGTCTGGGTGGCGACGCGTTCGGAACCATTCTCGGTCGTGTTCGTCACGCGACGTTCGCCGACCAGGTCAAAGCTATTACCGGTGAGCACGCGGATGACCTCGTCCTTCGGGGTGTGATCGATCTGGTTCTCGCCGACGAATTCCAGCTGGCGGTCATCATCTTGGGAATAGAAGCGCACCTTGCCCTTCGGTAGGGCGATGCCGAGCTTATTGGCCTCGGAGTTCTTGAACTCGCGGTAGACCTGCACCTTGCCGGGCGAGGAGACACCGCGGCGGCTATTCTGCTGGGCGCCTTCGAAAACGTAGATGCGTTCGGCCTTCACGCCCGTGGCGCGCACGAACTCAACCTGCTTGGTCTCCTTGTCCCGCAGGGTCACGGGGTTGCCGAGCGTGTAGAGGTGAAATTCGTCAAACGACTTCTCGGTGACAACCTTGGCGGCGCCTCTGGCCATACCATCCGCCATCATCAGAGATGTCGTCCCCGGGTATTCCGGCTGCGCGCGGTTCACATCGCCAGCCATGAGTTTGACCTTGGCGTCAGTAAAGGTCATCCCACTCTGATTATTCATCGTCACCCAGCCGACGACGTCCAGGATGTCGCTCTTCTCGGTGGCGACGAGATTGTAACTAGCCTCCCAGGTAAACCCGCGGCTGAGGTAGGCGACCTCGGCGTCAATCTTAGCGGAAGAACGAGAGTTGAGCTTCCAGTTCAGGGTGGGCTTGAGGACGTTGTCATTGCCGAGCGACGGGAAGATCGGCTCGCCGGGGAGTGAGAACTGGAGCTTGCCGTCGACCTCGATGATTGGCTCCACGAAGTTGCCGCCAGGCACGAAACCACTGCGCACAACCTTACCCGTGACGACGCGATCGGGCTTATTCGTCTCGCGGCGATTGAACTCAAGGGTCTTGCCTTCGAAGAGCGACAGCAGCATCGCCTGCGAGACGGGGTCATTGCGGTAGGACTGCTCGAGAATCTGGAACTCCGCCTTGCCCGCGACATCGCGGAGGATGACGGAGTCGGACTCGACCTGCGCCGTGGCGCCAGCGAAGGAAATCTGATTAACGCCGGACTTAAGATCAATCGGCAGCGTCTCCCGCACCACGGCGTAACCGCCGTTGTAGATTGTGAGCGCCGGATCGGCGGCGAAGGAGATGGCCGCAGCGGCGAGTAGGAGGAGGGCGGGGAGTTTCATGGGGATGGAGAAATTCTGGGTAGCGGACGGGCTTTTCCGATATTAATAAGCGAAGCAGGCGCCGACATCCGTCTGAAAATTACTCCGTCAGCCCCTCTCGCCACTGCCCCAGGGTACACATTATCTCCCGCTTGAATAGCCGATTAAAGGAGGATACCTGCCCGAAGCTTTAGGCTCCCACCCCCTTTCCCCCTTGAACATTACCCCCGCTTTCGTGTCCTCAAGGTCGCCCCATGAGCACCCCCGTCACGTATCGATTCTCTTTCGGCCCTTGGAATATCAGCGAGGGCGGCGACCCCTTCGGCGGCGACGTCCGCAAGGCCTTCCCCCACGAGGAGAAGTTCGCCCTCTACCGTCCGCTCGGCTTCGAAGGCGTGCAATTCCACGACGACGATGTCGTTCCGGGGATGGATGAACTCAAGCCGGACCAGATCCAGAAGAAGGCCACCGAGGTAAAGGCGATGCTGGCCAACCAAGGTCTGACCCCGGAGTTCGTCGCCCCGCGCCTGTGGTTTGCAGACCAGACCGTCGACGGCGCCTACACTTCCAACAGCGCCTCCGACCGCGCCTACGCCTGGGATCGCACTAAGAAGTGTATCGATATCGCCAACGCCGTCGGCTCCAAGGCCATCGTGCTCTGGCTCGCCCGCGAAGGCACCTACATCCGCGAAGCCAAGGACGCCAAGCTGGCCTACCAGCGCTTGCTCGAGACGGTCAATGCGATGCTCGACTTCGACAAGAACATCGAGATCTGGATCGAGCCGAAGCCGAATGAGCCGACCGACCAGGCCTACGTGCCCACGATCGGCCACGCCCTCACCCTCTCCTACGCCTCCAAGGACCACAAGCGCGTCAAGGGCCTGATCGAGTCCGCCCACGCCATGCTCGCCGGCCTCGACGCCAGCGACGAGATGGCCTTCGCCCTTGCCCACGACAAGCTGGCGAGCGTCCACCTCAACGACCAGAACGGCCTGAAATACGACCAGGATAAGAACTTCGGCGGCGCCAACCTCCGCGCGGCCTTCAACCAGGTTCGAGTCCTCGAAGAGTGCGGCTACGGTAACCGCGGCGAATTCATCGGCCTGGACGTCAAGGCCATCCGCACCCAGCGCGGTTCCCCGGTCACCGATCACCTTAAGAATAGCCGCGAGCTGTTCCTCGCACTCGTGACCAAGGTCCGCTCGGTCGACCAGAAGCTCGTCCAACAGTATCGCGACGCCCGCGACTACGAAGCGCTCGAGCTCTACATCCTGAAGCACATCATGGGACTGAAGTAAGTCCCGCCCTCCATCTCCCTCATGAAGCAGTATCGCCTCAACCGCCTCTTCAACGCCACGTCCAAGCGCTGCTTCGACGTCGCCGTCGACCATGGCTTCTTCA
>Ga0114974_10000225_pt1 | contig 50010 bp, 54 predicted proteins | sample S_130206_EF_Meta_FD_87318 | JGI IMG/M metagenome (GOLD analysis project Ga0114974, IMG submission 87318) | Freshwater microbial communities from Lake Simoncouche, Canada to study carbon cycling - S_130206_EF_MetaG | ecosystem: Environmental > Aquatic > Freshwater > Lake | place: Lake...
CAGCTTGTCCAGCGTCAGGTCCGAGATCGCCCGTCGAAGCCGCGTATTCTCAGACTCCAGTTCTTTCAACCGCTTGACCTGGTCGCCCTTAAGCCCGCCATACTCGTTGCGCCAGCGGTAGTAGGTTACTTCCATAACCCCTATCGCCCGAACCGCATCCGCGACCGGCTTGCCCTGTGCCATCAGCACATCGACCTGCCGTAGCTTCGCGACAATCTCTTCTGCTGTGTGCCTCTTCCTTGCCATCTATCCAATCCTCCTTGGTCAAAACCATACTTCAGGGAGGACCATTTCAATGGGGGCAGGACAGCGCTTGAGGCGAAGCAGTGTATCGGTCCGGTTCATCGCGCATCCCCTTCCGCGATGCCCATGATGTCGGACAACGCGTCATAACCCTGGCTCAACGTCGCCCGCTCGTTTTTGCTTTGGGCCAGGAAGGCCTCGAGCTGCGGGTAGAGCCTGACTGCGTTGTCCACTTCAGGATTCGTGCCAGCCTTGTAGGCGCCAAGCCGGATCAGCTCTGCCATATCTTCGTAAATGATCAGGGGCGCACGGGCCTGTAAAACACGGCTTTGTTCGCTGTCGGTGTTGCAGCCGGGCATGGCGCGGCTGACCGATTTAAGGATATTGATCGCCGGAAAGCGGCCCCGTTCCGCAATGGCACGTTCCAAAACGATATGGCCGTCCAGGATGCCGCGCACCGCGTCGGCCACCGGCTCGTTATGGTCGTCGCCTTCCACCAGCACGGTAAACAGGCCGGTGATGGAACCGCCCCCTTCCAGGCCCGGTCCGGCGCGTTCCAGCAGGCGCGGCAGCTCCGCAAAGACGGTGGGGGTATAGCCCTTGGCCGCGGGCGGTTCGCCCGCCGACAGGCCGATCTCGCGCTGGGCCATGGCGAAGCGGGTCACCGAATCCATGAGCAGCAGCACATTCAGGCCCTGATCGCGCAACTGTTCGGCCACGGTCATGGCGACATAGGCGGCCTGGCGGCGCACCAGCGGCGCTTCGTCCGACGTCGCGGCGACCACGACGGAACGGGCCATGCCTTCCGGGCCCAGATCGTCCTCGATGAATTCCTTCACTTCACAGCCGCGCTCGCCGATCAGGCCGATCACAATGGCGTCGGCGTCGGAATTGCGCGCCAGCATCGACATCAGGGTGGATTTGCCGACGCCGGAACCCGAGAAAATGCCCATGCGCTGGCCGGCGCAGCAGGTGGGAAAGGCGTTCAGCGCCCGGATACCCAGATCCAGCTTGCGGCCCACGCGCCCGCGGCGCATGGCGTCCGGCGGCGGCGCCTTGAGGGGATAGGGGACGGTGCCCTGGGGCAATGCGCCCTCGTCGTCCATGGGCTGGCCGAAGCCGTTCACCACCCGTCCCAGCCAGGCTTTGGAGGGATAGATGGACACGGGACGATCTTCAAAATCGGCACGGGCGCCCAGGCTGATTCCATCCAGCGGACCCAGCGGCATGACCAGGGCGCGGCCGTCGCGGAAACCGACCACCTCGCAGGGGATTTTCTTGTTATTTCCGACGGTTATGCGGCACTGGCCGCCCAGGCTGACAGCCCCCTGCGCGCCCGTGACTTCCACCGCCAGGCCCTCGATCCGGGCGACCCGGCCAAAGCGGGTCAGGGTGGGAATGCCCTCAATATCCTTGAGCAAAGCGCGCATAACTTCCCTTTTTTTGGGGCGCATTCGCGCCCCGGGGCCTTCTTTGGGCGGATTTTCTGTCCCCCATCTGGCCCCATAGTGAGGCCAAGGATTTAAATGGCGGTAAACTTAACAAATCGAATCAAGGCCATGGCGGCGTCCCCAACCCTTTCCCGGCCTTAATCCGGGATGAGGAAGGGCTGAAGCCAGGCGACCAAGTTAAAGCTGCTGTTAACTATTTGCGCTTAGCTTTCGGAAACCGGTTAACCGTGTTCTGCACCATGCAGGGCGCGTCCGAACGTTAAGAGAGGGGCCTGACATGCGCGTATTGCTGATTGAAGACGACAGCGCCATGGCGCGAAGCATCGAGCTGATGCTGCGGAGCGAAGGCCTTAACGTCTACACCACCGACCTGGGTGAAGAAGGTATCGATCTCGGTAAGCTTTATGAGTACGACATCATCGTGCTCGACCTGCAGTTGCCCGACATGTCGGGCTTCGAGGTCCTCAAGGCCCTCAGGGTCGCCAAGGTGCAGACCCCGGTCCTGATCCTGTCCGGCAACGCCATTGTCGAAGCCAAGGTCAAGGCGCTGGGCTTCGGCGCCGACGATTACATGACCAAGCCCTTCCACAAGGAGGAGCTGGTCGCCCGCATCCAGGCAGTTGTCCGCCGTTCCAAGGGTCACAGCCAGTCGGTCATCACCACCGGCAAACTCACCGTTAACCTCGACGCCAAGACGGTCGACGTGGACGGCGCCCGCGTGCACCTGACCGGCAAGGAATATCAGATGCTGGAGCTGCTCTCCCTGCGCAAGGGCACCACCCTGACCAAGGAAATGTTCCTCAATCATCTTTATGGCGGCATGGACGAGCCGGAGCTGAAGATCATCGACGTCTTCATCTGCAAGCTGCGCAAGAAACTGGCCGCCGCCAACGAAGGCGCCAATTACATCGAAACCGTGTGGGGCCGCGGCTATGTGCTGCGCGATCCCAATGGCGAAGAGATCGTCCAGGTCGCTTGAGATCGGACGGATAGTTGAAAAAGGCGCCCCCACCGGGCGCCTTTTTTGTTTGGTCGCTCCGGCTCTCGCCGACGCTTTTTTTATTGCGGCGAACAGTCCAGCAGCCTGCCGTCCAGGCCTGAGCCGATCAACAGGTGCTTGCCCGCCGAGGCGGCCACGCTGGCGGCGGCGATTTCCCCGCCGCCATTGCCATAGACCCGTTCGGCCGCTTGCGGTGCGCCGCCCGACAGGCTGACCCGGAAAACCTGAGACGGCGGACGGTGGTCCGGGTCGGCGGCGAAATCGCGCCACTGGAACAGGTTGGCCTGGCCGGCCACCCAGACCTCGCCCCTTGTATCCAGGGTGATCATCTCAGGCGCGGCATCCAGGGTCAGGGATTCCCCCTCGGTGAGGTTGCCGGTGAGCATCTCGCGGCTGAAGGATTTCAGGCTTCGGGTGGTCAGGCTGGCCGCCAGCAGGTGATTGCCGTCCGGGGCCAGCACCAGGCCGCGCGCGCCATAAACGTCCTCGGCGGCCATGCGGAACATCATGCCGTTGAAATAGAGGATGTTGGAGCCGGGAAGCGCGCCCCAGCCGGCCAGACGCCGCATCGCGGGGCCGGTTGCCGTGTCGTTGCTGACATAGAAGCTGCCGGGCCCGGCGGCGGCGACATCCTGCGGATCGGTGAGAAGCCCGCTGCCGATGGTGCCCTGCGACACCAGCGCGGGACTGGTTTTGGCATTGGTGATTTCAAAAGACTCGATGCTGAACTTTCCGGTTGAGCGCCGGTTCACCGTCAGCAGAAAAAGCCCGTTGCCGCCGGGCGCGCGATAGAGGCCGATGCCGCGGGGATGAAAATCCTTCGGCGTGCCGGCAAGCCGGGTCGGCTTGCCATTGCCGTTCAGGGCCAGGGCATAGATGCCGTCCGCACCGCCGGGGCTGCGCGCGCTGGCGACCGCGACAAAGGCCATGCCCTCGGCGATCTCGATATCGCTCACGCCCGGCACATCCAGTACCCGGCAACCGCCAAAAAAGCCTGTCTGCACCGAAGCGAACAGGCCGTTGGCCCACAGTATGCGGCCGGTGAAGAATACCAGCCCCAGCACCAGCATGATGGCGGTCATCCGCCAGGCGCGCGCGAAACTCCTCACGCCGCCCCTTCCGGAAATTGCGCATCCGAGAATTGCAGGCTGGCCAGCCGTGCATAGAGGCCGCCACCTGCCATCAGTTCGGCATGGCTGCCTTGGGCCACCGCCCTGCCCTCGTCCATCACCACAATCCGCTTCAGGCGCTGGATGGTGGAGAAGCGATGCGCGATCACCAGCGTGGTGCGGCCCACCATCAGGTTGGCCAGCGCCGTCTGCACCAGCCGTTCATTCTCCGCGTCCAGCGCGCTGGTGGCTTCATCCAGCAGCAGCAGCGGCGCATCGCGCAGGATGGCGCGGGCAATCGCCAGGCGCTGGCGCTGGCCGCCCGACAAGGTCACGCCGCGCTCTCCCACCAGCGTTTCAAAACCTTCGGGCAGCTTGTCGATGAATTCGCTGGCGGCGGCGGCATCGGCGGCGGCGCGGATCTGTGCGTCGGTCGCATCCTCGCGGCCATAGCGGATATTGGCGGCGATGGAGCCGGAGAAAATCACCGGCTCCTGCGAAACCACGGCGATTTTCTGGCGCAGGGCGATGGGATCGAGCTGGGTGATCTCCAGCCCGTCGAACTTGATGCTGCCGCTCTGGGCGTCGAAGAAGCGCAGCATCAGCTGGAAGACGGTGGACTTGCCCGCTCCGCTGGGACCGACAAGCGCCACCGCCTCGCCGCCGGCCACATCCAGCGAGAAATTGTTCAGCGCCTTGAAACCGGGCCGCGAGGGATACTGGAAGGTGACGTTCTCAAACCGTACCGCGCCGCCTGATTTTTTCGGCAGGGCCAGCGGATGGGCCGGCGGAGCGATGGCCGGCACTTCGTGCAGCAATTCCATCAGCCGTTCCGACGCGCCGGCGGCGCGCTGCAGATCGCCCCAGGTCTCGCTCAACGCGCCGACGCCGCCGCCGGTGAGGAAGCCGTAGATGATGAAGGCCACCAGGTCGCCGCCGGTCAGGCGGCCGCCGAGCATGTCGTGCAGGCCGATCAGCCCCACCGTCGCCAGGCTGCCAAAGGCGGTGAAGATCGCCACCGCCGTCAGCACGGCGCGCGCCATGGTGCGCCGGCGCGCGAAATCAAAGGCGCGCTCCACGGCGGCGGCGAAGGCGCGGCGCTCGTAGTTTTCCTGGGTGAAGGCCTGCACCGTAGGCACGGCATTCAGGGTCTCGGTGCCGCGCGCGGCAGTGTCGGCAATGGAGTCCTGGCTGGCGCGCGAGAGCTTGCGCACCCAGCGGCCGAACAGCAGCATCGGCACCATCACCAGCACGACCGCGCCCACCACCAGCAAGGCCAGTTTGGCGCTGGTGACGAACATCAACGTCAGCCCGCCCGTCAGGGTGACCAGGTTGCGCGCCGCCAGCGACGCCGAGGACCCGACCACGGTCTGGATCAGGGTGGTGTCGGCGGTCATGCGCGACAGCACTTCACCGGTGCGGGTGACTTCAAAAAATTGCGGCGAAAGGCCCAGCACATTGTCGAACACCGCCTTGCGGATGTCCGCCACCACCCGCTCGCCCAGCCAGGTGACCATGTAGAAGCGGATCGCCGAGGCCAGCCCCAGCACCCCTGCCGCCAGCACAAAGGCGAAATAGAAATCGGCCAGGCCATGGGCCTGGGCGGCGGACAGCCCGCGGGCATCGATCAGGCCACGGGCGAACTGGGGCAGGGCCAGGGTTGCGGCCGAGGACGCGATCAGGGCCAGCGACGCCAGGGCGATCCGCCCCCGATAGGGCCGCAGAAACGGCAGGATTCCCCGCAGGGGGCCCAGGGACCGCCCCTTTGGCCGTCCGGCCGCCACCCGGGCGGTTTCCTTCACAAAATCTTCGCCGGCCAAGGGATCGCCTGTTCGTTAAGCCTCGGTTGTATATAGGGATTGGCAGGGCGGCCAAAGCCACTATTGACGCCTTGCAGGCCCCCTTCCCCTCCCGTATAAGCCCGCCCTCGCGCCCGTCGGAAATGGGCGCCACGGAAAGGCCGTTAGGAACATGAAAAAGGGCATCCACCCCGACTATCACTTTGTCGAAGTTCAGCTGAACGACGGCACGACCTATAAGACCCGCACCACCCATGGCACCGCGGGCCAGAAGATCACCCTGGACATCGATCCCTCGACCCACCCGGCCTGGACTGGCGGCGACGCCAAGCTGATGGACCGCGGCGGCCGTCTGACGCGCTTCAACAAGAAGTTCGCGGGCTTTGTCAAAGCCTAACGGCTTTGAGTTGCCCGTCGCGCTACGCTGGCGCTAACGACGGGTTCGTGAAGGCCTAAAGCCTCCCGCCAGACAAAACCAAAACGCCGCCGGTCACCCGGCGGCGTTTTTGTTTGCGGATGGGTGTTGGCTTACTGGCTGAACGCCTGGGCCAGCGTGTCGAGCTGACCGCGCGCGCCCGCCGACGGCACCTCGCCTTCGCCGAACAGGATGTCGTCCAGCCGGGCGATGCGGCGATACAGGCTGTCGCTGCGCACCAGGAGGTCCCTCAGTTCGCGCGGCAGCGGATCGGTATCCTCGGCGCAGCTTCCCAGGCAGATTTCGCGGCTGCCCAGGCGATAACGGTCGTTCATGGCATCGTCGCGCTCCATGTCGCCATCGCGCACCGCGCGCTGCACCAAGAGCCAGCTGGCCGCCTGCATCAGGCGGGTGGTGACGCGCATGCTTTCGCCGGCATAGAGCATGGCGGCCTTGCGCGGCAGCACGCGCGCTTCTTCGCGCCCCTTGCCGTCAAGGTAACGTGCGGTTTCTTCCACCAGCGCCATGCCTTCATCGAAGGTGCGGTCGAACATGACGGTATCGGTGAAGCTTTCATTCTCTTGCATGGCGGTCCCCACTTGCAGACCGGACGCTAGCAAGCCTCCCGCGAAGCGCAAGCCCCGCCCGTTGGTAAATGGCGAGAAATGCGCAGCAAGGCGCAGCCGCGCAACATTCTATTGTGCGTATTAACATTGATGCTTCACGCATTTACTTCTTGAAGAAGTTTTCCGCCGCGGATTTGGTGGCCTGGCGGGCGGCTATGCCAGCGCGGCAACGCCCGATTTCGTCTTCCAGTCGCGCGATGCGCTGTTCCAGTTCATGCTCCGAAAAGGCCGAGATATCCTCGCCCAGAACAATGTCCGGCAGTTTCTTGCGCGGCTGAAGATCGTCCAGGTCCATCGCCTTGCTCCTCGTTTGCGTTTAGTCTGATCGGGTGAAAAGCAGCGCGCAAGTCATGAAAGCCATTCATGTTTCGGGTCCAGGCAAGGACTATCGACTGGTCCTGGCCGGGGAACCCCGGCCCATGCCGCAAGCGGGCGAAGTCCTGATCCAGGTTTCGGCAGCGGGCCTGAACAATGCCGATCTTCTGCAGGCGCGCGGGGCTTATCCGCCGCCGCCGGGAGCATCGCAAATCCTGGGGCTGGAAGTGTCCGGCGTCATTGCCGCGCTGGGCGAGGACGTGAATGGCTTTGCGGTTGGCGATCCGGTCTGCGCCCTGCTCTCCGGTGGCGGCTATGCACAATTCGCCATCGCCGATGCCGGCTCGGTCTTGCCGGTGCCGCGGGGCGTGGATCTTGTCGATGCGGCGGGCCTGCCGGAAGCCGCCTTCACCGCATGGACCAACATCATCGACACGGCGCACCTTGCTCCCGGCGAAACGCTGCTGGTGCATGGCGGCACCAGCGGCATCGGCAGCCTGGCGACCCAGATCTTTGCCGCACGCGGACACCGGGTGTTCACCACCGTGGGCAGCGAAGAAAAACGCGAAGCCGCCCGGACATTCGGCGCGGCGCGCAGCATCAATTATCGCAGCGAGGATTTTGTCGCCGTGGTGAAAGCGGAGACCGGCGGCAAAGGCGTGGACGTCATCCTGGACATGGTCGGCGGCGACTACATCCAGCGCAACATCGAGGCCGCCGCGATATGGGGCCGCATCGTCAACATCGCCTATCAGCAGGGCTTCAAGGCCGAGGTGAATTTCGCGCCGGTCCTGACCAAGCGGCTGACCTTAGGTGCGACCACCCTGCGGTCACGCACCCCAGCCGAAAAACAGGCGATCCGCGATGCCTTGCTGAAGGAGGTCTGGCCTCTGGTCGGAACCCGGATTCGACCCGTGGTGGCGCAGACCTTTCCCCTGGCCGAGGCGCAGAAGGCCCATGAATTGATGGCCAAAACCGGCCATATCGGCAAAATCCTGCTTTCCACCGCCTGAAAGTCTTTGCGCTGGCCCGCCGGGCTAGCTAAAAGACCGCATTCCTCGAAAGGATTAGCCTGACGAGGGGCGGCGGGCCCGGATACGGCCCTTCGCTCAACGGGAGAGAAATACCATGGCCGTCGAACAGAAGCCCCTGATGCCCAAAGCCACCGCCGTCTGGCTGGTGGACAATACCGGTCTATCCTTCGAGCAGATCGCCGATTTCTGCGGATTGCATCCGCTGGAAGTCAAAGGCATCGCCGACGAAGATGTCGCCAAGGGCATCAAGGGCCAGGACCCGGTCGCCACCGGCCAGCTCACCCGCGAGCAGATCGCCGAAGCCGAAGGCAATCCCAAGAAGCGCCTGAAGATGGCCGCGCCCAAGCACAAGATGCCGAATGTGCGCCAGAAGCGCGCCCCGCGTTACACGCCGGTCAGCAAGCGCCAGGACAAGCCCGACGCGGTCTACTGGCTGATCCGCAACCATCCCGAATTCACCGACAGCGACATCATCAAGCTGATCGGCACCACCAAGGCGACCATCGCCAAGATCCGCGAGCGTTCGCACTGGAACGCGGCCAACATCAAGGCGGTGGACCCGGTCACCCTGGGCCTGTGCTCGCAGCTGGAACTTGATCTTGCCGTGACGCGCGCCGGCGCCAAGTTCGAACGCGCCCAGAAGCGCGCCGCCAAGAAGGGCGCTGCCCTGAAGTCCATCGCCGAAACCACCGCGCCCGCGGCGGCGGCGATTCCCGAAGAACTGCCGCCGCGCGAGGAAGAGCCGTCGCAGGGCACGCCGGCGCCGGACGATTACGTCCAGTCCAGCGAACTGGAACAGGACTAGTCGTTCCGGGACATCAGATCAGGTATTTCGCGGCGACGAATCCCGAAATAATCACGAGCAGGAAGACGAACAGCGTCGCCTCCAGCCGCTTCTCGATGAAGCGGCGCGCCTGTTCGCCCTTCCAGTAGAGCAGGCCCGCCACCAGAAAATAGCGCCCGCCGCGGGTGAGCACCGACAGTGCCATGAACATCGCGAAGCTGTAATGGGCGAAGCCCGAGGCGATGGTGACCAGCTTGTAGGGCAGCGGGCTGAAGCCCTTGCCGATGATCACCCAGGCGCCGTAGGTCGCATACCATTGCTGGAACTGCGTCAGGTCATCGCCCAGATGATAAATCCGGATAAGCCACTGGCCCAGGGAATCGAACAGGAAGGCGCCGATCGCATAGCCCGCCGCGCCGCCCAGCACCGACCACAGGGTGCACCAGGCCGCCAGCTTCCAGGCCTTGGCGCGATCGGCCATCACCATCGGAATCAGCATGATGTCGGTGGGGATGGGAAAGAAGGAGGCTTCGGCAAAGGTCAGGCCGCCCAGTGCGCGCCAGGCGTTCTTGCCCTTGGCGTTGCGCATCATCCAGTCATACAGGCTGCGCACAATGCCGGCCTTGGCGGCCGGCGGATCAGTAAAGGTCATATCACGCTCCCGGGGCGGGCCTTCCTAACATTGCCGCGCCTTTCGTCAAACCGGGCGTCAACCTTGCCGCCAAATGCGGCTTTCTTTAGCGTGGCCTCGCGATGGCCATTCAAAGACGCGACCGTAAAATCGTCACAAAAGAGGCGGCACGAACGCGTCGCGCCAGGCCCTATGAAGACGGGCTGGACCGGACCCCTGCCAACCACCAGCCGCTGACCCCTCTGACTTTTCTGGAGCGGGCCGCCGGCACGTTTCCCGGCCGCACCGCGATCATTCATGGCCGCCAGCGCATCCGCTATGCAGACTTCTACGCCCGCAGCCGCCGCCTGGCCTCGGCGCTGGCCAAGCAGGGCATCGGAAAGGGCGACACGGTAGCGGTGATGCTGTCCAACACCCCGCCCATGCTGGAAGCCCATTATGGCGTGCCCATGCTGGGGGCGGTGCTGAACGCCCTCAACACGCGGCTGGATGCCGCCGCCATCGCCTTCATGCTGGAGCATGGCGGGGCGAAGATCCTGATCACCGACCGGGAATTTTCCGCCACCATCGCCGCGGCGCTGAAGCTGCTGAAGAAAAAGCCGCTGGTGATCGATTACGACGATCCGGAATTCCCCCAGAGCGGCGCGCGGCTGGGAAAGATCGACTACGAGAAATTCCTCAAAAGCGGCGACCCCAACTTTTCCTGGAAGATGCCGGACGATGAATGGGATGCCATCGCGCTGAACTATACCTCTGGTACCACCGGCAATCCCAAGGGCGTGGTCTATCACCATCGCGGCGCGGCCCTGATGTGCTACGGCAATGCCCTGGCCGGCACCATGGTGGATCATCCCGTGCTGCTGTGGACCTTGCCAATGTTCCACTGCAACGGCTGGTGCATGCCCTGGTCGCTGTCGGCGGTGGCGGGCACCCATGTCTGCCTGCGCTGGGTGCGGGCCGGCGCGATCTTCACGGCTCTGGCCGAGCATGGCGTCACCCATCTGTGCGGCGCCCCGGTCGTGATGTCGGCGCTGGTCAATGCCAGCGATGCCGAACGCAAGAGCTTCCCGCAGAAAGTGCGCTTCATGGCCGCTGCCGCGCCACCGCCCGAAAGCGTTCTGGCGGCGATGGCGGAAGCGGGTTTCGAAGTGGTGCATGTCTATGGCCTGACCGAGGTTTATGGCCCCGCCGTTGTCAATGAATGGCATGACGAATGGGATGCGCTGGACAGCGCTGGGCGTGCGTCGATGAAAGCGCGCCAGGGCGTGCGCTATGCGCCGCTGGAAGAGCTGGCGGTGCTGAACCCCAAGACCCTGAAACCGGTACCCGCCGACGGCAAGACCATCGGCGAAGTCATGATGCGCGGCAATATCGTGATGCGCGGCTATCTGAAGAATCCCGAGGCGACGCGCGAGGCCTTCAAGGGCGGCTGGTTTCACACCGGCGACCTGGGGGTGATGTATCCCGACGGCTATATCCAGCTGAAGGACCGTTCCAAGGACATCATCATTTCCGGTGGCGAGAATATCTCGTCCATTGAGGTCGAGAACGCCATCGCCAGGCATCCCGCCGTGCTGTTCGTGGCGGTGGTCGCAAAGCCCGACGCCAAGTGGGGCGAGAGCCCTTGCGCCTTTGTGGAGCTGCGGCCCGGCAAGGCTGTTTCGCAAAGCGAAATTCTGGATTTCACGCGGGAGCGCCTGGCCAAGTTCAAGATGCCGCGCACGGTGGTCTTTTCCGAATTGCCCAAGACGTCCACGGGCAAGATTCAGAAATTCGTCCTGCGGGAAATGGCGAAAAATCTATGAGCAGTCCCCGCGGCTGCGCGCCATTCTTGAATTGGCGCTCCGGCTTTCGCCTACGCGCTGGCGCGCGCCGCCGGGGACTAGAACTCAGTTGATGGTGTTTGCTCGAAGCCGCTCGAGCTCGTCCTTGATTCGGAGTTTTTGCTTTTTCAAAGCCGCGACCCGGATCTCATCCCAATCGGGATTGGACATCTCGCTCTCGATGATATTTTCGATTTTCTTGTGCTGGTTGGACAGATGGTTGATGTGTCCTTGTATCGCCATGCATTCACCTCATCGTTAGATTTCGGCTGGCGCGCAACACTTAGGCGGTACGCGCCTGGCCCGAAAATTCAACCACCAAACACCCGTCCTGTCATCCCCAAAAAATCAGGGGAACGGAACTCTTTGAGCCAGCCTTAAGAAGTGCTAACGGGGGTCCCATGGCGCGGCAGGGAACAGCAAAAAGCGAAGCGGAACGGCTGGTTATCGGCCTGTCGGGGGCGTCGGGCGTTGCCTATGGCATCCGCATGCTGGAAGCCCTGCGCGACTTGGGGATCGAATCGCATCTGGTCATGACCAAGCCGGCGGAAATGACCATCGGTTATGAGACCAAGCTTTCGCCCAAACAGGTCGCCGCCAAGGCGGATTACACCTATGCGATCCAGGACATCGCCGCGCCCATCGCCAGCGGCAGCTTCCGGACGCGCGGCATGATCGTGGCGCCCTGCAGCGTGCGCACCATGAGCGAGATCGCCACCGGCGTGACCACCAACTGCCTGACCCGCGCCGCCGATGTGATGCTGAAAGAGCGCCGCCCGCTGGTGCTGATGGTGCGCGAGACGCCGCTGCATCTGGGCCATCTGCGCACCATGACGGCGCTGGCGGAAATGGGCGCGATCATCCTGCCGCCGGTTCCGGCTTTTTATGCCGAACCCAAGACCCTGTCCGACCTGATAGACCAGATGGTGGGCCGCGCCCTGGACCTGCTGGGCTATGACTGGCCCGACATGAAGCGCTGGGGCGAGACGATCGCCAAGAGCCGACGCAAGAAGAGTGTGAAATGAGCCGCGTGGTTGGTCCCGACGAAGTCGCCGCCCGCGCCAAGCTGACACAGCTGACGCAGGAGCATCGCGACCTGGACGCCGCCATTGACGCCATGGTGCGGGCGGGCAATCCCGACCTGATGGCACTGGCGCGGCTGAAAAAGCGCAAGCTTCAGCTCAAGGACGAGATCACCGAGATCAACAACGGTCTGCTGCCGGATATCATCGCCTGATCGCGATCAGGCGGGAGCGAGTTCGCCGAGCTTCTTGCGGATGGCATCCAGGGCAAGCGACGGATTGCCGTTGTCCGGTCCGCCGGCCTGGGCCATGTCCGGCCTTCCGCCGCCGCCCTTGCCGCCCAACGCTTCCGCCGCCACCCGCACCAGATCCACCGCGCTGATGCGCGCGGTCAGATCCTCGGTGACGCCGGCCACGATGGAGACCTTGCCGTCCGCCGCCGCCACGAAGGCGACCACGCCGGAACCGACCTGCGATTTTGCGCCGTCTGCCAGGCTCTTTAGATCCTTGGGCGAGACGCCTTCGACCAGCCGCAGCACTGCTTTCAGGCCCGAAATGGTTTCGTTGTCTTCGCCGCTCTTGGCGGGACCCGCCAGCGCCAGCTGCTTCTTGGCTTCCGCCAGTTCGCGTTCCAGCTTGCGGCGCTCTTCCGACAATTGCGTCACCCGCGCCGACAGTTCGCCGATCGGGGCCTTGATGGCGGAGGCCGCTTCGCGGGCAATTTCCGCCTGGCCCGAAAGATAGCGGCGGGCATGTTCGCTTGTCAGCGCCTCGATGCGGCGCACCCCGGCGGCCACGGCGCTTTCCGCGAGAATCGTGAACAGGCCGATATCGCCCAGGCGATGGACATGGGTGCCACCGCACAGTTCGACCGAATAGGATTTTTCGCCGTCCAGATCGGCGCCCATCGACAGGACGCGCACTTCGTCGCCGTATTTTTCGCCGAACAGGGCTTCGGCGCCTGCCGCCACGGCCTGGTCGGTCGGCATCAGGCGGGTGGTGGTGTCGGAATTCTGGCGGATCACCTGGTTGACCTGGGCTTCGATCTTTTCCAGTTCTTCGGGCGATACGGGCTTGGGATGCGAGAAGTCAAAGCGCAGCCGCTCGGCATTGACCAGGGAGCCCTTCTGGCTGACATGCGTGCCCAGCACGCGCTTGAGGGCGGCGTGCAGCAGATGGGTGGCGCTGTGATTGGCGCGGGTGGCGCGGCGGCGCTCGGTATCCACTTTCAGGTCCACCGCATCGCCCGGCGCGAATGTGCCTTCGGTGATGCGCACGGCATGGACATGCAGCGCGCCCAGTTTTTTCTGGGTGTCGGTGACCTGGCCCTTGGCCTTGGCGGACTTGATGTGGCCGACATCGCCGGCCTGGCCGCCGGATTCGCCGTAGAAGGGCGTCTGGTTGGTGAGAATTTCCACCGCTTCGCCGGCGCCTGCCGCCATCACGCGGCCGCCATCCTTGAAGATGGCCAGTATCTGTCCCTCGGCTTCCTCGGTGTCGTAGCCCAGGAATTCGGTGCGGCCGACTTCGTCCAGCACCGCGAACCACTGCGCTTCGCTGGCCGCTTCGCCCGAACCCGACCAGCTGGCGCGGGCTTCGGCCTTCTGCTTCTGCATCGCGGCGGAAAAGCCGTCGGTATCCACGGTGACGCCGCGGGCGCGCAGCGACTCTTCGGTGAGGTCGAGCGGAAAGCCATAGGTGTCGTAGAGCTTGAACGCGACATCGCCCTTGAGCTGGTCGCCTTTTTTAAGGCCATCACTGGCCTCATCCAGCAATTTGATCCCACGCGCCAGGGTTTCGCGGAAGCGGATTTCCTCCAGCTTCAAAGTTTCGGCGATCAGCGCCTCGCTGCGCTTGAGTTCGGGATAGGCCGAACCCATTTCGCCCACCAGCGCCGGCACCAGCCGGTGCATCAAGGGGTCTCTGGTACCCAGCAGATGCGCATGGCGCATGCCGCGGCGCATGATCCGGCGCAGCACATAGCCGCGCCCTTCATTTGACGGCAGCACGCCATCGGCGATCAGGAAGGAGGTGGCGCGCAGATGGTCGGCAATGATGCGGTGGCTGAAGGTGGCTTCGCCCTGGCTGTCCACGCCGCTGGCCGATTCCGAAGCCGCGATCAGGTGGCGAAACAGGTCGACATCGTAATTGTTGGTGACGCCCTGCAGGATGGCGGCGATACGCTCCAGCCCCATGCCGGTATCGATGGAAGGCTTGGGCAGATCGAGGCGGGTGTTCTCGTCCACCTGCTCAAACTGCATGAAGACCAGGTTCCAGAATTCCAGCCAGCGGTCGCCGTCTTCGTCGGCGCTGCCGGGCGGGCCGCCCGCCACGGACGGGCCCTGGTCGAAGAAGATTTCCGAGCAATAGCCGCAGGGGCCGGTGGGACCCATGGCCCAGAGATTGGACTCATGGCCGATGATGCGGTCATCGGAAATGCCGGCGATCTTTTTCCAGAGCTGACGCGCCTGATCGTCAGTGGGATAGACGGTGACCAGCAGCTTGTCCTTGGGCAGCCCCACCACCTTGGAGGTGAAGTCCCAGGCGAACAGAATCGCCTCTTCCTTGAAATAATCGCCGAAGGAGAAATTCCCCAGCATCTCGAAGAAGGTGTGATGGCGGGCGGTGTAGCCGACATTGTCGAGATCGTTGTGCTTGCCGCCGGCCCGCACGCATTTCTGCACCGTGGTGGCGCGGCTGTAGGGACGCTTTTCCGCTCCCGTGAACAGGTTCTTGAACTGGACCATGCCGGCATTGGTGAACAGCAGGGTCGGATCGTTGCGCGGCACCAGCGGTGAGGACGGGACCACGGTATGGCCACGCTCGGCGAAGAAATCGAGGAATCCGCTGCGGACGTCGGAAAGGCTTTTCATAGGTTTAGGGTTGTAACGGCCCTCAAAAACCTTGTCATCCCTGCAATTCCGCGCGGCTGGACCGCCCAAAGCGGGGGCAAAAGCGCCCTGAAAAACAAAGGGCGCCCCGCATTCACACGGGGCGCCCTCTGCCGAGGAGCTGATGGCCCCCATGGCTAGGGGCTTATCAGCGTTAGGGAGACCTTGCGGCCTATTCTTCTTCGGCTTCCGCCTTCTCGGAGGCGTCCAGCACCAGGTTCTGGCCGATCTGCCCGGAAGCGGCGCGAATGGCGACTTCGATCTTGTCGGCGATGTCGGGATTGTCGGTGAGGAAGGTCTTGGCGGATTCCCGGCCCTGGCCGATGCGCGCCCCGTCATAGGAGTACCAGGAGCCCGATTTCTCGACGATCCCGGCCTTGACGCCCAAGTCCACCAGCTCGCCAACCTTGGAAATGCCGACGCCATACATGATGTCGAACTCGACCTGCTTGAAGGGCGGGGCGACCTTGTTCTTGACCACTTTGACGCGGGTCTGGTTGCCGACCACTTCGTCGCGGTCCTTGATGGCGCCGATGCGCCGGATATCCAGGCGCACGGAAGAATAGAATTTCAGCGCATTGCCGCCGGTGGTGGTTTCCGGATTGCCGAACATGACGCCGATTTTCATGCGGATCTGGTTGATGAACAGCACGATGGTGTTGGACTTGGAAATGCTGCCCGTCAGCTTGCGCAGCGCCTGGCTCATCAGGCGGGCCTGCAGGCCGGGCAGGGAATCGCCCATTTCGCCTTCCAGTTCGGCCTTGGGCGTCAGGGCGGCGACCGAGTCGATCACCACAATGTCGACGCCGCCGGAGCGCACCAGCGTGTCGGTGATCTCCAGCGCCTGTTCGCCGGTGTCGGGCTGGGAGATCAGCATCTCGTTGATGTCCACGCCCAGCTTGCTGGCATAGACCGGGTCCAGCGCATGCTCGGCATCGACATAGGCGGCGATGCCGCCCTTCTTCTGGATCTCGGCCACCACATGCAGGGCCAGGGTGGTCTTGCCGGAGGATTCGGGGCCATACACCTCGATCACCCGGCCGCGCGGCAGTCCGCCGATGCCCAAGGCAATGTCCAGGCCGAGGGAGCCGGTGGACACCGCATCGGTCGCCAGGCCCAGGTCGCGGCTGCCCAGCTTCATCACCGAGCCCTTGCCGAACGCCCGGTCAATCTGGCTCAGCGCGGCCTCGAGAGCCCGCTTGCGATCGTTATTCTGTTCCTTGCCAACCACCCGCAAAGCCGCCTGTGACATGAAATGTCTCCCGGTTATTCCACAGCGCCCGCTGATCCCCAAGCGAATCCGGCGGCGGGTGGATGACGCCAAGGTACACGGTTTGTTCTCTTTGACAAGATACTGTCTAACGTATTGATTTTTTGTGATAATACTACATCTTGTTCTGGGGACGTTCGCATACCCCCGCCAGACCTCTTTCAAGCCCTCTCTGCCCCATATAGATTCGCCGCCAATCCGGAAAAAACGGGACGGGAAATGGGCGGACTGAGAACACTGGCCTTGGCCCTGGCGGCGACGCTATGGGCCGCGTCGTCCAGCGCCGCGCCCTGGTTCACGCTGACCTCGACCTCGATCAAGGACGGCGCGCGCATTCCGGTGATCCATGGCGGCGACGATCCAAAGCGCGCCTGCTCGCCCCGCAATCCCGCCATCTGCCCCTGCCCCGGCATGAATGTCTCGCCACAGCTCAAATGGTCGAACGCGCCCGCCGGCACCAAAAGCTTCGCCATATTGATGTACGACATTGACGGCCAGTACGGCGCCGGCGTGTCGCACTGGGTCGCCTACAATATCGCGCCCACCACCACCGAGCTGAAGGAAGGCGACGGCACGGCCGGCATCGGCTTCACCGGCGGCGCGGGCACCCGGGGCAATCCCAATTACATGGGCCCCTGCCCGCCCCAGGGCGACGGACCGCACCATTACATGATCACGGTGATGGCCACCGACCTGGAGCCGACCCTGGCGCCCGGCCTGACCCGCGATCAATTCCTGGCCGCCGCCAAGGGCCATCTTCTGACCAGCGCCACCATCGGCGGGCTGTTCGCCCGCGCCTATGAATAAGAACAAGATCCAGACAGGGGAATGACATGAAGAAGTTTCTGTTCGCACTGGCCTTGCTGCCGGTGCTGGCGCTGCCCGCCCAGGCCAGGATCGAGCGCGCCCCCTGGGGCACCAGCCCGGATGGCCAGAAGGTGGAAATCTTCACCCTGACCAATGCGCGCGGCGCCAGCGCCCAGATCAGCACCTATGGCGCCACCCTGGTGGGCCTCAGCGTTCCGGGCCGCGACGGCAAGATGGCGGACGTGGTGCAGGGCTTCGACAATGCCGCGGGCTACAAGCAGTATGGCGCCATGAACGGCGCGGTGGTCGGCCGCTTCGCCAACCGCATCGGCGGCGCCAAGTTCACCCTGGACGGCAAGACCCATCAGCTTGCTGCCAATGGCGGGCCCAACAACATCCATGGCGGCCCCAACGGCTTCAACACCCGCGTCTACAGCGCCACGCCGGTGAACGGCCCCAGCCCCAGCGTGATCCTGAACATGGTCAGCCCGGACGGCGACCAGGGCTTTCCGGGGCGGATGGACTTCACCGTCAGCTACACGCTGAAGGCCGACAACACGCTGCGCATCGAATACCGCGCCACCACCGACAAGCCGACGGTGCTGAACATCACCAACCACGCCTATTTCAATCTCAAGGGCGCAGGGAATGGCGATGTACTGAACCACCGCCTGCAGATCTTCTCCGATGCCGTGACCCCGACCGACGCCAATCACATGGCCACGGGAGAAGTGCTGAAAGTGTCGGGCACCGGCTTTGACTTCACCAGGCCCAAGACCATCGGCCACGACATTGACGGCCCCGATCCCCTGATCAAGGCGACGCCGGGCTGGGACATCAACTTCATCGTGCGAGGGCCCATGGGCAAGCTGCGCCCCGCCGCGCGGGTGGTGGAGCCGGAACAGGGCCGGGTGATGAGCGTGTGGACCACCCAGCCCGGCGTACAGCTGTATGTGCCCAATAGCGGGCGCAGCGTGCCGGGCAAGAACGGCCAGCAATATGGCCCGCGCCAGTCCTTCTGCCTGGAGACCCAGCACTTCGCCAATTCGCCCAACATCCCCAGCTTCCCCTCGACCGAACTGCGGCCCGGCAAGATCTTCTATGAAGTGACGGAGTTCAGATTCTCGACCCAGAAATGAGCGAGCTGCTGTTCTCTTACGGGACCTTGCAGCAGGAGGATGTGCAGATGGCGTCGTTCGGGCGCCTGCTGACGGGCAGACCCGATGTGCTTGTGGGCTGGCGGCAGGAGATGGTGGAGATCACCGATCCCGAGGTGCTGGCCAGGAGCGGCAAGGCGATGCATCCGATTCTAATCCCGGGACGCAAGGACGATTCCGTCGACGGCACGGTGTTCGAGGTCACGGCGGAAGAACTGGCCGCCGCCGACCGCTATGAGGTCTCCGACTACACGCGCGTTGCCGCGCCGCTGAAGTCCGGCGTCATCGCCTGGGTCTATGTGGGGTCGCGCAAAGAATAAGGGCGCCGCGGTTTCCCGCGACGCCCTCTGTTCTTTCGTTATCGCCTACTTCTTGGCGTAAGGACCAACTTCCGGCACCGGCTGGGTATTGGTCAGGTTGCCGAGGTCCTGCTTCACGCCATTGGCGATGGCCGCTGTCTCGCTGCCCGCCTGTAAGCAGGTGAAGTCGGGACGGTCGCGCCAGGCCAGCGGCCCGCACAGCCTGACGCCGGCCTTGATCGCGGCGTCATGGACGATGTTGATGTTGCGTTCATAGTCGGGATCGTTCTGGCGATAGCCGGTGTGATTGGCCAGGTCGCCCGAGGCGGCGAAGATCGCGGTGACGCCCGGGATCTTGGCGATCCGGTCGACATCCTTCAGGCCGTCCAGCGTCTCGATCATCAGGATCAGCACCAGATTGTCGTTGATGGTCTGGCGATAGCCGCCCGGCACATTGCCCCAGAACTGGGAGCTGAAGGCCTGGCCGCCGCCCTGGCTGCGCTTGCCCAGGGGCGGGAAGTAGGCCCAGTTGCGCGCGCGGATCGCTTCTTCATAGGAACGGATGGTCGGCACCACCAGCACCAGCGCGCCGGAGTCCAGCGCGGTCTGCACTTCCTTCTCGTCGGTATAGGCGACGCGCACGCCCGGCACGGCCTTGGCCTGCGGGCAGGCCGCCCACATGCGCGCGGTATCGGCCCAGGAGCGGGCGGTGTGCTGGTGCTCGACCCAGATGAAGTCGTAACCGGCATTGGCCATGGCGCAGTAGGTGGACGGATCGGTGGAGGCGAACAGCGTGCCGCCGGTGACCTTGCCGCCCTGCATCATCTTGAGCTTGACCGGATTCCAGATCTTGGCGCCGGGAGGCGGATTGAAGGCCGTGCCGTACTTCCAGGTCTTGTCGTCGAACTTGCCCTGGTTGACGGCATTGGCCGGCGCCTTGTCGAAGGCCTTGCTGTCGACGCCTGCAGGCGCGGCCAGCGGAAATTTCAGCGTGCCGGCGGCAGCGTTGTTGGCATACGGATCGGCGACCTGAGAGTTCGCGGCAACCGCGCCAAGACCGACAGCCGCGACGAACGCGGCCGAAAACAAGATACGTTTCATGAAATGCTTCTCCCTGCGACCGACGTCTCGTGGCCGGTTTTGACAGCTAATCAGGCATGGCCGAGCCGGTCAAACGCCGCGAGCCAGTCTTCGCGCCTGCACAACGCGGCGGATGGCGCGGCAGGATGGCGCATGCATGCCGCACCGCGCTAGGCTGCCGCCTTGGGGAGATTCACATGACATTCCGTTTAGTTTTCGCTGCCATCATGGCGCTTGCCTTTTCACTGCCGGCCGAGGCCGGCGTCGCTGTCCAGGCCTGGGGCGGCATCGGCAAACAGGGTGTGGACCTTTACGTCCTGACCAATGCGCGGGGCATGGAAGTCAAGATCACCAACTATGGCGGCATCATCACCTCCATCCGGGTGCCCGACCGCAACGGCAAGCTGGAAAATGTGAATCTGGGGTTCGACCGGCTGGAGGATTATCTCAGCCCTGGCTATGGCGGCCGCTATGGCGCGCTGATCGGGCGTTACGCCAACCGCATCAAGAACAACAGCTTCAGGATCAACGGGGTCGAATACCGCGTCTCGCGCGAGGCCTACAGCACGGTCGACAACAAGCCCTATGACGAACGCGTCTGGGAGGCCTCAACCAGCAATTTCAGCAAGGAAGCGCGCGTGGAGCTGAGCCTGCTGGACCGCAGCGGCACCATGGGCTTTCCCGGCACCCTGCGCGTACGGGTGATGTACCTGCTGACGGACGACAATGTGCTGCGCATCACCTATTACGCCGTAACCGACAAGGAAACGGTGGTCAGCCTGACCAACCATGCCTATTTCAACCTGGGCGGCGATCTGTCGGGCAGTGTGCTGGACCATCTGCTGACTGTGAATGCCGACGCCATCACCGCCGTCGATGAAACCAACACGCCCACCGGCGAGATGCGCCCGGTGGCCGGCACCGCCTTCGACTTCCGTGCCCCAAGGCCGATCGGGTCGCGCATCAAAGATCCCGATCCGGCGATTGTGCGGGCGAAGGGCTATGACCAGAATTACGCGATCAACGGCAAGCCGGGGACCCTGCGGCTGGCGGCGCGGCTGGAAGATCCCAAGTCAGGCCGGGTGATGGAAACCTGGACCACGCAGCCGGGCGTGCAGGTTTATACCGCCAATTATTCGCCGCCGCCGGTGGCACTGGCCAAGGGCTATCAGGTGCATGGCGGCGTGGCGCTGGAAGCGCAGGGCTTTCCCAACGCGCCCAACATCCCGGCCTTTCCCAGCACGCGGCTGTCCCCCGGACAGGACTACCGCCAGATCACGGAGTATCGCTTCAGCGTGAAGTAGCGCTTAGGCCGCGGAAAGAACTTCTTTCACTTTCGCCGCCAGCTGTTTCAAGCCGAACGGCTTGGGCAGGAAGTGGATGTCTTCCGAACTCTGGTCGTTGCGGCGGAAGGCTTCCTCGGCATAGCCGGACATGAAGATCACGCGCAGGTCGGGCTTGAGCTGCTTGACATGCCGCACCATGGTGGGGCCATCCATGCTGGGCATCACCACGTCGGTGATGATCAGGTGAATGGTGTGCGCCTCGCTCTTGACGATCTCCAGCGCTTCCTCGCCGCCGGCGGCTTCCAGCACATTGTAGCCGCGCATGCGCAAAGCGCGCGCCGCGAAGCTGCGCACCGCTTCCTCGTCTTCCACCAGCAGGATCGTGTCCTGGCCGGTGACATCGCGCGCCTGCACGGGGGCGATTTCCACCGGCGCCGTGCTGGCATCCACGCGCAGGCGCGGCAGATAGATGTTGAAAGCCGTGCCCTTGCCGACTTCCGAATCCACCGTGATGAAACCGCCGGTCTGCTTGACGATGCCGTAGACAGTGGCCAGGCCCAGGCCGGTGCCCTGGCCCACCGGCTTGGTGGTGAAGAAGGGATCGAAGATCTTGCTCTGGATCTCTTTCGACATGCCGGTGCCGGTGTCGGACACTTCGATGCGGACATAGTCGCCCGGCGGCATGATGGCGGTGCCCAGCGCCGATGACGTCGTGACCGTCTGATTGACCGTCCGGATCGCGACGGTGCCGCCCGAAGGCATGGCGTCGCGGGCATTGACCACCAGATTGATGATGGCATTGGACAGCTGCGCTTCGTCGGCATGCACGGTCCAGAGGTCGGAATCGCGCTCGACATTCAACGTGATGCCTTCACCCACCAGCCGGCGCAGCATCTGCGCCAGTTCGCCGATCACGTCGCCCAGCACCAGCGCCTTGGGCTGCATGGTCTGCTTGCGGCTGAAAGCAAGAAGCTGGCTCACCAGAGCGGCGGCGCGAAGTGCATTCTGGTGCACCTCGTTGATTTCCTTGAACGAAGGATCGCCCGCCTGGTGGCGCATCAGCAGGAATTCGCAATTGCCGATAATGACGGTGAGCAGATTGTTGAAGTCATGCGCGACGCCGCCGGCCAGCTGGCCGACAGCCTGCATCTTCTGGGACTGGGCGAATTTGGTTTCCAGCGCCTTCTGCTCGGAAACGTCGACCAGATAGAGAATGGCCTTGCCGCCCGCCATGGGGCTGGCGAACAGCTCGGCCATGCGCTCGTCGCCCGCGCCGGACTTGCCCATCCGCAGCTCGACGGGCTTAAGCCCGGTTTCACCGTTGCCGGCGCGCGATATCAGGTCCGCGACCTGGGCGCGGTCGCCTTGTTCCGCCAGCTCGCTGAAATTGCGCCCAACCAGCGCGCCGGAGACGCCGAAGAATTTCGCCAGCGCCGCATTGGCGTCGCTGATCGTGCCGCTGGCATCGGCAAAGGCCACGCCCATGGGCGCATCGCGGAACAGGTCGCCAGCACTTTCCAGCGGCTGCGCCGCAGTCGCGGGAGCCGAAACGGCGGGCGCGGGCGCTGCCGCCGCAGCGCGGGTGAGCACCGGCTGCGGCGAAGTACTGGCGGCCAGGCGCGGGGTGAACCACCAGGCGGCCTGCTTGTCGGGCAAGGGGCGCACCGCGGCGACGATCTCAAGGCCGGGCATCACCACGAATGTTTCTTCGCGGGCGCGGCCTTCGCTGGCGTCGCGCGACAGGCGGTAGAGCACCGCAGCCGACGGCTCGCCCGCCAGCGCCAGTTCGGGCGGCGGCGGCGTTTCCGTTTCGCCCACGCCGGCCATGCGGCGATAGACGGGATTGCAGTCCAGCACCGCGCCGCCTTCGCCGGTGATCGCCCAGGCGATGTTGGCCTTGGCGGCGGCTTCGGCGACGCGCAGCGCATCGGCGCTGGCGCGGCCGCCGCGCGGCCACACCGCATAGAGGAAGAGAATGGCAAGAACCGCGATGCCGCCCAGCAGGGCATAGCCCGCCAGGCCCGCCACTTGCGGCATGGCGATGGTCAGCCCGGCGGCACCCAGGGCGAGCAAAACAAAGCCCAGGGCAGCCCAGCGCCAGGCGCCGGTCGGCACCCCCACAGGGGTCGCGGAAAGCGATTTAGCGGCGTTCATAAATGCAGAATACAAGATTTGGTTAACCAATCCTTTCCAAGCCCCAAGGGATTGATTTGGTTAACAGATTTTAGAGGCCGCCGAACGCCGTTCAGCTTTTTGGGGACAGAAAGTTAACGGCCGAGAATCACCCCGCCTTGGCGGGCAATTTCCCCTTGAGCCGGAAGACGTAGCCGATCACCTGGGCGACGGCCTTGAAATGCTCAGGCGGGACGGGCTCGTCGATCTCCACCACGGCGTGCAGCGCGCGGGCCAGCGGCGGATTTTCCACCACCGCGACGCCGCTATCTTCCGCCACGGCACGAATGCGCAGCGCCAGCGCATCGACGCCCTTGGCGACGCAGATGGGGGCGGCCATCTTGCCGGACTCATACTTGAGCGCCACCGCATAGTGGGTCGGGTTCATGATCACCACCGTGGCGGTCGGCACCGCCGCCATCATGCGTTTCCTCGAACGCTCCTGGCGAAGCTGGCGAATCTTGGACTTGATGTGCGGGTCGCCTTCATTCTGTTTGTATTCTTCCTTGATTTCCTGCTTGGACATGCGGTTGCGCGACATGAACTGCATGCGCTGGAAGAAGTAATCGAAGCCCGCGATCACGGCCAAGGCGGACAGCGCCGCCATCAGCACCTTGAACAGCAGGTGGGACATTTCCCCCGCCATCTGCGCCGCCGTCTGGTTGAGCATGAATTCCATGTGATTGCGCTCGGGCCAGAGCTGGGTCCACATGGCCAGGCCCACGACGCCCTGGTGCCGATGAAGAAGTTCATGCTGGCGCATGTGCGCGCCGCCGACCTCAAGCTGTTTTCCGACATGGCCAAGGCCAAGCCGACCAACGATCCTGCCCAGGTCGCCGTCACCACCCTGGCCCCCGCCTTCATGCTGAGTGAGCTGAAACGCGCCTTTGAAATCGGCTTTCTGATCTTCGTGCCCTTCCTGATCATCGACATGGCCGTGGCCTCGATCCTGATGAGCATGGGCATGATGATGCTGCCGCCGGTGATCATCTCCCTGCCCTTCAAGCTGATTTTCTTTGTCCTGGTGGACGGCTGGCGGCTGATCGCCGGCTCGCTGGTGCAGAGCTACATGAACTCGCCCCCGCCGACCTGACAGCCTGCAAGGGCGTAGCGCCTCTTGGCCGTTCGCGCTAAACTCCTTCCATGGTCCACGATCACGCTTTGCATGACCACAAGCATGGGCACGACCATGCGCACGATCATGGGCATGCCCAAGACGATCCGCATGGGCATGGCATCTGGACCCGCGATCACATCTTCCTGGGCGCCGGCCACTCCAGAGCCGAAACCCGTGCACGCCTGGCCGCCATTCTCACCGCCGTGTTCATGGTGGTGGAGATTGTTTGCGGCATTGCCTATGGCTCGATGGCGCTGCTGGCGGACGGCGTGCACATGGCGACCCATGTCGGGGCGCTGGGACTGGCGGCGGGCGCCTATTGGCTGGCGCGCCGTCATGCCGGCAATACCCGCTTCACCTTTGGCTCCGGCAAGTTCGGTGATCTGGCGGCCTTCGCCAGCGCCATTGTCCTGGGACTGACCGCGCTGGCAGTGGCAGGAGAATCGGTGCAACGCCTGATCACGCCCGGCGACGTGCGCTATGGCGACGCGCTGCTGATTGCGATCATCGGGCTGCTGGTCAATCTGGTCACCGCGGTGATCCTGAAGGATTCGCATCATGGCCATGACCATGGCCACAGTCATGACAACAATATGCGGGCCGCCTACCTGCATGTGCTGGCCGACGCCGCCACCTCGGTGCTGGCGATCGTGGCACTGGCCGCGGGTTATTATTTCGGCCTCGCCATGCTGGACCCCATAAGCGGCCTGGTCGGCGCGCTGGTGATCGGCGCCTGGTCTTATGGCCTGATACGCGACAGCGCCATGGTGCTGCTGGACGCCGATGCCGATCCGGAGATGTCGCGGGGCATCCGCAGGACCCTGGAAGGGGAGCTGGGCGCGCGCGTCGCCGACCTGCATCTGTGGCGGCTGGGGCCGGGGCATCACGGGCTGATCGTCTCGCTGGTATCGCCCGGCGCCACCAGCGCCGAAACCATCAAGGCGGCGCTGCGCCGCCGCCATCCCGACCTTTCCCACGTCACCGTGGAAGTCGCGGTCTGCGCGGATTGCACCTAGATGTTCTGGCGGAAAAAGAAAAAACAGGTCGAGCAGGCGGTCGACGAAGTGGCGATCGCCGCCAATGACCTGGTGGAAAAGACCATGGTGATCGGCCCCACCGGGGTGCTGCTTTTGCTGGGCGCGGCAGCGGTCGGCGCGGCGGCCACCTATTACGTCGCCAAGAAGAAAGCCGACAAGAAAAACGCTGCCGAAAAACCCTAAGCGTCCTTGCGCCTGGCCGCATAAAGCCAGGACAGGGTGGCAGCCACCAGCGCCACGGCCGTAACCCGCACCGCGCCCAGCAGGCCGGCGGCGATCAGTTGCAGCATCTTGGGCGCCATCGGCTCCAGCGGCGGCGCACCGGGCACCAGCTTGGGCGGCGGCGGCCCTCCGGCGACGCGCGACAGCACCACCATCGCGATGATCAGCGGAATCAAAGTCAGCAGGATGGTGCGCAGTACCAGCAGGAAGTGTCCTTCCGTCATGCGGAAACCGGAATCGATGCGCTTTTCCGCGCTCCCCCCCGGCACGCCAATGGCGATGGCGGGAAAGATCAGGCCGATCTGCAACGCCACCACCAGGGCAGCGATGTTGATGGTCAATTCCGAAAGGCCGCGCACAAAGGCCACCGCGCCCAGCAACAGGCAGAAGGACCGCGCGGCAACAAAAGCCAGCAGCAGTCCCGCCAGCCAGTAAAACAGATTGCGCGTTTCGAAGCGGCGGTAGGGAAATTCCGCGCCGCGCTCATTCAGCAGGACCAGGCGGTGTATCGCCGCCGCCAGGGGCGCCATCAGCGCCGACCAGAACAGCACCAGCACAATTTTCGCCCCGACATGGGCGGCAATCACCGCCGCGCTGAAATCGTCGAACTTGGGTGCGGTGAGCGCGGTCTTGAGCGGGGCAATGCGCAGGGCGGCAACGCCCCAGGCCGCGCCCAGCAGCAAGGTGACAAGGAACAGCAGCGGGCGGGCGCCGAAGGCGGCGCGCAGGCTTTTCCAGGACTGCCGGGCGATGTCGCGCGCTTTTGGCTGGCCTTCGATCCCGGTCATGCGCTCCCCTTATTTTTCGCCAAGCTTAGGCTTCGCCGGGGCAACAAAAAAGCCGCCCGGTAAGGAGCGTCGGCGAACCCGCTACGAAGTAGCGGGCCTCGTCCGCGCGACCATAAAAAAACCGCCCCGCCAGGGGCGGAGCGGCTTTTTCAAAACTTGTCGGCGCGGGTTAGCGCGGCAGCAGGCCTTCGCGCTGCATGCGCTTGCGCTGCAGCTTGCGGTAGCGGCGCACCGCTTCGGCGCGCTCGCGGGCGCGCTTTTCGCTGGGCTTCTCATAGGCGCCGCGCAGCTTCATCTCCCGGAAGATGCCTTCGCGCTGCATCTTCTTCTTCAGCGCCTTGAGCGCCTGGTCGATATTGTTGTCGCGGACGATGATCTGCAAAGTCGGGCTCCGGGTCACAAAAATTTGAGGCGGGGTAATACCAGAGGGCATTTTCCCTGTCCACCTGTGGGTTTTGGCCTTCCACACCCCCGCCCGGGGGGCCATATTTGGCCCATGGCAATCCTGAAAATCGCCCGCATGGGCCACCCCGTCCTGGCCACCCCGGCCAAGGCCGTGGCCGACCCCCGGGACCCCGAAATACGCCGTCTGGTCAAGGACATGGTGGAAACCATGATGGACGCCAACGGGGCCGGGCTGGCCGCCCCCCAGGTCCATGTTCCCCTGCGGGTGGTGGTATTCCAGGCCCCCGGCGAGCGGGCCGATCCGGGCCTTTCCGAGGAGGAGCGTTTCGACCACACCGCTCCCCAGACCGTGCTGATCAACCCCGAAATCGAGGTGCTGGGCCCCGAGATCGAGGGCGGCTGGGAAGGCTGCCTGTCGGTTCCGGGGCTGCGTGGCTGGGTCGAACGGCCCGCCCATATCCGCTATCGCGGGCTGGGGCTGGACGGCGAGACCATCGAGCGGGTGGCACGCGGCTTTCATGCCCGGGTGGTGCAGCATGAATGCGACCATCTGGATGGGCGGCTGTACACCTCGCGCATCAGCGACATGAACCGGCTTATCTTTGAATCCGAAATTCGTCATTTCCAGGCGGTCTCATGAGCGACACACCGAAAAAGCCACGCAAGAAGGCCGCGCCCAAAGACGACGCGCCGCAAGCCGAACAGAAGGATGACCAGGCGCTGCGCGAAGCGGTGCTTCGGTGCGCCCTGCCCCATGCCGCCTTCGACGGCTTCACCGATTCCGTCCTGGAAAAATCCGGCAAGGAAGCGGGCCTGGCCAAAGGCGAAGTGTCGCGATTGTTCGAGGGCGGTCCCGCTGCCCTCGTGGAATTCTATTCCGTCTGGGCCGATGGCGAGATGGAAAAGTCGCTGGCAGCAAGCGACCTCAAGGCGATGAAAATTCGCGAGCGCATTGCGAGCGCTGTTCGGGCGCGATTGGCGGCCCTGAAGCCGCACAAGGAAGCCGCGCGCCGCGCCGCCGCCATGCTGTCACTGCCGATGAATGCCGCGCTGGGCGCCAAACTGATGTACCGCACCGTGGATGCGATGTGGCGCAGCGTCGGCGACACCTCGACCGATTTCAACTTCTACACCAAGCGCGGGATTCTGGCGGGCGTGTATGGCGCCACCGCCATGCGCTGGTTCACCGACGACAGCGACGACCAGAAGCCGACAGAGGAATTCCTCGCCGCCCGCATCGAAAATGTGATGCAGTTCGAGAAGTTCAAGGCGAAAGCCAAGGAAGCCCTGTCGAACCTTCCCGCTTTCCCTGACTGGGCAAAACCAAAATAGGCGCGAGGGATTTTGTGGCCTGAGCAGGAGCGCCGAGCGACGTGTACAAGACGTACACGAGCGACGGCGCGACGAACTCAGGACGCAAAAGAACCGCGCCTAAAGCAACTCGGCGATCTGCACCGCGTTAAGCGCCGCGCCCTTCAGCAGCTGATCGGCGGCGACGAACATGCTGATCGACTTTCCCGACGGATCGGAGAGATCCTTGCGGATGCGGCCGGCCAGCACATCGCCCTGGCCCGAGGCATCCCTGGGCATGGGGAAGTAATTGTTGGCCCAGTCGTCCACGATGCGAACGCCCGGCGCCTTGGCCAGCAGCGCCTTCACCTCTTGCGGCGTGATGGGGCGTTCGCACTCAAAAGTCATGGACACCGAATGGGCGCGCAGCACCGGCACGCGGATGCAGGTGGCCGACACCGCGATGCGGTCATCCTCGAAGATCTTCCTGGTCTCCTTGATCACCTTGGACTCTTCGTCGTTGTAGCCGGTGGCCATGTCGATGGCGGTGTTGTGGCTGAAGAGATTGAAGGCATAGGGATACTTCACCACCTTGGGCGCGTAGTCCTTGCCGTCGAGCCAGGCGCGGGTGGACAGCTCAAGCTCCTCCATCAACGCCGCGCCGCCGCCCGACGCCGCCTGATAGGTCGAGACAATGAGACGGCGCACGGGGTTGACCTGGTGCACCGGCCACAGCGGAACAAGGGTGGTGATCGCCGCGCAGTTGGGATTGGCGATGATGCCCTTGTGATCCTTCATGCGATGGGCGTTGATTTCCGGCACCACCAGCGGAATGGCCGGATCGGCGCGGAAGGCCGACGAATTGTCCACCACCACGGCGCCTGCTTTCACCGCGATGGGCGCATACTGCCTGGAAATGCCGCTGCCGGCGGAGAAGAGTGCGATATCGACGCCATTGAAGGAATCCGCCGTCAGCTCCTCGATCGTCAGTTCCTCGCCGCGAAAACTCTGCTTCTGACCCGCCGACCGGGCGCTGGCCAGCAACTTCAGCGACGCCAGCGGAATGCCGCGGCTTTCAATGCAGCCGACAAATTCACGGCCCACTGCACCGGTGGCGCCGACAATTGCAACATTCCTGTTCTTCATCTGACTTTCCCTTTCGGCAACAAAAAAGCCCCGTCCGGTTTGGAGCGGGGCTTGGGTCTTTCGCGTGTGTTCCGCTTTAAGCGCGCGCGATCCCAGCCCCGTTGGGCTTGGTGGTGGTCGGCTTGCGCTTGGTGGTCGCGTTCATGGGCGGCTTGATAAGGGGCGCTCAGGCCTTCGTCAACGGCTTTAAGCGTGTCAGATGGCCCATTTTACGGCCCAACCGGGCTTCTTTTTTGCCGTAGAGATGCAGCGCCCCGCTTTTGCTCAGGCTTTCCCAGGCATCCACTTCCGCGCCGATGATATTCTCCATCACCGCATCGGCATGACGGGCCGGATTGCCCAGCGGCCAACCGGCCACGGCGCGGATATGCTGTTCGAACTGCGAACAGGCGCAGGCCTCGATGGTCCAGTGACCGGTATTGTGAACCCGGGGCGCGATCTCATTGACCAGCAGCGCGCCATCCTTTGCCACGAACAGTTCGACGGCGAAGACGCCGACATAGTCCAGCGCCTCGCCGATCCGCCGCGCGATCGCCTTGGCCTCTTCCACCTTGGCGGCGCCAAGGCGCGACGGCACGGTGGAGCGGCGCAGGATGTGGTTTTCGTGTTCATTCTCGGGCGGGTCGTAAGCGGCAAAGCCGCCATCACCGCCCCGCGCCGCCACCACCGAGGCCTCATACTCGAAATCGACAAAGCCTTCGAGAATCGCGGGAGCACCCTTGAAGCTTTCAAACGCTTTGGCCGCTTCATCCGCCGACGACACCTTGGCCTGGCCCTTGCCGTCATAACCGAAGCGGCGGGTCTTCAGGATTCCGCGTCCGTTCAATTTGTCGAAGGCGGTGCGCGCCTGCTGGGCGGACGACACTTCAAAGAAGGGCGCCGTCTTCAATCCCAGTGTCTCGACAAAGGTTTTCTCGCTGAGGCGATCTTGCGTAATCGCCAGGGCCTGCGCGCCGGGCGCCACCCACACACTGCTGGCCAGATGGGCGATGGCGTGGGCGGGAAGATTTTCAAACTCGAAAGTGACCGCATCGCAGGATTCAGCAAAGCCGGTGAGCGCCGCCAGATCGTCATAGGGCGCGGCGACAGACCGGTCCGTCACCTGAAAGGCCGGCGCATCGGGCGTGTCGTTGTAGATGCAGGTCTTCAAACCCAGACGCGCCGCCGCCATGGCCAGCATCCGGCCAAGCTGGCCGCCGCCAATAATGCCAATGGTGCCACCCGGCGGCACCGGCTTATTCAGAGTCTTCATTTGGGCGTCTTGGCGACAGACCTGGTCTGCCTGGCGCGCCAGGCATCCAGCTTCCGCTTCAGCCCGATATCCGACAGGCCCAGGATGGCGCTCGCATGCAGCGCCGCATTCTTGGCGCCGGCTTCGCCAATGGCAAAGGTCGCCACCGGCACGCCGCCCGGCATCTGGGCGATGGAAAGAAGCGAGTCCAAGCCCTTCAGCGTCCGGCTTTGCACCGGCACGCCCAGCACCGGCAATGTGGTCATGCTCGCGACCATGCCCGGCAGATGCGCCGCCCCGCCCGCACCCGCAATGATGACCTTGATGCCGCGCGCTTCCGCCTCCTTGGCGTAGGCTGCCATGCGGTCCGGGGTGCGGTGGGCCGAAACAATGCGCGTCTCATGCCTGACACCCAGGGCGTCCAGCATGTCGGCGGCCGCCTTCATGGTCGGCCAGTCGGACTGGCTGCCCATGATGATGCCGACCTGGCTTCTTGTTGATTTGCTTCGAATCGCCATTTGCGGCCCGCACCTCACGAAGCGGCGCAGTATAGGGGCGAAAAAGCCCAAGGAAAGCGCAAGTTTAGGCCCCGTTAACCATTCGTTGGGGATCATAAACGCATTCTTAAAGGCGTCCCGCTAGCTTGGGGGACGCCAGCAAGGCGAAAAGCATGAAGGTCGAACGCAACAGCCCCGTCCGCCCAGCCCGTTCGGTGGCCCAGGCCGCCTATGCCCGGCGCATCGAAGCCGCCGACGGGCTCAGCAACGTCGATGCCGTGACACCCGCCGCCAGCGTGCTCGGCATCCCCGACTCCGAATTCACCCCCCGGGTGCGCGACGCCATCATGGGCCTGATGAGCGAAGTGGACAGTCTGCGCCGTGAACTGACCCAGACCCGCGCCCGGCTGGACGAGGTGGAAAAGACCGCCGACCAGGACGGCATGCTGCCGCTGCTCAACCGCCGCGCCTTTGTGCGCGAGCTGACCCGCTATATCGCCTTCACCGGCCGCTACAACACACCGGCCTCGCTGATCTATTTCGACCTCAATCACCTGAAGCGGACCAACGACACGCTGGGCCATGCCGCGGGCGATGCGGTGCTGGCCCATTTCGCCGATGTGCTGCTGGGACATGTGCGCGACAGCGACTGTGTCGGGCGGCTGGGCGGCGACGAGTTCGGCGTGCTCCTGAGCCATGCCAACCAGGAACAGGCGCTGAAGAAAGCCGACACCCTGGCGGAGGCGCTGAAAGCCTCGCCCACCATCTGGAACGCCCAGACCATTCCGGTCAGCTTCGCTTACGGCGCCTTTGAACTGCAATCGGGCGACAATCCCGACCTGGCCATGGCGCGCGCCGACCAGGCCATGTACGCGCAGAAGAAGATGCAGCGTTCGGTCGCGGAGTAGATTCTCGTACCCACAAGAAAAAGGCGCGGGCATAACCCGCGCCTTTTCTTTTTCGCGGCCGTGACGCTTACGCCATCGCCTTTTTCAGATTCTCGTCGACCTTGTCGAGGAAGCCTTCGGTGGTCAGCCACTTCTGGTCCGGGCCGACCAGCAGCGCCAGATCCTTGGTCATGAAGCCCTGCTCGACCGTATCGACGCAGACCTTTTCCATGGTCAGCGCGAATTTGGCGAGCTTGTCGTTGCCGTCCAGCTTGGCGCGATGGGAAAGGCCCCGCGTCCAGGCGAAGATCGAGGCGATGGAATTGGTCGAGGTGGACTTGCCCTTCTGATGCTCGCGGTAATGGCGCGTCACGGTGCCATGCGCGGCTTCGGCTTCCACCGTCTTGCCGTCGGGGGTGAACAACACGCTGGTCATCAGGCCCAGGGAGCCGAAGCCCTGCGCCACGGTGTCGGACTGCACGTCGCCGTCGTAATTCTTGCAGGCCCAGACATAGCCGCCGCTCCACTTCAGGGCGCTGGCCACCATGTCGTCAATCAGGCGGTGCTCATAGACAATGCCGGCCGCCTTGAACTTGTCGGCGAACTCCGCCTCGTAGATTTCCTGGAACAGGTCCTTGAAGCGGCCGTCATAGGCCTTGAGGATGGTGTTCTTGGTCGAGAGGTACACCGGATACTTGCGCATCAAGCCGTAATTCAGCGAGGCGCGGGCAAATTCACGGATCGACTCGTCGAGGTTGTACATCGCCATGGCGACGCCGGCGCCCGGTGACTTGAACACTTCATGCTCGATCACCTTGCCGTCTTCGCCGACGAACTTGATGGTCAGCGTGCCCTTGCCGGGGAAGAGGAAATCGGTGGCGCGGTACTGGTCGCCATACGCATGGCGGCCGACCACGATGGGCTGGGTCCAGCCCGGCACCAGGCGCGGCACATTCTTGCAGATGATGGGCTCGCGGAAGATGACGCCGCCCAGGATGTTGCGGATGGTGCCGTTGGGCGACTTCCACATCTTCTTGAGCTTGAATTCCTCCACCCGGGCTTCATCGGGGGTGATGGTGGCGCATTTCACGCCCACGCCGTATTTCTTGATCGCCTCGGCGGCCTCGACTGTCACCTTGTCGTCGGTGGCGTCGCGATGCTCGATGGAGAGGTCGTAATACTGAAGATCGATATCGAGGTAGGGCAGGACCAGCTTTTTCTTGATCAGGTCCCAGATGATGCGGGTCATCTCGTCGCCGTCCAGTTCGACCACCGGGTTGGCGACCTTGATCTTTTCCATGGACTTAAATTCCTTGCCTTAAGAAAGCCTCGAAAACCGGGCCTGTACCAGATATAGCGGGGCCTCAAATAGCCCGACAAGAACAGGCCCGTCAAAGCGCCAAATGACCGCCCCCGCCATCATCCTGTCCCACACCCAGATGGGTGAGAATGTCGGCGCCGCCGCCCGGGCGATGAAGAATTTCGGCCTCACGGACCTGCGCCTGATCGCCCCCAGGATGGAATGGCCCAATGACCGGGCCCAGATGCTGGCTTCGGGCGCCGGCGACATCCTGGACCGGGCGCAGATCCATGCCGACGCCAGAGCAGCGCTGGCCGATTGCCAGCTGGTGCTGGCGACCACGGCGCGGGGCCGGGACGTGACGCGCGAGGTGCTGACGCCCCAGGCCGCGATCGCGCGGCTGCGCCAGGCGTCGGATGCGGGGCTCAAGACCGCCCTGCTGTTCGGCGGCGAGCGGGCCGGCCTGGACAATGACGAGATTTCGCTGTGCGACGCGCTGATCACCATTCCCACCGCGCCGCTGCCGCAGATCAAGGAGTCCGAGATCAAGGCCGGGTCCCTCAACCTGGGGCAGGCGGTGCTGCTTCTGGGCTATGAATGGCTGAAAAGCGCCGATGCCACGCCGGCCAGCCGTACCCGTCCCAGCATCGCCGTGCCGGCCGCCCGCCAGGAACTGGTGGACCTTTTCGAGCATCTGGAGCGCGAGCTGGACGCGGGCGGATTTTTCTTCCCACCGGCCAAGAAGGGCGCGATGGTGCGCAACATACGCGCCATGATATTGCGCTCCGGCCTGACCGATCAGCAGGCCCGCACCATCCGCGGCATGATCGTGGCGCTGGTGCGCAACAAGTATCGGGGAAATGCATGAGCCGCGGATGGTTTTTTGTTGGGTCGCGCGACCGGACGGCATCGCTTCGCTCGCCTGGCCGTCGCTCCCGCCGCGGCATGATCGTGGCATTGGTGCGCAACAAATACAGAGGCCAACCGTGAGCGCCGTTCCCATCATTGGTTTCATGGTTCTGGCGCTGGTGGCAATCGCCTTCGCTTTGGTGCCGCTGCTGCGTGGTAAGGACAAGAAGAAGAGCACCCTGCTGCTCGCCGCCATCGCCCTTTTCGTGCTGGGCGTCGGCAGCGTCACTTACTGGATGGTGGGCCGCCCGCAGCTGGCGCAGCGCGAGGCACGGGGCCTGGACACCAACGAACCCAGCGCCCTGGTCCCCTATCTGATCAAGCGGGTGCGCCAGTATCCGGACGACATACGCGCATGGCGCTATCTGGGTCAGGCCTATATGGCGGCGCGCGATCCGCGCAATGCCGCCAAGGCGCTGGGCCGCGCCATCGCCCTGCAAGGCAAAGGCGATGCCGAACTCAACGCCGACTATGGCGAGGCGCTGGTGATCGCCAATCGCGGCGCGGTGCCGCCGGAAGCCGAAGAAGCCTTCAACTCCGCCCTGGCGGTCGATCCCTCCAATGCGCCGGCCCGCTTCTATCTGGGCGATGCGCGGCGGGCCAAGGGCGATGCGGCGGGCGCCGCGCAGATGTGGCAAAGCCTGCTGGCCGACACGCCCGTCACCACCCCGCTGTACCAGATGCTGGTGGACCGGCTGGCGCTGGTGACGGCGCAGGCATCGGGCGCTGGCGGCGCGCCCGACCCCAACCGGATGGTGGCGATGCTGGCCGCAAGGCTGAAAGGCGATCCCAATGACGCGCTGGGCTGGGTGCGGCTGATGCGCGCCTATACCGTGCTGGGCGAAACGGCGAAAGCCAGGGAAGCACTGGCGACGGCGCGCAAGACCTTTGCCGGAAACAAGGACGCCCAGACCGCCTTTTCGACAGCGGCCCGGGCGCTCAAGCTCGACTAAAGCGTCGCGTTTCTAGTAGGGCATTTTCCTCTTCGTATAGAGGCGGTCCTCGTGCACACGCTGCTCGTTACCGGCAGGGCCCATGCGCCGGCCCTCGTCGATTTCCTGGTTGCGCGTCGCGCCGTCCGGACCATCGCCCAGCCATTGCACTTTGTGCCTCTTGGCCGCGAGCCGGATGCGTTCCAGGTTTTCCCGCAAACGCTTGGAGGCAGGCAGGGCGGCGCGCTGCGCCGGCGTGATATCGCCTCTGACCGCATCCCAGCCCAGATGTGACAGGCCATTGTCGCTGGGGCCGGGCTCGGCAAAGGCCAGACCCTTGGTCGACAGGATATTGTCGGCAACTTCCACCGAGCGGCGGTTTTCCAGCTTGAAGCCCATGGTGATTTCGCCATGGGGATTGTGCGGCCAGACATCGGCGACGCGCGAATATTCCGCCGGGCTGATGCCCCAGATATGCGCGGCGAAGGCCTGACTGCCGGCACCGCGGCAGCCTTCGATGGGAAGCTGCTCCACGCCCGGCCAGGTCCATTTGTAGCGCGCCCCGGCGATGGCGATCTGGGCCGCTTCCGGCGATTCCATTTCGCAGATCAGGACGCCATGCACGCCGGCCGCGAGACACTGGGCGATCTGCCAGACATTGGCGCGCATCGAGGGACCGTCGAAGCCCCAGGCCGGGATAGTCGCAAACACCATTGGAGTGCGATGGCCCGACGGGGTGGGCCCGCCATCCACCAGGCCCTGCATGAAGTTGCGCAGCCCGTCGATGCTGAAGGAGTCGTTCTCCATTTCGTAATTGATGGCATCGCAATAGGTCTGGGACATGCGCTTGCCTTCTTCATAAGTGTCCGGCGCACCGGACGCTCCGAATTCGGCATAGGCCACGACCTGATTGTCTTCCCACAGCTCGATCGCCTTGTTGATGCGGCGCGGCTTGTAGTTGCGGTCCACCGAGGGAACCAGCGGCAGGGTGCGGGCCCAGCTTTTCTGGAAGCCGTAACCCTTGCTGCCGTAGCCGATATAATGCGGGCTATCGAGCATGCTGCGCCCCGTCGCCTTGGGAACGCCGGGCGGATAGCCGCCGCCGGGCTGGCGAACAGGCTGGGCCAGGGCACCGGTGGCTGCAGCCGCCGCCACGCCGGCGCCGAACAGAAAATCACGCTTCTTGATGTCCATTTGCTTTCCCCTTGAGAGTGTTTGTTGGGGAAAGCCTGTCACTTCGGACAAGCGCTGTCAGCCGGATTCATCCGCTGCGCTGCAACACCGGGCCGCGAGCTTTTGCCTCAGACCACCGTGACGGCGAGTTCACCCAGCCTGTCGATGCGCGCCGTCATCCTGTCGCCGCGCTGCAGCGGACCGACCCCTTCGGGCGTACCGGTGAAGATCAGGTCGCCGGCCTTCAGTTCCGCCTGGGTGGACAGGGCATTGATGATCTCCGGCACGTTCCAGATCATCTTGGCCAGGTCGGAGTCCTGGGTGGTTTTGCCGTTCACGGCGAGATGGATGCGGCCCTTGGACAGATGGCCGACCTGATCCACCGGATAGATGGCGCCGCAGGGGGCGCTGTCCTCGAAGGACTTGCCGATTTCCCAGGGCAGCTGCTTGGACTTCATCAGGTTCTGCTGGTCGCGGCGGGTCATGTCCAGGCCCACGGCATAGCCATAGACATGCTCCAGGGCGCGCTCGACGGGGATGTTCATGCCGCCCGACTTCATCGCCACCACCAGCTCGACTTCATGCTGGTAATCCTTGGTGAGTGCGGGATAGGCGCAGGTCTTGCCGTTCTGCACGATCATGTCGCGATGCTTGGCGAAGAAGAAGGGCGGCTCGCGCTCGTCATTCCCCAGTTCGCGGATATGGGCGAGGTAATTGCGCCCCACGCAATAGATGCGGCGCACCGGATAGTGCTGGCTGCTGCCGTTGATGGGCAGCAGGACGGCTTCCGGCACGGGAAAAGCGACGGCGGGCTGCGCCTGGGCCGGACCCACCATGCCGGCGCTCACGACCGCACCGCCGACCAGAAAATCGCGCTTTTTGATATCCATGTCATGCCCTTGTCACTGTTCATTGGCGAACCTGTCATTTCCCATTCGCGCTGTCAGCCGTATTTACGCGCTGCGGCGCAGCACCCAGCGACCGTACCAAATCTTCCAACGCCAGGGCGGCGCGCTCCACCGCCGACGCGTTCCGGCCGCGCACCACCAGTTGCGCCCCAAACGGCGCCGCCGTGCCTTCGCGATAAAAAGGATAGGAGCCGATGGCGATGTCCTTGTGTTCCTTCTGCAGGGTGGCAAGGCCAGGGGCGATGGCGCCTTCGGGAATCGCGGCTTCCACCGTGATGCTTTGAACCTGCTCTCCGCGCGGCAACTGCGGCGCGATCGCCTCCAGCATGGCGCGCATCACCATCGGCACGCCCGCCATCACAGTGACATTGCCGAGGTGAAATCCCGGCGCGCCCGAGACGGCATTGGCCACCAGCGCCGCGCCATGGGGAATGCGGGCCATGCGCTTGCGCATGTCGTTGAACTCGCCGGGCGGATAGCGCGCCTCCAGCAGGGCATAGGCTTCGGGGTGATAGCCGATGCCAACATTGAACGCTTTGGCCACCGCGTCGGCGGTGATGTCGTCATGGGTGGGGCCGATGCCGCCGGTGGTAAAGACAAAATCATACCGGGCGCGCAGGGCGTTCAGGGCCGCGACGATCTCCTCTTCCACATCGCCCACCACCCGCGCCTCCTTCAGGTCTATGCCCAGCGAGGTGAGGAACCTGGCGATGTAATTCGTGTTGGTGTCCTGGGTCCGGCCTGACAGGATTTCATCGCCGATCACCAGAATTGCCGCGCTTTTTGTCATCCCTGAAACCGTTTGGGTTTTCGCATGGGCGCCACTATATTGGCCCGAACATGACCATCGTACCCCAATCCGAGATATTTGAGGCGGCGCGCAAGGCCCATTTTGCCGTCACCCTGCACCAGCCGTCCGATTTTGAGGGCATGCGCAAGGCCGGCCGGCTGGCCGCCGAGGTGCTGGACCTGATGGTACCGCTGGTCGTGCCCGGCGTCACCACCGCCGCGCTGGACAAGGTGGCCTATGACTATGTCATCGCCCATGGCGCCATCCCGGCCTGCCTGGGTTATCGCGGCTATCGCCATACCGTCTGCACCTCGATCAATCATGTGGTCTGTCATGGCATTCCCAACGACAAGCCGCTGCGCGACGGCGATGTCGTCAATATCGATGTCACCGTGATCCTGGACGGCTGGCATGGCGACACCAGCCGCATGTATCCGGTGGGCGACGTCAAGCGCAAAGCCGAGCGGCTGGTCGAGATCACCTATGACTCCATGATGCGCGGCATTGCGGCGGTCAAGCCCGGCGCCACCACCGGCGATATCGGCCATGCCATCCAGTCCTTTGCCGAGGGGCAGGAAAAATGTGCCGTGGTGCGCGATTTCTGCGGCCATGGCCTGGGCAAGGTGTTCCATGCCCTGCCCAACATCGTGCATTACGGCAAGCTGGGTCATGGCATTGCCTTGAAGCCCGGCATGTTCTTCACCGTCGAGCCGATGATCAATCTGGGCGGTTACGGCGTGAAGGTGCTGGCCGATGGCTGGACCGCGGTGACGCGCGACCGTTCGCTGTCGGCGCAGTTCGAACATTCCGTGGGCGTGACCGAGGACGGCGTGGAGATTTTCACGTTGTCGCCCAAGGGATTGCACAAGCCGCCCTACTTCTGATCGCGTGAGTGGCGCAGGCGACAACGGCACGGCCGGCCATCGCGAGCGCCTCCGGGCGCGTTTTCTCAAGGGCGGCGCCAATGCCATGCCCGATTACGAACTGCTGGAATTGACCCTGTTCGCCGCCCTGCCACGGCGGGACACCAAACCATTGGCCAAGGCGCTGCTGGCGCGGTTCGGCAGTTTTGCCGAAGTGATCGCCGCGCCCCGCGCCCGGCTGCTGGAAGTGAAGGGCGTGGGCGAGACTGTCGCCAATCATCTCAAGGTCGTGGAAGGCGCCGCCCAGCGCCTGGCCAAGACCGGGGTGATGGGGCGCCCCGCATTGTCGTCCTGGACGGCGCTGCTGGATTATTGCACGGCGGCGATGGCGCGCTCCGAGATAGAGGAATTCCGCGTGCTGTTCCTGGACCGCAAGAATGTGCTGATCGCCGACGAAGTGCAGACCAGGGGCACCGTGGATCACGCCCCGGTCTATCCGCGCGAAATCGTCAAACGCGCGCTGGAGCTCAGCGCCTCGGCCCTGATCCTGGTTCACAATCATCCTAGCGGCGATCCCACGCCGTCCAGGGCCGACATCGCCATGACCCGCGAGATCACCGCCGCCGCCAAGGCGCTGGGCATCGCCGTGCATGATCATCTGGTGATCGGACGCGCTGGCCATTCCAGCTTCAAGTCCTTGGGATTGCTTTGAAATAAGCACTCTTTCGCGCGCGCGTCTGACGCGCTAGAAGCACGCGTAACATCACCGGTGCCCCCATGATCCCCCGCTATTCCCGCGAACAGATGGTTTCGATCTGGTCGCCCGAGACCAAATTCCGCATCTGGTTCGAGATCGAGGCGCATGCCACCGACAAGCTGGCAGAGCTGGGCGTGGTGCCGAAGGACGCCGCCAAGAAGATCTGGGAAAAAGGCAAGGACGCCAGGTTCGATGTGGCGCGGATCGACGAGATCGAGCGCGAGGTCAAGCATGACGTCATCGCCTTCCTGACCCATCTGTCGGAAATCGTCGGCCCCGAAGCGCGCTTTGTGCATCAGGGCATGACGTCATCGGACGTGCTGGACACCTGTTTGAATGTGCAGCTGGCCCGCGCCGCCGACATCCTGATCGCCGACACCGACGCCCTGCTGGCGGCGCTGAAGACGCGCGCGCTGGAATACAAGATGACGCCCACCATCGGGCGCAGCCACGGCATCCATGCCGAACCCACCACCTTCGGCGTCAAGCTGGCCACCTATTTCGCCGAGTTCACCCGCGCCCGCAAACGGCTGGTGACGGCGCGCGAGGAAATCGCCACCTGCGCCATATCGGGGGCGGTCGGCAGCTTCGCCAATATCGATCCCCAGGTCGAAGAACATGTCGCCAAACAGATGGGGTTGGCGGTAGAGCCGGTGTCCACCCAGGTGATCCCGCGCGACCGTCATGCCGCCTTCTTCGCGGCGCTGGGCGTTGTCGCTTCGTCGCTGGAGCGTCTGGCGGTGGAAATCCGCCACTTGCAGCGCACCGAAGTGCTGGAAGCCGAGGAGTATTTCTCGCCCGGCCAGAAGGGCTCATCGGCCATGCCGCACAAGCGCAATCCGGTGCTGACCGAAAATATCACCGGCCTGGCGCGCATGGTGCGCAGCTATGCCATTCCGGCGATGGAGAATGTGGCGCTGTGGCATGAGCGCGATATCTCGCACTCCTCGGTCGAGCGTTACATCGGCCCCGACGCCACCATCACGCTCGACTTCGCGCTGGCGCGCATGACCGGCGTGGTCGAGAAGCTGGTCGTCTATCCGGAACGGATGCAAAAGAACCTGGACGCCACCCACGGCCTGGTGCACAGCCAGCGGGTGCTGCTGGCCCTGACCCAGGCCGGCCTGGCGCGCGAAGACAGCTATCGCCTCGTTCAGAAGAATGCGATGCGCGCCTGGAACGGCGAAGGCAACCTTCTGGACCTGCTGAATGCCGACCCCGATGTGTCAAAGGCCCTCACCACCGCCCAGTTAGAGGCCATGTTCGACCTCGGCTATCACCTGAAAGCCGTGGACACGATCTTCAAAAGAGTCTTTGGGTGAGAAGCGGTTCGCGTTGAAGCGAACGAAATGGTCCAGTGGACCATTTCGAGCGACGAACGCCGCGAGCTTGGGCGAGCGGCCGGAGAGTTACTTCGGCGCCACGGCGGCAACGGCAGCGTCCAGCGCTTCCTTCATCTTGTCGCGGATCACGGCGTCGGACACCGATACATCCAGCTCCGAGCGCAGCTTGCGGAACACGTCTTCGTCGCCCGCTTCCTGGAAATCGGCGGCAACAACGCTGTCGGCGAAGTCTTCGGCGGCCTGGCCTGACAGGCTTTTCAGGCCAGCGGCCCACAGGCCCAGTGTGCGATTGCGCCGCGCTTCGATCTTGAAGCGCAGTTCCGCGTCATGCGCCCACTTGGATTCAAAGGCCTTGCCGCGGTCGTCCATCCCGTTAGCCATATTCAACTCCCTGTAATCGCTCAATTTTCTGCATGGTGGCACGGTATCATGTCAAGATTGCGCCATGCCCCGATATGGATGTGGGTATGCACTTTGGCAACATTGCCGCTGGCCCGTCCAATCCGGTAAGTTTCGGTCCCACGGGGCCGCAGGCGGAGCCGCCCCTTTTTCGAGGATAAGTCCCATGAAACGCCGCCGCGTGATCTACGAAGGCAAGGCCAAGATCCTTTACGAAGGAACAGAGCCCGGCACCGTCATCCAGTATTTCAAGGACGACGCCACCGCCGGCAACGGCGCCAAGAAAGACACGATCGAAGGCAAGGGCGTCCTCAACAACCGCATCAGCGAATATCTGATGACCCAGCTTTCGGGCATCGGGGTGCCGACCCATTTCGTGCGCCGCCTGAACATGCGCGAGCAGCTGATCAAGGAAGTCGAGATCATTCCGCTGGAAGTGGTGGTGCGCAACGTCGCCGCCGGCTCCATGTCCAAGCGGCTGGGAATCGAGGAAGGCACCGCCCTGCCCCGCTCCATCATCGAATATTATTACAAGAATGACGGGCTGAACGATCCCTGGGTCAGCGAAGAGCACATCACCGCCTTCGGCTGGGCCAGTCCCCAGGACCTGGACGATATCGTCAATCTCACCATCCGGGTGAACGACTTCCTGTCGGGCCTGTTCCTGGGCGCCGGCATCAAGCTGGTGGACTTCAAGCTGGAATTCGGCCGCCTCTGGGAAAACGATTACATGCGCATCGTGCTGGCGGATGAGATCAGCCCGGACAACTGCCGGCTGTGGGACGTCACCACCAACGAAAAGCTGGACAAGGACCGTTTCCGCCGCGACATGGGCGGCGTGGTCGAGGCCTATTCCGAAGTCGCCAGGCGCTTGGGCATCATGCCCGAATCGGTGCAAGGCGAGAACAAAGGTCCCGTCCTCGTACAGTAGGCAGCCGGCGCGAAAGCGACGGCGTGTCCCCGCGAAAGCGGGGATCCAGTTCTGGAAGAAAAAGTGAAAGCCCGCGTTTTTATTACCCTGAAGAATGGTGTTCTGGACCCGCAGGGCAAGGCCATCGGCCATGCTCTCAATGGGCTTGGCTTCGACTCGGTTGGCGAAGTGCGCCAGGGCAAGGTGATCGACCTGGAACTGGCGGGCACCGACGCCGAAAAGGCCAAGACCGACCTCAAGGCGATGTGTGAAAAGCTGCTCGCCAACACCGTGATCGAGAAATACGAAATCGAGATCAAGTAGATGAAATCCGCCGTCATCGTCTTTCCGGCTTCCAACTGCGACCGCGACGCCAAGACCGCGCTGACGCAGATGACCGGCAAGGCGCCCGCCATGGTGTGGCACCAGGACAGCGAACTCCCCGATGTCGACCTTGTGGTGCTGCCGGGCGGGTTTTCCTATGGCGACTACCTGCGCTGCGGCGCCATGGCCAGCCAGTCGGCGGTGATGAAGTCCGTGAAAGCCCATGCCGACAAGGGCGGCATGGTGCTGGGCATCTGCAACGGTTTCCAGGTCCTGACCGAAAGCCATCTGCTGCCCGGTGCCCTGATGCGCAATGCGGCGCTGAAATTCGTCTGCAAGCCGGTGGGACTGGAAGTCAACGAGACCCAGTCCGCCTTCACGCGCGGATATGAAAACGGCCAGCGCGTCACCTTTCCCGTCGCGCATGGCGAAGGCAGCTATTTCGCCGATGAGGAGACGCTGGACCGGCTGGAAGGCGAGAATCGCGTCGCTTTCCGCTATGCCAAGGGCGAAAACCCCAATGGTTCGGCCCGCAACATCGCCGGAATCTTGAGCGAAAAGCGCAATGTGCTGGGCCTGATGCCCCATCCCGAGCGGGTGGTGGATGACGTGCTGGGCGGCACCGATGGCCGCGCCCTTTTCCAAAGCCTGATCGAAAACCTGTCATGACCAAAATCACCCCTGAGATGGTCCGCGAGCATGGGCTTTCGGAAGCCGAATATGCGCGCATCCTGGAGTTGATGGGCCGCGAGCCTTCATTCGTGGAACTGGGAATCTTCAGCGTGATGTGGAGCGAGCATTGCTCCTACAAATCCACCCGCGCGCACCTCAAGAAATTGCCGACCAAGGCGCCCTGGGTGATCCAGGGCCCGGGCGAAAATGCCGGCGTGATCGACATTGGCGACGGCGACGCCGCCATCTTCAAGATGGAAAGCCACAACCATCCCAGCTTCATCGAGCCCTATCAGGGTGCGGCGACCGGCGTGGGCGGCATCATGCGCGACGTCTTCACCATGGGCGCGCGCCCCATCGCCATGATGAACGCGCTGCGCTTCGGCGAACCCAGCCATCCCAAGACGCGTCACCTCGTCAGCGGCGTGGTCAGCGGCATCGGCGGCTACGGCAACTGCATGGGCGTGCCCACCGTGGGCGGGGAAGTCAATTTCCACAAAAGCTACAATGGCAACATCCTGGTCAATGCCATGTGCGTGGGCCTCGCGCGCCAGGACAAGATCTTCCTGTCAGCGGCCAAGGGCGCGGGCAATCCGGTGGTCTATATCGGATCGAAGACCGGACGCGACGGCATTCACGGCGCCACCATGGCATCGGCCGAATTCGACGACGCGTCGGAAGAAAAGCGCCCCACCGTGCAGGTCGGCGATCCCTTCACCGAAAAGCTGCTGCTGGAAGCCTGCCTGGAGCTGATGGCGACCGACGCCATCATCGCCATCCAGGACATGGGCGCGGCGGGCCTGACGTCGTCCTCCGCCGAGATGGGCGACAAGGGCGGCAGCGGCATCGAACTGGATCTGGACAAGGTGCCCCAGCGCGAAACGGGCATGACCGCCTATGAAATGATGCTGTCGGAAAGCCAGGAGCGCATGCTGGCGGTGCTCAAGCCGGGCCGCGAAGCCCAGGCCGAAGCCATTTTCAAGAAATGGGAACTGGACTTCGCCGTCATCGGCATCACCACCGACACCAGCCGTCTTGTCGTCAAGCACAAGGGCCAGGTCGTCGCCGACATGCCGATCACCGCATTGTCGGATGAAGCCCCGGTCTATGAGCGCCCCTATACCGAGCGCGCGCCGATGGCGGGCGAACCCACCTTCGACAAGAAGAAGAATGTTCTGTCCTCGCTCACCACCATCCTGGCCTCGCCCGACATGGCCTCGCGGCGCTGGGTGTGGGAACAGTATGACCATACCGTGATGGCCGACACGGTGCAGGTGCCGGGCGGCGATGCCGCCGTGGTGCGCATTCACGGCACCAACAAGGCGCTGGCGATCACCACCGACGTAAGCCCACGCTATTGCCGCCCCGATCCCTTCGAAGGCGGCAAGCAGGCCGTGGCCGAAGCCTGGCGCAACCTGACCGCGGTGGGCGCCACGCCCCTGGCCGTCACCGACAATCTCAATTACGGCAATCCGCAAAAGCCCGAGATCATGTGGGAAATCGTGGCCGGCATCGACGGCATCGGTGCGGCCTGCCGGGCGCTCGACTTCCCGGTGATCGGCGGCAATTGCTCGCTCTACAATGAGACCAATGGCGAAGGCATCCTGCCCACCCCCGCGATCGGCGGCGTCGGCCTGATGAAGGACGTGACCAAGATGGCGACGGTGGCCTTCAAGCGGTCCGGCGATGTCATCATCCTGATCGGCGAGACCAAGGGCCATCTGGGCCAGTCGATCTACCTGCGCGAGATCGAAGGCAAGGAAGAAGGCGCCGCCCCCAAGGTGGATCTGGGTATCGAGAAGAAGAACGGCGACTTCGTGCGCAAGCTGATCGAGGCCGGCCGGGTGGACACCGTGCATGACGTATCCGACGGCGGCCTGCTGGTGGCGATCGCCGAGATGGCGATGCCGCGCGGCATCGGCGCCAATGTCGGCGTCGCCGCCCTGCCCGACGCCATACCCTTCTGGTTCGGCGAGGACCAGGCGCGCTATGTCATCGCCGCGCCCTTTGCCGAAGCCGAAAAGATCGTGGAAGAAGCCCGCGCCGCCTTCATCACCGTGGCCGAACTGGGCAAGACGGGCGGCGACAGGCTGATCCTGGACGACAAGAGCCGCGCCGGCATTGCGAGCCTGAAGGAGGGTTTCGAAAACTGGTTCCCGAATTTCATGTCCGGGGAAGAAATCCCGGTTACGAATTGAGGCTCACATGGGCATGAAAGCCGCCGAGATCGAGAAGTTCATCCGGGATGCCTTTCCCGATGCGGAGATCGAGATGAAGGATCTCGCGGGCGACGACAATCACTGGTCGGCCACCGTCAAGTCGTCTGCCTTCAAGGGCAAAAGCCGGGTCGCCCAGCATCAGATGGTCTATGCCGCCCTGAAGGGCAATATGGGCGGGGTGCTGCATGCCCTCCAGCTCCAGACGATTGCCAAGGACTAGAACAAGTCACCCCAGCCGCGCTTCCTGACGCGGCGGTATTCATCCTTGTCCCGCGCGGCGACAAACTGTGCCCGCAACCCGGTTTCATCGCACAGCTTGAAGGTCAGGCCGGGCTTGGTTTCCAGAACCGGCGCCAGAATGCGCGCGCCCCTTGCGGCCGGTTCACGCGTCACCGCGACATAGGCATAGCGTTCATCCTCGAACGGCACCGATGCACCCTTCATCAGCATGTGATCGCGCGAACGCGGCAGGCGCTGGGAGAAGTGGCACCAATCGCTTTGATTTTGGTCGCTCCGGCTCTCGCCGACGCTCCGGGCCATTGGACATTCATTGTCATGCGTGCATGGCGCGGCGACATGCGCCCCTGCCGCGATCAGGGCGGCACGGGCGGCGCGGATGCGGGCGAAGCCTTGCGGCGTGCCCGGCTCGACCAGCACCAGGGCCGCGTCCGTCCAGCGCCACAGCTCCGCCGCGACACTGGCCGCCTTTTCTTCGGGCAGTTCGGCCAGCACATAGCTGGCCACGACCAACCCGGCCTTCATGTCCAGCAAGGCAAGATCGCCGCCGAGGATTTCCGCGCTTGCCAATCCGGGCGGTCCTGCCTGCGCCAGCTTGCGCGCCAGCGCCCGCAGCGCCGGATTGTGGTCCAGCATGGTCAGCGATTCCATTTGCGGCCAGGCGGTAACCGCCGCCCAGCTTGCCGCCCCTGTCCCCGCGCCCACATCCAGCAAGGTCCGCGGCGCCAGATCCGGCATCGCCTCCATCAACCGTGAGAACACCGCGCAGCAGGCGGCATAGGTGGCGGGCATGCGCGCCACGGCATAGGCGCAGGCGTCCTCGGGGCTGACGACGGCGCGCGAGGTCTGGCCCTGGCGGTAGCCCTCGGACAGTTTCCGGGCGGCGGCGGCCAGCGGCTTGCGCGCCACGCCGGTCAGGGCCGCATCCAGGGCGGCGGCAAGCGCGGCAGGCAAGGCAGGGTTCATGGGAATCCAGCAATATCAGGCATTTTTGGGCGATCTTGACCCTTCACAGCGCCATGCTTAGATCATAGCGGAGTTTCAATGAGAGTTCCCAAATGTCCGACGTTCAGGCCCGCATTGCCGACGATGTGAAGAACAGCGATGTGCTGCTCTACATGAAGGGCACGCCCGCCTTCCCGCAATGCGGCTTCTCGGCCGTGACGGTGCAGATCCTCAACCACATCGGCGTCAAGTTCAAAGCCGTCAATGTGCTGGAAGACCAGGACGTGCGCGAAGGCATCAAGGCCTTCTCCAACTGGCCGACCATTCCCCAGCTCTACGTGAAGGGCGAGTTCGTCGGCGGCGCCGACATCGTCAAGGAAATGTTCGAGCAGGAAGAGCTGGTGCCGTTCCTGGAACAGCACGGCGTCGCGCTGGAAACCGCCTGATACCAGGCCCATCGCTCAATAAAAAAGCCCGCCATTTCTGGCGGGCTTTTTGTTTGTCTGCTCACGGCCGCTCGCCCAAGCTCGCGGCGTTCGCCGGTTCTCGCATGTCCACCGGACATGCTCGCGCGCAAAGCGCGCCACCGGCTCACTAGCGCGAGTAGAATTCAACGATCAGATGCGGCTCCATCTGCACGGCGTAGGGAACGTCCGCCAGCTTGGGGGTGCGCAGCAGCTTGGCGGTCTTGCCTTCGGAGACTTCCAGATAGTCGGGCGTATCGCGCTCGGCGCTCTTGGAGGCTTCCAGCACCAGCGCCATTTCGCGGGCCTTCTGCGTCAGCTCGATCGTGTCGGCGTCCTTCACATGGTAGGAGGCGATGGTGACGCGGCGGCCATTGACCTTCACATGGCCGTGGCTGACCAGCTGGCGGGCGGCGAACGGGGTCGGCACGAACTTGCTGCGATAGACCACGGTGTCGAGACGGGTCTCGAGCAGGCCGATCATGTTCTCGCCGGTGTCGCCGGGACGGCGGGCGGCATCGGTATAGTATTTGCGGAACTGGCGCTCGGTGATGTTGCCGTAATAGCCCTTGAGCTTCTGCTTGGCCTGCAGCTGGGTGCCATAGTCGGACAGCTTCTTGGCGCGGCGCTGGCCGTGCTGGCCCGGACCATAGGAGCGCTTGTTGACCGGGCTCTTGGGGCGGCCCCAGATATTCTCGCCCATGCGGCGGTCGATCTTGTACTTGGAATTTTGGCGCTTGCTCATTGGTCCTCGAGGCTCGTTGACACCGGCCGGTGCCGGAAAGGTCGCGCACTATATTCAGCGACCTTTGTAAGTCAAACACCTGCAACCTGTGGTTTAGTGTGCGATTCGTAACCCATAACTTTCAATGGGTTACATCATCACACCTCGCGGATAGGCAGCGCCATGACGCGTCGGCCGCATGCGGTAACGACCTCCAGGACGGAGTTGGTGCCGAAACGCCCGGGAAACTCTCGGCACAATTCCTCGACGATCGCCGACCCTTCCGCCTGCGCGGCTGCCCAGCTCGGCAGTTCGCTCCCCTCCGGATCGGGGATCTCGACGCTGCCTTCGAAGATATTGAAAAAATAAAGCATCAGCCTTCCCTGCACGGCATGCAGGATAAATCCACAGCCAGCCGCGACGCCTTGATCCAGCGCAACCTTCACGCGACGTCGGGCAGAGGCCGCGTCATCGCCAGCCGGTTCTGGCGCTTGCGGCGCCACATGAAAAATCCGGTGACGAAGAACAGCAGCGGCACGAAGCCGGTCACGAAAGCCGCCAGCCAATAGAGCGGACCCAGGACGTTGCCGACATGCAGCCTGGTCATCAGCATGGACAGTTCGTCCACCCGGCTGGGCGGCTGCGGATCTTCCACCACGGCCGCGCGATAGGGATCGACGAAGATGGTCCTGCCGGTCCAGTCGCCCAGCTGCACCTTGATCGCCTGCCCGTCCCGCACCGGCAGCGTCACGCTGGTGGGATGCAGGCGGGCCTGGCCGGCCTCAGCCAGCGTCACCGCCTGCCAGCCGCCGGTCATCGTGCGGCCCGAAACCGGAACCTCGGCAATGAAGCCGTAAACCCGTTCGGGCGTGTTGGGTGACCCGCTGGCAAGCGCCAGCGCGGCGCGCGTGGTCTGGTGAAACACCATGCCCACGCCCGTCAGCGTGAGGGTCAGGAACAGCAGCAGCGACCAGATGCCCACCGCGCCATGCAGTTCGCGGTGCAGCCGCAGGCCCCGCGCCTTGCCGCTGACCAGTAAGGCCTGGCGCCAGCGGCCTTTCCTGGGCCACCACAGATAGAGACCCGAAAGACCAAGCCCCAGCATCAGGACGCCCAGCCAGCCGACCGCGATGCGGCCTGTGCGCGCCAAGAACAGGTGGCTGTGCAGGTCGCTCAGCACCGCCAGCGCCGGATGCATCCGCTGCGCATGGCGCGCGACCTCGCGCCCGGTGGCGGGGTCGAGCAGGATATTGGGATAAGGCGAATTCCAGTCGCCGAAATGCACGGATGCCGGACGGTCGGGTGCTTCGGGCAAGGTCAGCTCCGCCGTCAGCCCGGCGGGCGCGCCCGCAGCCTGGCGCGCGCGGGCGACAAGCTCTTCCATGGAAAGCGGTGGGCCCGCCGGAGTAGCGCGGACCGCAGGCTTGCCGGTGTCCAGCCCCGTCACCGGCCCCAGCATCAGCAACGAGCCGGACAGCGCGATCAGCGCGAACAGCACGCCCAGCGTCAGCCCGACCCACAAATGCACCTGAAACAGCAGCCTGTGCAGCCCCATCCCTCGCCCCCAATTTTGCCGCGACTGTGCAGAATCGCCGCCCGCACCGCAATCGCGGCTTGCTGGCGCAGGGCGGTTGCGGGCGGCTATCATTTGCGCGGATGCCCCGACCTCAGTAAGGGATCGGTCATCGGCCCCGTGGCGGAACTGGTAGACGCACCGGACTTAAAATCCGTTGTTCCGAAAGGGACGTGTCTGTTCGACTCAGACCGGGGCCACCACTTCACACTTATGGCTGCAACACCGCTTCGATCAGGCGCGGACCCTTACGCTGCATCGCGTCGGCGAACTGGGCGGCGAATTGCTCCACCGTTTCGGCGCGGCTGGCCTCCACGCCCATGCCCTGCGCCATTTTCACGAAATCCAGTTCGGGATTGTGCAGGTCCAGCATCGACAATGTTTTGGGGCCGGGATTGATCGCGCCCACCCGGCCCAGTTCGATGTTGAGGATGTTGTAGCTGCGGTTGGCGCAGATGATGGTCACCACATCCAGCTTTTCGCGCGCCATGGTCCAGAGCGCGGGCAGCGAATACATCGCCGCACCATCCCCGGACACCGCGATCACCTTGCGATCTGGGCATGCGATGGCCGCGCCCATCGCCATCGGCTTGGCGTCGCCGATCGCCCCGCCGGTGAGATAGATCGCGTCATGCGCCGGGGCGTTGACCAGGAATTTCTGCAGGCCCGGCCCGGCGGTCAGTGAATCGTCCGACCAGATGGCGTCTTGCGGCATCAGCCGCGCAATGATCGCG
>Ga0114974_10000226_pt1 | contig 49872 bp, 33 predicted proteins | sample S_130206_EF_Meta_FD_87318 | JGI IMG/M metagenome (GOLD analysis project Ga0114974, IMG submission 87318) | Freshwater microbial communities from Lake Simoncouche, Canada to study carbon cycling - S_130206_EF_MetaG | ecosystem: Environmental > Aquatic > Freshwater > Lake | place: Lake...
GCACCGTTGTCTATAAAGGCCTGCTGCTGGCGCATGACGTCGGCCGCTTCTACCGCGACCTGCAGAATCCCTTGACCGTGTCGGCGGTGGCGCTGGTGCATCAGCGCTTCTCCACCAACACCTTCCCGTCCTGGAAGCTGGCGCATCCCTACCGCTACATCGCCCATAACGGCGAGATCAACACGGTCCGCGGCAACGTCAACTGGATCAATGCGCGCCGCCGCGGCATGGAATCCGAGCTTCTGGGCCCGGATCTCGACAAGATGTGGCCGCTGATTCCGCACGGCCAGTCCGACACCGCCTGCCTGGACAATGCGCTGGAACTGCTGGTGGCCGGCGGCTATCCGCTGGCCCATGCGGTGATGATGCTGATCCCGGAAGCCTGGGCCGGCAACAAGAGCATGTCGCCCACGCGCAAGGCTTTCTACGAATATCACGCAGCCCTGATGGAGCCGTGGGACGGCCCCGCGGCAATCGCCTTCACGGACGGCCGGCAGATCGGCGCCACGCTCGACCGCAACGGATTGCGCCCCGCCCGCTACATCGTGACCGAAGACGACCTGGTGATCCTGGCGTCGGAATCGGGCGTCATCCCGGTGCCGGAAGAGAAGATCAAGCGCAAATGGCGGTTGCAGCCCGGCAAGATGCTGCTGATCGACTTCGAGGAAGGCCGCATCGTCGAGGACGAGGAGATCAAGAAGAAATTCTCCGAAGCCGAACCGTATGAAGACTGGCTGAAGTCGGCCCAGTTCAAGCTGGAAGATCTGCCCGACCTGCCCGAAGATCATCGGGCCAAGGCCAACGACCCCTCGCTGCTGCTCGATCAGCAGCAGGCCTTTGGTTACACCCAGGAAGACCTTCAGTTTTTCCTGGAGCCGATGGCGGCGATGGGCGACGATCCCATCGGCTCGATGGGCGCCGACACGCCGATCGCAGTCCTGTCGAGCAAGGCCAAGCTGCTTTACAATTACTTCAAGCAGAATTTCGCCCAGGTCACCAATCCGCCGATCGATCCGATCCGCGAAGAGCTGGTGATGAGCCTGGTGTCGATGATCGGGCCGCGCCCCAACCTCTTGGGCCGCGATGCCGGCGCGCACAAGCGGCTGGAAGTGACCCAGCCGGTGCTCACCAATGCCGATGTCGAGAAGATACGCTCGATTTCCGAACTGGTGGACGGTGCCTTCCGCACCGCCACCATCGACTGCACCTGGCCGGCCAGCGAAGGCGCGGACGGGCTTTCCAATGCCGTGCAGCGCATCTGCCTCAATGCCACCGATGCGGTGCTGGCGGACAACAACATCCTGATCCTGTCCGACCGCGCCGTCAGCGCCGACCGGATTCCGATTCCCGCGGCGCTGGCCATTGCGGCCGTGCATCACCACCTGGTGCGCCAGGGCCTGCGCATGCAGACCGGGCTGGTTGTCGAAACCGGCGAAGCGCGCGAAGTGCATCATTTCTGCGTGCTGGCCGGGTACGGCGCCGAGGCGGTCAATCCCTATCTGGCGTTCGAGACTCTGGAGCAGATCCGCGTCAAGCAGGGCCTCAGCCTGAAGGCCTATGAAGTCCAGAAGAACTACATCAAGGCCATCGGCAAGGGCATTCTGAAGGTGATGTCCAAGATGGGCATCTCCACCTACCAGTCCTATTGCGGGGCGCAGATTTTCGACGCGGTGGGCCTTTCCACCGAATTCATCGAGAAATACTTCACCGGCACCGCCAGCACGGTGGAAGGCATTGGCATCAAGCAGATCGCCGAGGAAAGCGTGCGCCGTCATCGCGACGCCTTCGGCGACAACCCCATCTATCGCAACATGCTGGATGTGGGCGGCGACTATGCCTTCCGGCTGCGCGGCGAGGACCATGCCTGGACGCCGGAATCGGTATCGCGCCTGCAACATGCGGTGCGCGGCAACAATCCGGCCGAGTACGAACTGTTCGCGCAATCGATCAACGACCAGAATGAGCGGCTGCTTACCCTGCGCGGGCTGATGAACATCAAGGCCGATGGTCCCGGCGTGCCGCTGGATGAAGTCGAGGCGGCCGGCGAGATCGTCAAGCGCTTCTCCACCGGGGCAATGAGCTTCGGCTCGATCAGCCGCGAGGCCCACACCAATCTTGCCATCGCCATGAACCGCATGGGCGGACGCTCTAACACCGGCGAGGGCGGCGAGGAATCCGACCGCTTCAAGCCCCTGGCCAACGGCGATTCCATGCGCTCGGCGATCAAGCAGGTGGCATCAGGCCGCTTCGGCGTCACGGCCGAGTATCTGGTCAATGCCGACGACATCCAGATCAAGATGGCCCAGGGCGCCAAGCCCGGCGAAGGCGGCCAGCTTCCCGGCCACAAGGTTGATGCCAATATCGCCAAGGTGCGCCATTCCACGCCCGGCGTGGGCCTGATCTCGCCGCCGCCACATCACGACATCTATTCCATCGAAGACCTGGCGCAGCTGATCCGCGACCTCAAAAGCGTCAACCAGAAGGCGCGCATCTCGGTCAAGCTGGTGTCGGAAGTGGGCGTCGGCACCGTCGCGGCGGGCGTCACCAAATGCCGTGCCGATCACATCACCATTTCCGGTTTTGAAGGCGGCACCGGAGCGTCCCCGCTGACCTCGCTGACCCATGCGGGATCGCCCTGGGAAATCGGCCTGGCCGAAACCCAGCAGACTTTGGTCCTGAACGGGCTGCGCGGCCGCGTGGCGGTTCAGGTGGATGGGGGCTTGCGCACCGGGCGCGACGTCGCCATCGGCGCGCTCCTGGGCGCGGACGAATTCGGTTTCGCCACGGCGCCGCTGATCGCCTCGGGTTGCATCATGATGCGAAAATGCCATCTGAACACCTGCCCGGTGGGCGTGGCGACCCAGGACCCGATCCTGCGCAAGCGCTTCACCGGCCAGCCCGAGCATGTGATCAACTACTTCTTCTTCGTCGCCGAGGAGCTGCGGGTGATCATGTCCCAGCTCGGCTTCCGCACCGTCACCGAAATGGTCGGCCGGGTGGACAAGCTCGACATGAAGAAGGCCGTCGGCCACTGGAAGGCCAAAGGCGTGGACCTGTCGCGCATCCTGTACAGCGTCACACCCAAGCCGGGCGTCGCCATCCATCACAATGAAAAGCAGAATCACGGGCTGGAATCGGCGCTGGATCACGAATTGATCGCCGCCAGCCTGCCCTCGATCGAAAACGGCCAGCCGGTGCGCCTCGAACGGACCGTGCGCAATGTCGACCGCACCGTTGGCGCCATGCTGTCGGGCGAAGTCGCCAAGCGCCATGGCCATGCCGGCCTTCCCGAAGACACGATCAGCGTGAAGTTCACGGGCACTGCGGGCCAGAGCTTCGGCGCCTTCCTGGCGCGCGGCGTCTCCATCGAACTGACCGGCGATGCCAACGACTATGTCGGCAAGGGCCTGTCGGGCGGTCGCATTGTGGTCAAGCCGCCCAAGGGTCTTTCCCGCGATCCGGCCGAGAACATCATTGTCGGCAACACGGTGCTGTACGGCGCCGTGGCCGGCGAAGCCTATTTCCACGGCGTGGCGGGCGAGCGTTTCGCGGTGCGGAATTCCGGCGCCATCGCGGTCGTGGAAGGCACCGGCGATCATGGCTGCGAATACATGACCGGCGGCGTGGTGGTGGTGCTGGGCAAGACGGGGCGCAATTTCGCCGCCGGCATGTCGGGCGGCGTCGCCTATGTCTATGACGAGGACGGCAGCTTCGAGAGCCGCTGCAACCTTGCCATGGTCAAGCTGGAGAAGTTGGCGCCTTCGGAAGGCATCGATCATTCCGATCTGCCCAAGCAGCGTTCGCTGAGCGTCGCCGATGCGGGGATGGGCGATCTGCTGCGCTTCGACGCGGAACGGCTGAAGGTGCTGGTGGAGCGTCATCTGCTGCACACCGGCAGCGCCCGCGCCAAGATGATTTTGGACAATTGGGACGCCAGCCTGGCGAAGTTCGTCAAGGTGATGCCGTCGGATTACGCCAAGGCATTGGCCGACCTCCAGGCGCGCGCCGCCTCGCACATCGCGGCAGAGTAAGAGACATGGGCAAGATCACAGGCTTTCTGGAAATCGAACGGCAGGACCGCACCAGCGAGAAGCCGGAAACGCGCATCCACAATTATCACGAGTTCGTGCAGCCGCTGCCCTACGCCGATGTCAGCAAGCAGGCGGCGCGCTGCATGGATTGCGGCATTCCCTTTTGCCACAATGGCTGCCCGGTCAATAACCAGATTCCCGACTGGAACCATCTGGTCTATCGCGACCAGTGGCGCACCGCGTCGGAAAACCTGCACACCACCAACAATTTCCCGGAGTTCACGGGCCGCATCTGCCCCGCGCCCTGCGAGGCCAGCTGCACCCTGAACATCATCGACACGCCGGTGACGATCAAGACCATCGAATGCCAGATCGTGGACCGCGCCTGGGAAGAAGGCTGGATCCAGCCGGTGCTGGCGCCCAGGAAGACCGGCAAGACCGTGGCGGTGGTGGGCTCGGGCCCGGCCGGCATGGCGGCGGCGCAGCAGCTGGCGCGCGCCGGCCATTCGGTGACCCTGTTCGAAAAGGCCGACCGCATCGGCGGGCTGCTGCGCTACGGCATTCCCGACTTCAAGATGGAAAAGCACCTGATCGACCGCCGCATGCGCCAGATGGAAGCCGAAGGCGTGGTGTTCCGCACCAATGTCGAAGTCGGCGTCACCGTCTCGATGGACATGCTGCTGGCCGATTATGACGCGGTGGTGCTGTCGGGCGGGGCGGAAGCGCCGCGCGACCTTCCCATTCCCGGGCGCGAACTGAGCGGCATCCATTTCGCCATGGATTTCCTCACCCAGCAGAACAAGCGGGTGGCGGGCGATCCGGAAAGCAAGGCGGCGCCGAACGGCACCCTGTCGGCCAAGGGCAAGCATGTGGTGGTGATCGGCGGCGGCGATACGGGGTCGGACTGTGTCGGCACCTCCAACCGCCATGGCGCGGCCTCGGTCACCCAGTTCGAAATCATGCCGCAGCCGCCGGTGAAGGAAAACAAGATGCTGGTGTGGCCGGATTGGCCCATGAAGCTTCGCACCTCGTCTTCGCACCAGGAAGGCTGCGAGCGCGACTGGGCGGTGCAGACCCGCCGCGCCATCGGCGAGAACGGCAAGATCACCGCGCTGGAATGCGTGCGGGTGGAATGGAAGCTGGGCGATGGCGGCAAGATGAACCTTGTCGAAGTGCCGGGCAGCGAATTCACCCTCAAGGCCGACCTGGTGTTCCTGGCGATGGGCTTTGTCGGGCCGAAGAGGGCCGGTCTGGTCGAACAGTCCGGCGTCGAACTGGATGCGCGCGGCAATGTGAAGGCGCCGCTGACCAACTACCAGACCAGCAAGGGCAAGGTCTTTGCCTGCGGCGACATGCGCCGCGGCCAGTCGCTGGTGGTGTGGGCGATCCGCGAGGGGCGCCAGTGCGCCCGTGGCGTGGATGAGTTCCTGATGGGATCCAGCGAACTGCCTCGCTAGCCGCTAGTTCGTAACGACGATTCCAATCGGCGCCGCATGGGCGCTTTCCAGGATGCGCGCGGCATTGGCGATCAGCGGGCCGTGCAGCGCCTGGCGCCTGGACACCAGCCAGCCGGCCTTGAGCCGGGTCTTGTTGCGGACGGCGAATTCATACTCGGTGGGCACCGACAGGCCGACCCAGATCACATCGGGCTGGGTCAGGTTGATCTCGTCGCACAGCTCGTCTTCCTCGTCACGGCTGAAATAGCCGTGGCGGCGGCCCACGATCTGCAGGCCCGGATAGGTCTCGCGCAGCACGCGCACCGCTTCGGCATTGGCTTCCTCGGTGGCGCCCAGCATGAAAAAGCGCAGGCCATGCTGGACCGCGACCTTCGAGGCATCGTGGATGAAATCGGTGGTGGCGCTGCGCTCGGGGATCGGCGTCCTGGTCAGCAGGCGCGAGGCGAACACGGCGGCCTGGCCATCGGCATGGATGATGTCGGCCTGCTCGAAGGTGAAGCGGAAGGCTTCGTCCTGCGCCGCCAGCGCGATGGCATGACCGTTGGAGGCGAAGACCAGCTTGGGATGGGGATTGTCCTGGGTGCGCGCGTCCAGACAATCCTGCAGCATCATGCGGGCCAGGCCGTCGCGTGACAGGCAGGCCGTGGTCAGGCCCCCCACCGTCACTTCGGTGTAGGAATCGTTGGCGGCAGCACGTTCGGCCGCGGACGGCGCTTCGAATTCAAACGGAATGGCCGTCGCGAGCGCGCCCATCAGCCGGCGTTCCGCGTACGCAGCACTTCGATCGGGGTGCGCGCCAGGATCAGGAGGTCCAGCACCAGGCTGGTGTTCTCGACATACCAGGCGTCCAGATCGACGCGCGCCTGCATGATGTCCAGGGTCGGGGTTTCGCCGCGCGCGCCGTTGACCTGGGCCCAGCCGGTGATGCCCGGCTTGACCTGCTGGCGCACGGCATAGTTCGGCAGCGCCGCACCGTAATACTCGTCATGGGCGATGGCATGGGGGCGCGGACCGACCAGCGACATCTCGCCGGCCAGGACGTTGAAGAGCTGCGGCAGCTCATCGAGGCTGAGCTTGCGGATGATGCGGCCGACGCGGGTGATGCGGGCGTCGCCCTTGGCGGCCTGCTTCACATCGGCGCCATCTTCCATGACATGCATGGAGCGGAATTTCAGGATCGGGAAGGTCTTGCCGTTGAGCCCGGTGCGGCGCTGGGCGAACACCAGGGGGCCGCGCGAATCCAGCATGACGGCCAGGGAAACGAGGGCCAGCACGGGGCTGAGCAGCACGATCAGCAGGGCCGAGCCGGCGATGTCCAGCAAGCGCTTGGCGTCGATGCGTTGGCTGGCGGCACCGGTGTCGGTGACCGTCAGGGTAAAGCTGTCAAAGGCGGGGAAAATCGCCTTCATGATGGTCTGCGAAGTGTCCTGTGCGCTCACGTTCAACCCTGGGGCCGTTGGGCTTCTGGGGTGGGCGTTGCAGGAGACAGGCCAGCGAAAAGGGCGTTTTCCGCGCTATTTTGGTACGAAAGCGGGCCAAAAGGGCGGTTAACGCCCGCCCGCCTGGCGTTAACCGTCCCTGACGGTCCCATTTTGGGCTGGCGGGCAGGGCGATGCAGGCCCCGGGCCGAAACGGGGCGGCCCGATACCGCCGCCTTACGGAAAATAAACTATTAAATCAGTGGTTTAGAGCGAAAATTGGGCCACATAGGCCGGAAAAGCCAGCAGCCCGAAGGCCCAGAGGATCGCGGAGGCGATGCTGGCGGCCATGAAACGGCGGAACTCCAGTTCCGACATGCCGGCCACCAGCGGCACGGTGGCGCGGAAAGGCCCCAGGAAGCGGCCGAAGAACACGGCCCAGGCGCCCCAGCGATGGAAGAAATGCAGGGCCCTTTCCAGCCGTGCCTCGTATTTGCGGAAGGGCCAGAGATGCAGGATCTGATGATGATAGCGCAGCCCCAGCCCCCAGGAGATCACGTCGCCGCACAAGGCGCCCAGCACCGCACCCGCAATGGCCGGAAAAAGCCCGATATCGCTGGCCGCGATCACCCCGCCCAGCGCCACCAGCACGGCAAAGCCCGGAATGAGGACAGACAGGCCGGCAAAGGATTCGGCGAAGGCCACCGCAAAGGCGATGGGAAAGCACCACAAGGGATGGGCCTGTGCGATCTGCGTCACCCAGGCGCGGGCGTCATGGGCGAACTGGGCGGACCATTGGAGGATGTCGGCAAACACGGCGCCGACATAGCGCGGCCCGCATCGGCGTACCAGCGATACCGAACCGGCACAGTTTTGACAAAATTTCCAACAGCTTGGCGTCTATATCGGGTGCCGTTCGTTGAGGTATAAGTTCATGCCGCGTTCAGCTTCGCGGTGCTAACCCATTTCACATGTTCATTTAATATTTTAGCACCCCCGGCCTTTCGGCTCTTTGCGACACGGAATATCGAGAATGAATATCGACCGCACCCCTGGTGATTTTCGGCGTGCCGAGGCGGTTTCGCGGCCCGGCCCCGTGGGCCGGGTCTGGGGCGGGATCAAGCGCTGGAGCGGCGACAATCCGCGCCTGTCGCGGGTGGTGTGGTTCACGGTCGGGCTGCTGCTGCTGGCGCTGCTGATCTGGGCAATCTATCCGGCCAAGAATAGCGGCCGCGACGGCCGTATCGGCCAGGGCGCCCAGCCGGTCGGTGTGGCGCGCGCCGTATCGGGCGACATCAACGTCACCATCAACGCCTTGGGCACGGTAACGCCGCTGGCGACCGCCACGGTGCGGCCGCAGGTCGGCGGCATGCTGGTCAAGATCAATTTCACCGAAGGCCAGATGGTCAAGGCCGGCGACGTGCTCGCCCAGATCGATCCGCGTCCCTATCAGGCGGCGCTGGACCAGGTGCGCGGCCAGCTGGCGCGCGACGCCGCGACTTTGGCCAACGCCAAGGTGGACCTTGCGCGCTATCAGGCATTGCAGGCGCAGAACGCCATCGCCGCGCAGCAGGTCTCGGCCCAGGCCGCGCTGGTGAAATCCACCGAAGGCATCGTGATTTCCGACCAGGCGAACGTGCAAACCGCGCGGATCAACCTGGGTTACACCAATATCGTCTCGCCGGTGGCGGGCCGCGCCGGCATCCATCTGGTCGATATCGGCAACATCGTCTCGGCGGGCCAGTCCAACGGCATCGTGGTTGTTACCCAGCTCGATCCCATGTCGGTGCTGTTCACCATCCCCGAAGACAATATCCGCACCGTTCTGGCGCGGGTGAATTCCGGCGCCGTGCTGCCGGTCGATGTCTATGACCGCAGCCAGACCAACAAGATCACCTCGGGCGTGCTGTCGGCGGTTGACACGGTGGTGGATCCGGCCACCGGCTCGGTGAAGCTGCGCGCACTGTTCGACAACAAGGACAGCAAGCTGTTCCCGTCGCAGTTCGTGAATGTGCGGCTGCTGGTGAACACCTTGCCGGGCCAGGTGACCGTGCCGGTGCCCGCCGTGCAGCGCGGCGCCGACGGCGCCTATGTCTTCCTGGTGCGCCCCGACAAGACCGTCACCCAGCGCGCGGTGACCATCGGCATCCAGGACGGCAACAAGATGCAGATCCTGTCCGGTCTCAAGGCCGGCGACACGGTTGTGGTGGACGGCGCCGATCGCCTGCGCGACGGCGCCGATATCGAGATTCCGAATTTGACCGGCAAGATCGCTGCGCCTTCGGGCGGCGCGGGCGATGAGGCCGCGCGCGCCGCGCGTCGCGCCCAGATGCAGGAAGCGATGACCAAGGCCTGCAGCGCCGACATCAAGAAGGTCTGCGCCGAGGCCACCAATGCGCGGGAAACCCGCATGTGCCTGTTCCGCAATCGTGACGATCTGGGCGCCGACTGCCAGAAGGCAATGTCCCAGATGCGCCAAGCCGGCGGTCGCCGCCGCGGCGGCGGCGGTGGCGGCCAGTGAGCAGCAGCGCGCCTGAATCCTATAGCGGCGCGAATCCCTCCGCGCCGTTCATCCAGCGGCCTGTCGCCACCACGCTGTTCATGATCGCCATCCTGCTGGTGGGTCTGGCGGGTTACAAATTCCTGCCGCTGTCGGCCCTGCCGCAGGTGGATTATCCCACCATCCAGGTCCAGACATTCTTGCCGGGCGGCAGCCCGGAAGTGATGGCCACCTCGGTCACCGCGCCGCTGGAACGCCAGTTCGGCCAGATGCCGGGCCTGAAGGAAATGTCGTCGGTCTCTTCGGGCGGTTCGTCGGTTGTGACTTTGCAGTTCGACCTGTCGCTCAGTCTGGATATCGCAGAGCAGCAGGTCCAGGCGGCGATCAACGCCTCCTCCAATCTTTTGCCCGCCTCGCTGCCGGCTCCCCCGATCTACGCCAAGGTCAATCCGGCCGATGCGCCGGTGATCACGCTTGCGGTATCGTCGCGCACCCTGCCCATCACCCAGCTGGTGGATCTGGCCGAAACGCGCATCGCCCAGAAGATCTCGCAGCTCTATGGCGTTGGCCTGGTCAGCATTTCCGGCGGCCAGCGCCCGGCGGTGCGGGTGCAGGCCAATCTTCAGAAGCTGGCCTCGCTGGGACTGAATATCGACGACCTGCGCACCACGGTCTCGAACAACAATTCCAATACGCCCAAGGGCAGTTTCGACGGCGCCTTCCAGTCCTACACCATCAATTCCAACGACCAGCTCCAGAGCGTCGAGGAGTATCAGAATATCGTGGTCGCGTTCCGCAATGGCTCGCCCGTCTATCTGAAGGACGTGGCCAAGGTCATTGACGGGGCGCAGAACAACAAGCTGGCAAGCTGGGCCAACAACGGCCCCGCCGTGCTGATCAACGTCCAGCGCCAGCCCGGCGCCAACGTCATCGCGGTGGTGGATTCCATCAAGGAGCTGCTGCCTACCATCAAGGCCGGCCTGCCGGCCTCGGTGGATGTCACCACCCTGACCGACCGCACCGAGACCATTCGCGCCTCGGTCTCCGACGTGCAGTTCGAGCTGATGCTGGCCGTCGCGCTGGTGGTGCTGGTGATCTATGTCTTCCTGCGCAACCTGCCGGCCACTTTCATTCCTTCGCTGTCGGTGCCGCTCTCCATCGTCGGCACCTTCGCCGCCATGTATCTGCTGGGCTATTCGCTCAACAACCTGTCGCTGATGGCATTGACCATTTCGGCCGGTTTCGTGGTCGACGACGCCATTGTGATGATCGAGAACATCACCCGCTATATCGAAAAGGGCGAGACGCCCTACAACGCCGCCATGAAGGGGGCCGGGGAAATCGGCTTCACCATCGTGTCGCTGACCGTCTCGCTGATCGCGGTGATGATCCCCCTGCTGTTCATGCAGGAAGTGGTGGGCCGCCTGTTCCGCGAATTCGCGGTGACCCTGTCGATCACCATCCTGATCTCGGCGGTGGTGTCGCTGACCCTGGTGCCAATGCTGTGCGCCAAGCTGCTGCGCAGTCATTCGGTGGAGGGAAAGCGCGAAAACAGTTTCCAGCGCCGCACCGAATATTATTACGACCGCATGGTGGCCGAATATGACCGGCTGCTGATCTGGGTGCTCAAGCATCAGCGCCTGACCCTGCTGTCGGCGGTGGCGACCCTGGTGCTGACCGTGGTGCTCTATATCGCCATTCCCAAGGGCTTCTTTCCGGTGCAGGACACCGGCTTCATCCAGGCCATTACCGAAGCTGGTCCCACCGTGTCGTTCGACGCCATGGCCACGCGCCAGCGCCAGCTTGCCGAACGCTTCCTGAAGGACCCGGACGTTGCCAGCCTGTCATCCTTCATTGGCGTGGACGGCAGCAACCACACCCTCAACAGCGGCCGCATCCTGATCAATCTCAAGCCTAAGCATGACCGTGACGGCGTGCAGGCGGTGATCGACCGGTTGCAGGAACATTCCCAGAGCGTGCCCGGCATCACCTTCTATCTGCAGGCGGTGCAGGACCTGACCACGGATTCGGTGGTGAGCCGCGCCCAGTATCAGTTCGTGCTGCAGGCCGCGACCCAGGGCGCGCTCAACGGCTATGTGCCCGGTCTTTTGAACAAGCTGCGCACGGTCGGGGCAATCCGCAATGTTTCGACCTCCTTCCTGGACAAGGGCCTGTCGGCCTATCTGGTGGTGGACCGCGACACCGCGGCGCGCTTCGGCGTCACGGCGGCGACCATCGACAATGCGCTGTATGACAGTTTCGGCCAGCGCATCATCTCGACCATCTTCACCCAGTCCAACCAGTATCGCGTAATCCTGGAAGCCGATCCGGAAATGCACAATTCGGTGCAGTCGCTGAGCGACATCTATTTGCCGACCTCGGGCGGCGGGCAGGTGCCGCTGGCGGCCATCGCCAAGGTCGAGCAGCGCACCACCCAGTTGCAGATCGACCACCTGGCGCAGTTTCCTTCCGCCACCTTCTCGTTTGACGTGGCGCCGGGCTATTCGCTGGGCGCGGCGGTGGACGCGATCAAGGAGGCGCAGGCCGAGATCGGCGTGCCGCCGGGCATCTCCACCCAGTTCCAGGGCTCGGCGTTGGCCTTCCAGGCGGCGCTGGCCAACGAGATCCTGCTGATCCTGGCCGCGATCATCACGGTCTATATCGTGCTGGGCGTGCTGTATGAGAGCTTCATCCATCCCATCACCATTCTTTCCACCCTTCCGTCGGCGGGCGTGGGCGCGCTGCTGGCGCTGATTATTTCGGGTCATGACCTCAATATCGTGTCCATCATCGGCATCATTCTGCTGATCGGCATCGTCAAGAAGAACGCGATCATGATGATCGACTTCGCGCTGGAGGCGGAACGCAACGAAGGCAAGTCGCCGACCGAGGCCATCCATCAGGCGGCGCTGTTGCGCTTCCGCCCCATCCTGATGACGACGGTGGCGGCGCTGTTCGGCGCCCTGCCGCTGATGCTGGGCACCGGAATGGGATCGGAGCTGCGCCATCCGCTGGGCATCTCGATCGTGGGCGGCCTCCTGGTCAGCCAGTTGCTGACCCTGTTCACCACCCCGGTGATCTACATCTATTTCGATCGCCTGGGCGGCGACTTCCGTGCATGGCGCGCCCGCCGCCGCGCAGGAGGCGGGGCAGGCGTGCTGGAGCCGGCCGAATGAACATCGCCGCGCTCTTCATCCGTCGCCGCATCGCCACCACGCTTCTGGCGCTGGGATTGGGCATGGCGGGGATGGTGGCCTATACGCTGCTGCCGGTTTCGCCGTTTCCCAATATCGACATTCCCACCATCGTGGTGAATGCCTCGATGCCCGGCGCCAGCCCGGAAATCATGGCCTCCAGCGTCGCCACCCCGCTGGAACGCCATCTTGGCACCATCGCGGGCGTGGACGAGATGACGTCGCGCAGCAACGTCAATTCCACCCAGATCGTGCTGCAGTTCGATATCAACCGCGACATCAACGGCGCGGCGCGCGACGTGCAGGCCGCGATCAACGCGGCGCGCGCCGACCTGCCGACGGCGCTGCGCTCCAACCCGACTTATCGCCGGTTCAACCCGGCGGATTTCCCGATTCTCATTCTGGCGATGACGTCCAAGACCCTGTCGCCGGGCCAGATCTACGACCAGGCGTCAAACATCATCCAGCAGAAGCTGTCGCAGATTTCCGGCGTGGGCGATGTTTCCCTCAACGGCGCCTCGCTGCCCGCCATCCGCATCGAGCTGAACCCGCGCGCCTTGTTCAAATACGGCATCGGGCTGGCCGATGTGCGCGCCGCGATCTCGGCCGCCAACGCCAACACCCCCAAGGGCGACATCCAGCAGAAAGACCAGACCCTGCAGGTCTATGCCAATGACGTGGCCAGTCAGGCGAGCGACTACAAGACGCTGATCATCGCCTATCGCAACGGTTCGGCGCTGCGGCTGCAGGACGTGGCCGAGGTGGTGGACGGGGTCGAGAATGTGCGCAACCTCGGCACCTATAACGGCATGCCCGCCGTGCTGGTCAACATCACCAAGCAGCCGGGCGCCAATGTGATCGAGGTGGTGGACCGGATCGTCAGCCTGATGCCCGAATTACAGGCGGCGCTGCCCAGGGCCGTCGATCTGGGCACCCTGATGGATACCACCACCTCCATCCGCAACTCGGTACGGGATGTGGAGCGCACCCTGTTGATCGCCACGGTGCTGGTGATCCTGGTGGTGTTCCTTTTCCTGCGGAATTTCAGGGCCACGCTGGTGCCCACCGTCTGCGTGCCGCTGACCCTCCTGGGCACCTTTGGCGTGATGTATCTGCTGGGCTTCAGCCTGAACAACTTCTCGCTGATGGCGCTGATCGTCTCCACCGGCTTTGTGGTCGACAATACGATTGTCGTCCTGGAAAACGTCACCCGCCACTTGGAGAACGGCAAGAGCCGGATGGAAGCGGCGCTGCAGGGCGCCCAGGAAGTGACCTTCACCGTCATTTCCATGAGCATTTCGCTGGTCGCGGTGTTCTTCCCGGTGCTGCTGATCGGCGGGATGGTGGGGCGCATCTTCCACGAATTCGCCATCACCCTCACGGTGGCGATCATCATCTCGATGGTGATCTCGCTGACCCTGACCCCGATGATGTGCGCCTATCTCGATTTTTCGGTCGAGGAGGACAGGAACCGGCTGATGGCCTGGTCGCGGCGCAGCTTCGAAAACATGCAGGACTTCTACCGCCGCACCCTGGACTGGTCGCTGGGCAATCCCAAGACCATCGTGGCGATGGTCTTCATCGCCATTTTCCTGAACTTCTACCTGATCGCCATCGTGCCCAAGGGCTTCTTCCCCTCCACCGACGAGGGCACCATGCAGGGCGGACTTCGCGCCGACCAGAGCATCTCCTTCCAGGCGATGCGCACGAAGTTCATGGATTTCATCACCATCATCAAAAGCGACCCGGCAGTGGCGACGGTGGGGGGCTTTGCCGGTGGCGGCGCCGCCAATTCCGGCAATGTCTTTGTTACCCTCAAGCCGCCGCATGAGCGCGGGCTTTCCACCGACGAGGTGATCGACAGGCTGCGGCCCAAGCTGGAGAAAGTGGCCGGCGCGCGCCTGTTCCTGCGCGCGGGCGGCCAGATCGGCGGCGGCGGGCGGCAGGGCAATGGCAGCCAGCAATATACGGTGCAGGCCGATTCCCTGGATGAATTGAATCTGTGGGTACCCAAGATCACCGACGCGCTGCAGAACGTGCCGGAACTGACAGACGTCAATTCCGACCAGCAGGACAAGGGCCTCCAGGTTGACCTGAAGGTGGACCGCGCCACGGCGGCGCGGCTGGGGCTGAATATCGCCCAGGTCAACAATGCGCTGTATGACGCCTTCGGACAGCGCCAGGTCTCGACCATTTACAAGGACAAGAACCAGTACAAGGTGATCATGGAGGTGGCGCCGAAATTCTGGCAGAGCCCCGAGACCCTGAATGACATCTATATCAGCACCTCGGGCGGCAATGTCAGCGGCACGCAGTCCACCGCCGGCGCGGGCGGCGCCTTCACGGCCACGCCGTCGCCGGTTTCCGCGGCCACCTCGTCGGCCGACGCCACGGCGGCGACCCAGGCCGCCGAGGCGGTGCGCAACCAGCAGCTCAACGCCCTGACCGCCAGTGTGCGCGGTGGCGGCTCGACCGGCGCCTCGGTTTCCACCCGCGTCTCCACCATGGTGCCGCTGTCGGCGGTGGCGAGCTTTGGCCCCGGCACCACGCCCCTGGCGGTCAATCACCAGGGGCCGTTTGTCGCCACCACCTTCTCGTTCAATCTTCCGGCAGGCGAAAGCCTGGGCAATGCCGTGACGGCCATCAACCGCACCATGGCGAACATCAATGTGCCCATCACCGTGCATGGCGAGTTCGCCGGCAATGCCCGTCAGCTGCAGCGCAGTTTCCAGAACATGCCGTTCCTGCTGCTGGCTGCGATCCTGACCATCTACATCACCCTGGGCATTCTCTATGAAAGCCTGATCCATCCCATCACCATCATCTCCACCCTGCCGTCGGCGGGGGTTGGGGCGGTGCTGGCGCTGCTGATGTTCAACACGCAGTTCGACCTGATCGCCATGATCGGCGTCATCCTGCTGATCGGCATCGTCAAGAAGAATGCGATCATCATGATCGACTTCGCCATAGACTTGCAGCGGCGCGAGCATCTGTCGCCGCATGATGCGATCCGCAAGGCCTGCCTGCTGCGCTTCCGCCCCATCATGATGACCACGACCGGCGCCATCCTGGGCGCCTTGCCGCTGGCGATCGGGCTGGGCGCCGGTTCGGAGCTGCGCCAGCCGCTCGGCATCTCCATCGTGGGCGGGTTGATCCTCAGCCAGATCCTGACGCTCTACACCACGCCGGTGGTGTTCCTGTACATGGACCGGTTCGGAAGCTGGACGTCCGGTTTCTGGAACCGCTGGTATCACGGGTTGATGGGGGACAAGCCCGGCGATCACGAACCGCTGCCCAACCCGACACCCGCAGAATAGTGCCTCGCAGCGAGTGGGACGGCGCAGGCAAAGAAAAACCCGCCATGCGGTGTGCATGACGGGTTTTGTTTTTTTAAGCGGAATTACAGGTTCGGAAGATCGTCGCCGCCGGTCCTGCCTTGGTTGATCTTGGCGTTGCGGCTCTGGCGATAGAGATTGCGGGTCGTCGCATAGAAGTCGATGGACGAGCGTTCGATGGTTTCCACCGCGTCCAGCTGCGAGGTGCGGGCGTCCAAGATGCCCATGCCGATGCGCACGATCATCAGCGTGTTGTCGCCGGGGAAGACGGCGTAGGTGAAGGGATCGAAGGCGATGTCCACGCCGGTGCCCAGCAGATCGCGGGGCGGCTTGGGCCCGGCAAAAGGCAGCATCAGATAGGAGCCTTCGGCCGCGCCGGCCCGGCCCAGGGTGATGCCGAAATCATTGTCGTGATAGGGGATGCCCATCTTGCTCGCGACGTCGATCAAGCCGCCGATGCCGACGGTGGTATTGATCACGACACGGCCCAGCGTGTTGCCGGCCTTTTCGGTTTCGCCCTGCAGCACGTCATTGGCCAGGATCACCGGTGAATTCAGGTTGGTGAGGAAATTGTGCACGCCTTCGCGCGCGATTTCCGGCACCACGTCGCGGTATCCCTTGGCGATGGGGCGGGCGACGGCCCGGTCGACGCTGAGGTTGAATTCGAAAATGTCGCGGTTGGTCTTTTCCCAGGGATCGTTCTGGGCCAGGGACTCGGCGCTGGGCGTGCTGCAGGCGCCAAGGGCCAAAGCCAGGCCAAGCGCTGCAATCATGGGAATTGGATTTTTCATGCCCCTACCGAATACCGCAATCGCAATAAAATAACGTTAGCGACGAATCCCATAACACCCAATATTGAGTTTCGGGCCCCCTCGTTCAAGGGGTCCGCTCCCCCCAACCGAGCGGCACAACCGCTTTTTGCGCCCGGCCGGCCTGGCGGCGTCCGGCGGGCGTTGCTGAATTGTTACAGGGGATTGGCGTCCGGCCGTTGCGGTACGGCGGACCGAGGTGTCCTATTTTGATCCACAGGCTTGTAGCCAGCGGCTGGAAGGGCCGGCCTTGCGGCCTCCTCGTCCGCCAGCAGCGGCAGGACCTGGAGCGTCGCCACGCCAAAACCCAAAGCGCAGATATTTTGTCCAAGAAAGCAGGCTCGCATGACAAGAAAATGCGCAGCCCCGGGGAATGGCTCCGAGGCTTGCGCAAAAAAGCATCACTGTGAAGGGTTGAACTAGCCGCGACCGAACAGGGGCATCTTGGTCGCCATCACCGTCAGGAACGGTACGTTCGACTCCAGCGGCAGTCCGGCCATATAGGCCACGGCCTGCGCCACATGCTTCACATCCATGCGCGGCTCGACCGCCAGGCTGCCATCGGGCTGCAGCACCCCCTGGGTCATGCGTTGGGTCATTTCGGTGGCGGCGTTGCCGATGTCCACTTGTCCGGCGGTGATGTCGAAGGGCCGTCCGTCCAGGATGGTGGACTTCGTCAGGCCGGTGATGGCGTGCTTGGTGGCGGTGTAGGGGGCAGAGTGGGGCCGGGGCCGGTCGGCGCTGATCGAGCCATTATTGATGATGCGCCCACCCCGCGGGGTCTGGGCCTTCATCATGCGCACCGCCTCCTGGGTGCAGAGGAAGGCGCCGGTCAGGTTGACGCCGACAATGGCCTGCCACTGTTCGAAGCTGAGATCTTCGATCGGAATCGCGGGTGTGCCCATGCCGGCATTGTTGAACAGCATGTCCAGCCGTCCGAACTTTTTCTGGATCTGGGCGAAGACGTCCTTGACGGCCTTGGGGTCGCCGACATCGGCGGGCGCCACCAGATGGTCGCCCTTGATCTGGCCCGCGGTCTCTTCCAGCGCCTCGCGCTTGCGGCCCACCAGCGCCAGCGACCAGCCCTGCGACGCCAGCTCGACGGCGACGGCGCGGCCAACGCCGCTGCCGGCGCCGGTGATCATTGCAATTTTGGTCATTTTTCCCCCTGCCCAAACCCTGAAATCGATAAGGTTTTTCGAGCAATCCTTGCACCGGTGCAAGGGGCGGGGCGTCCTTTATTTGGCCCCATATTTCCGTTAGAGCTTGGTCCACAACGGCTGCCCGAGGCGCCAGAAAAAGCCCGACCGTTGCTTAGGGAATATTGCCGGGGAATTTCATGCTGAAACGCTTTGTTGTGGCTTTGCTGGCGTCCAGCACGCTGACGTGCGGCACTCTGGGCTTTGGCGGAGCGCAGGCCCAGCCCGCCACCGGCACGCAGGCAGCCAGCCTGGACACCGTAATCGTCACCGCCCGCAAGCGCGCGGAAAACGAGCAGCAGGTCCCCATCGCCATCACCGCCCTCAGCCAGGACGATCTCGACCGGTTGAACATCAGGACCATCGAGGACCTGCGCTATGTCAGCCCGTCCGTCTATATCGCGCCCACCACCTTTCGCCAGGACACACTGAACATCACCATCCGCGGCCAGCGCAATTTCGACGCGCCCTCGGGTGGCGGAAACCCCGGCCTGGGCTTCGACACGGCCTCCGCCGTCTATAAGGACGGGGTCTATTACGCGCGCGCCATCGGCCTGACCGGATCGCTGTTCGACATCGAGAATGTCCAGGTGCTCAAGGGACCGCAGGGCACCCTGGTGGGCCGCAACACCACCGGCGGCGCCGTGCTGTATCACAGCCGCGAGCCGGAAGCCGAATTCGGCGGCTATGCCCGCGCCACCTTGGGCGATTACGGCCGCGCCGGACTGCAAGGGGCGATCAACCTGCCGCTCAGCGACCAGTTCTTCCTGCGCATCGCGCTGAACACCGAAAACCAGAAGGGCTATATTTCCAATCTGTATTTCGATCCGGTCACCGGCGAGCGCAACAACCAGCCGGCGTTCGGCAGCAAGAAGCTGGGCGGGATTTTCTCGCTCAAATGGCAGCCGGACGAGACGTTCAAGCTTTTGATGCGCGCCGACCTGGCGGTGGAGCACGGCACCGGCTCGACCTATCACGACCTGGGCTATTTCGTCGGCACTGCGCTGTCCCAGGGCCGTACCTCGGTCTGCAACATTCCAGGCACCTGTGTCGGCTTCACAGACCTGCGCGGCCGCCCCATCGCGCCCTATTACCTGAATGCCAGCGCCACCAGCGTCAGCGGGGTGAATCCGTCGCCCGCCGCCTACAATGCGCTGCTCAATTCGGTGGATCGCCAGCAGAAGGCCGGCTTCTGGACCGCCGAGCAGGCGGTGAGCAATCTCTATAGCGGCCACTACCAGACCTATTCGGCCACCGCCGACAAGGATTTCGGCGACATCGATGTGCGCTGGATGGGGGCCTATCGCACCTGGAAGAATTTCGGCCGCGCCGTCAGCCGCGGCCAGCCGTTCGAGACCAACACCTATCTCTACCAGTTCCCCAATTATCAGTCCTGGCAGAGCGAACTCACCGTCAACGGCACAGGCCTTGGCGACAGGCTGAAATGGACCAGCGGACTGTTCTATTTCCGCGAACGCAGCCCCAATGACGGCGGCTATCTCTATCTCTTCCTGCCCAGCGCCGGTTCGGCGCCGTCGCCGGTCGCGGGCCGTCAGCTCACCGTTACCGATTCCAGCCGCAACAGCGAAGACAATGCGTCCTACGCCTTCTATGCCCAAGCGACCTACAAACTGCTGCCCACCACGCGGGTGACCGCGGGTATTCGCTACACCTATGACGAGCGCTTCGCCCATATCGCCACCCAGACCGTGCGCACACCCGCCACCCAGGCGACCAGCAACACGGTGGTCAATGGCGTGTTCAATCCGGCGGGCTTCACTTTCGAAAGCATTACCTATGCGGGCCAGACCAATGCCTGCGCGCTGACCAATGCCAATGGCGTGCTGCTGCCGCTGGCGCAATGCAGCGCCGACATCAAGCGCAGCTTCCACAAGCCGACCTACACGCTGGCGGTGGATCAGGATCTGTGGGACGGGACCATGGTCTATGCCACCCTGCGGTCCGGTTACCGCTCCGGCGCCATCAACACCCAGGCGATCAATCCCGCGGTGCTGGTGGCCAAGCCCGAGCAGGTGACGGATTACGAAATCGGCGTGAAGGCGGACTGGGATGTGGCGGGCATGCCGCTGCGCACCAACTTCGCGCTCTATCACACCTCGTACCACGACATTCAGGTGCAGACCTCGCTGCCCAATGTCACGCTTGCGACGGCGGTGGGCGGCGGCTCCTGTACCCAGGCAGTTTTCAATGCCGGCCAGTGCCTGGGCAACTTCAACGACAATGTCACCCTCAACGCCAAGGCCGCGAAAATCTATGGCGTGGAATGGGACCTGACCTTGCTGCCCACCGACTGGCTGACCCTGGGCACCTCGGGCAGCTATATCGATCCGCGCTATACCGATTTCACTTTCACCCCGCCGGCCGGCTATCTGCTACCCACCGGCACCACCAACCTGTCGGGCACGCCGATCCCGGTGCCGACCTGGCAGACCAACCACACGGCCAGCGCCAATCTCGGCACCGACCTGGCCGGGCTGCCGCTGGGCGATACCGTGTTCACGGCGCATTACTACTGGCAGAGCCGCTATCTGGCGGACCTGCGCACCTTCCATCCCAGCCAGCGCACCTCGCCTTACGGGCTGCTCAATTTCCGGCTGCAGTTCACCGACTTCGGCCACAAGAGCGCAGACCTGTCCTTCTTCATGAACAATGTCGCCAATGAGGAAGCCTGCCTGCCGGAATATAACGGCGCGCTGAATTCCGCCCCCAACGGTACCTTCGGCGTCGCCAACACGTCGGGTGTGCTGCAATGCGTGCCGCTGCCCCCGCGGATGAGCGGTGTGCAGCTCCAGTATAAGTTCTAGGAAAACTCAGACCGTTCGCATGGCTTGGCCGCCATGCTCACCCCCTTCGTGCGCGTAGCGCACAAGAGGGGGAGGTGGTTTCAGCGTTCGAGGCGAGCGTAGCGAGCCGAGAGTGAGCTGAAACCGGAGGGGGTCATTAAATCAGTTTGCGTACTCGACCTTGGACAGGGTCATGGTGAAGACCAGGGTCTGGTCGGGCGGAATGGCGTCACCCGCGCCGTCGGCGCCATAGCCCAGGTCCGACGGCAGCACGATTTCCCAGGTGTCGCCGGTCTTCATCAGCTTGAGGGCTTCCACCCAGCCCGGGATCAGCCCGCCGGCCATGAAGGTTGCGGCTTCCTCGGGCTTGGTCTGGTCGAAGACTTTGCCGTTGATCAGCATGCCCTTGTAGTAAACGGTGACCACGTCGGCATTGCGCAGCACGCCGGGGCCGCTGCCGGCCTTGAGCACGCGGTACATCAGGCCGGACTGGGTCTTCTTCACATCGGGTCGGGCGGCATAGTCGGCCAGGAACTTGGCGTTGGAGGCGGCACTGGTGTCATAGGCGGCGCTGGGCGCGGCATCGGATTCGCGGTCGCAGGCGGCCAGCCCCACCAGCGGCAACAGAACCAGAGCCATGATTTTCGCCAAGCCGCGCATGTAATTCCCCCACGAAAAGAAGACGTCTTATACAGGCCGTTATACAGACAAGCCTATTTGCTCGCCACCCGCACTTCGTCGCCATCCCGGAAGGAATCGGACGGATTGTCAATGATGCGGTCCTTGGGCGTGATGCCACTGCCGACATCCACCGCATCGCCCAGGTCGCGCGCGATGGTGATGGTCTTGAGCTTGACGCGGCTGTTCGAGTCCAAAGTGGCGACCTGCATGCCTTCGGCGCGGAACATCAGGGCGGTGGCGGGCACGCGGATGCCATTGACGCCGGCGGGCAGGGGGAATTTGATCTCAGCATAGCCGCCCGGCTGCAGCGCGCCGTCGCTATTGTCGATGCCGAACTGCACCAGGATGGTGCCGGTGGCGCTGGCGACGGCCCCGGCCGAAGCCACCAGGGTGGCGGTGAAGACACGTCCGGGATGCTGCGGCACGCTGAAGGTTACGGTCATGCCGGGGCGAATATGGCTGGCATAGTTCTGCGGCACCCGCACATAGATGCGCAGCCGTTTCAGGTCGGCGACCGTGAAGAGGGGGGCCGCGCCGGCGCCGGTGCCCACCGTGACCAGGGCGCCGACATCCACGGCGCGGCTGGTGACCACGCCGTCAAAGGGCGCCACCAGGCGCCGGAAACCGGCCTGGGAGGTCAGGCTGTAGAGATTGGCGCGCGCCGATTGCACCGCTGCATTTTTGGCGTCGAGGTCGGCGTCTTTCGTGTCCTTGTCCTGGCGCGAGACCGCACCCTGCGCGAAGAGCGTATCCCAGCGCTGGGCGGTCGAGGCGGACAGGCGCTGGGCGGCCTGGGCGTTGACCAGGTTGGCGCGGGCGGATTGCACTTGGCCGGCCAGGTCCGGGGTGTCGAGTTCGGCCAGCAGCTGGCCTTGTTTCACCGGCGCGCCGATATCGACATACCATTTCTTCACATAGCCGCTGACCTGGGCGTAGATCGGCGCGGAGGTGAAGGCCTGGATGTCGCCCGGCAGGTTGAGGGCGCCGCCTTTTTTCTCCGATTCAATCTTGATGATCTGCACGGTCTGGACCGCCTGGTCGTCGGTCCATTGCGCTGTGCGGTAGTCGTCCCACAGCCGCGCCGCGATCCCCACCACGGCGATGACCAGGGCGGCGGCGAGCGCCATCATGCCCCAGCGCTTGAGGCCGGGCGGCATTTCATGGCGCAGCAGTTCTTCGCGCGTCTGGTGCGCGTCAGGACCGGCGTCGGGAGTCTTGTCAGGCATACGCTTCTCCAGCCCCTTTTCCGGGGTTTTGGGCGGGCGGCCGGTTGGCCATGGCCCTGGCCGCGTGGCGGCCGTGCAGAATGCTGAACACCACCGGGACAAACATCAAGGTGGCGATGGTCGCGAAAATCAGGCCGCCGATCACGGCGCGGCCCAGGGGCGCGTTCTGCTCGCCGCCTTCGCCCAGGCCCAGCGCCATGGGCGCCATGCCGATGATCATGGCCAGCGCCGTCATGCAGACCGGACGAAAACGGGTGAAGCCGGCTTCGACTGCGGCCCGGATGGCGTCGCCATGCTCCGCCAGCCTTTCACGCGCGAAGCTGATCACTAGGATCGAATTGGCGGTGGCCACGCCCATGCACATGATGGCGCCGGTGAGCGCCGGCACCGAAAGGGTGGTGCCGGTGGCGAACAGCATCCAGACGATGCCGGCCAGCGCCGCGGGCAAGGCGGTGATGATGACAAAGGGATCGGTCCAGGACTGGAAGTTCACCACGATCAGAAGATAGATCAGAACTACCGCCGCCAGCAGACCGTAGGTCAGGCCGGTAAAGGCGGTGTTCATGGTCTGCACTTGGCCGCGCAGGGTGACAGTGGCGCCGCGCGGCAGATATTTCTTGTTGGCGTCGATCACCTTCTGGACGGCCTTGGCGACGCTGCCCAGATCCCGGTCCTGGGTGGTGGCGTAAAGGTCGATGGTGGACTGGATATTGTAATGGCTGACCACCGAATTGCCCTGGGCGCGGCTGATCTTGACCAACCCGCCCAGGATCTGCGGCGAGGTGCCAGCGCCGCCGGTGACGGGCAGGTTCTGAAGCGCGGCGAGGGAGTCGAGTTGATATTCCGGCGTCTGCGCCGTCATGTTGTAGGAAACGCCATTCTTGGGGTTCAGCCAGAAATTCGGCGCCGACTGCGAGGTGCCGGCGAGGCTGGTCGCCAGGGCATTGGTCACGTCGCGCTCGGTCAGGCCCATTTGCGACATGCGGCTGCGGTCGGCTTCCACCTTGAGCTGCGGCATGTTGCTGGACTGCTGCATGCGCGCGTCCACCAGGCCGGGAATCTTGCGGATCTCGCGCAAGATGCGGAATGCGAAGACCTCGGCTTCTTCCAGCCGGTTGCTGGAAATCTGCACATCCAGCGGCGCGGGGGCGCCGAAATTCAGGATCTGGCTGGTGATGTCCGGCGGCGGGAAGGAGAAGGTCACTTGCGGAAACAGGCGGGGCAGCCGCTCGCGCATGGTGCGGACATAATTCGCCGTGGCGCCGTGTCCCTTGTTCAGGCTGATGAAGATGTCGGCGTCCTGCAGGCCCACCGTGCCGGAATTGTTGTAGAGCATGTTCACCGGGCTCTGGTTCAGGCCCACATTGTCCACGATGGTCGCAAGATCGCGCGGCGGGATGATGCGGCGGACTTCCTTTTCGATCTGGGCCACGACCTGGTTGGTGTCTTCCAGGCGGGTACCGGCAGGGGTGCGGGCATGCAGGGTGATCTGGCCTGAATCCACGCTGGGGAAGAAGTCCCGCCCCAGGAAGGGGAACAGCAGCATCGAGGCGGTCACCACACCCAGAAAGCCCAGGGTAAAGGGGCGGCGGCGGGTCATCGCCAGCGCCAGCAGGTTGCGATACTGCTCTTTCACTTGGTCAAAGCCGCGCTCGAAGCTGCGCTGTACCCGCGCCAGCAGGTGATCGCCTTCGGCCATGTGGCCGTGCGGCTTGAGCAGATAGAGCGAAAGGGTCGGCACCAGGGTACGCGACAGGATGAAGGAGGCGGTCATGGCGAACACCACCGCCAGCGCCATGGGCACGAACAGGAAGCCCGCAATGCCCTTCAGCGCGAACATCGGCACAAAGGCAACGCAGATGCACAGCAAGCTGACGAAGGCGGGCTGGGTGATCTGGCGCGCTCCGTCCATGATGGCGTCATAGACGCTTTTGCCCTGTTCCAGGTGCCAGTTGATGTTTTCGATTGTGACGGTGGCGTCGTCCACCAGGATGCCGACCGCCAGCGCCAGGCCGCCGAGAGTCATGATGTTGAGGGTCTGGCCGGTGAGCCACAGGCCCATCAGCGCCACCAGCACCGCCAGCGGAATCGACGTGGCGATGATCACGGTGGAGCGCCAGCTTCCCAGGAAGAGCAGGATCATCAGGCTGGTGAGGGCCGCGGCGATGGCGCCTTCGTAAAACACGCCTTTGACCGCCGCCTTCACGAAGACCGACTGGTCGCTCATGACGTCGATCTTGAGTTCGGGCGGAAGCTGTTCCTTCAGGATCGGAAGCAGGTCCTTGATGCCCTGCACAACATCGATGGTCGACGCCTGGCCGTTCTTCAGTACGGTCGAAAGCACCGCGCGGGCGCCGTCGACATGCACGATGTTGTTTTGCACCGTATTGCCGTCGCGCACATTGCCGACATCGTGCATGAAGACGGTGCCGCCGCCTGCGGCCGTCTTGACCGGCAGCTGGTTCATGCCCGCGATCGTGTCGGAGGCGTTGTTGAGGCGCACGACATACTGATAGGTGCCGATCTTGATGTTGCCGGCGGGGTTGATCTGGTTTTGCGAGACGAACGCATTCTGAACGTCCGTCGAGGACAGGCCGCGCGCCTGCATGGCGGTCGGATCGAGATCGATCAGAACGGCGCGGAATTTGCCGCCATAGGAGAAGGGCACCGCCGCGCCGGGAATGGTGGTCAGGCGCGGCCGCGCGAAATTCTGCGAATAGTCCAGCACCTCCTGCTCCGACAGCGAGGTGGACGAGAATGCCAGCTGCACGACCGGCACGGTGGAAGCGCTGTAGTTGAGGACTAGCGGCGGCAGGGTGCCGGGCGGCATCTGGCGGATGGTGCTTTGCGACACCGAGGTCACCTGGGCGGTAGCCAGGCGGATATCGACATTGGGCTGGAAGAATATCTTGACGATGCCCAGGCCCGGCATGGACACGCTTTCGATATGCTCGACATCGTTCACCGTGGTGGTGATGAAGCGCTCATAGGGCGCCAGCATGCGCGAGCCGACTTCATCGGGTGACAGGCCGGTATAGGTGAAGGCGACGCCGATCACCGGAATGCCGATATTGGGGAAAATGTCGGTGGGGGTGCGCACAGCCGCCAGCGGCCCGAAGATCAGGATCATCAGGGCAAGCACGATGAAGGTGTAGGGGCGGTCCAGCGCGACCTTGACGATCCAGGTCACTGGCTGGCCGTCCTGAAGCTCATTCCCATCATTACGCGGTCTTTAAAAATACGGATCCCGGGCGCCGGAGGTGTGCCCTCCGTGGCTTTTTGTCAGATTATAGCGGGATTTACGGTGGGCGCACTGCCCCGCTTGTCGCAAGCTGTCGCGACTTCTCCCCCACCGGCCTTCGTTGGCCCTAGGGCCAGGCTATGGCCACCTCCCCCGATGCAGGCGCGCTGACGCGCGGGGGGTAGGGCGGCGCTGGCGTCTATATTCCATAGGCATGATGGGGTATTGTGGGACCATGATTTCCCAAAAGGCCCGATATGCCCTGCGCGCCCTGCTGCTTCTGGCGGCCCGGGGAGACAACGGCCCGGTGCAGATTTCTGAAATCGCGGAAAAGGAGAAGATTCCGCGCAAATTCCTGGAAGCCATCCTGCTGGAGCTGAAAAAGACCGGAATCGTGCGCAGCCATCGCGGCCGCCTGGGCGGCTATTCCCTGGGGAGGGCCGCCAAGGACATCAGCTTTGCCGATGTTTTGCGGGTCACCGACGGCCCGCTGGCGCTCAGCCCCTGCGTCAGCGTCATGGCCTATCGCAAATGTGACGATTGCTTCGAGGAGTCGGTCTGCGCCATCCGCAAGGCCCTTCTGGCGGCCCGGGATGCCACCGCCGAAATCCTGGAATCCAGAAACCTTGCCGCGGCCGCGCAACAATTGCGACGCTCAGGCGCTTTGTAAGCGCGTCTTTCGCCTTATTCTCCTGTATTTTCAAATACTTCCTAATTCCCATTGACTTGGTAGACATTGTTGGGAATCAATGCGGCCGCCTGAAAGGCCCGGGCTGGGCGCAGGACAGATTTCGACGGGGTTTTATGACGGTTTTTTTGCGGTCTGGTCTGGTCGGTGCGGCGATTCTGGCGCTGGGCGTGCCGTCCGTGGCGCAGACGCGCAAACCTGTGCCGGCACCCGATCCCAGGATCGGCATTCTGGAACAGCAGCTGCGCAATGTTCAGCTGCAACTGGCCGAACTCAAAAAAAACCAGGAAGAAAACGGCAACAGCGCCGCGCTGATCGACCTGAAACGCAGCACCTCCAGCCAGTATGCTGACATCAACAAGCGGCTCGATGGCCAGGTGAAGACGGGCCTGGACAATGGCCGTCTTACCTTTGCCAGCGCCAATGGCGCCTTCACTTTTGCGCTGCGCAGCCTGATCCAGTTCGACTACGGTTATTTCGGGCAGGGCCGCAATCCGGCCAATGTCGATCTGAACAGCGGTTCGAATTTCCGCCGTGCCCAGTTCGGCTTCACCGGGACCGCCTGGCGCGACTGGTCCTACAATTTCACCTATGACTTTGGCGGCAACGGCGTCGAGAAGAACGGCTACATCTACACCGCCTATCTTCAATATGACGGCCTCAAGCCCTTCGGCTTCCGCGTCGGCGCCTTCGCCCCGCCGGCCGGGATCGAGGATTCCACCGGCAAGGCGGATCAATTGTTCCTGGAGGGGGCTTCGTCGACTGATGTTGCGCGCAACATCGCCGGCGCCCCCAGCCGCGAAGGCGTCAGCATCTTCGCGCAAGGCGAGAGGTATCTCGTTTCGGTCGCCTATACCGGCAAGAAGGTGACCGATGCGGCGACCTTCGACGCGCAGCAAGCCATTGTAAGCCGCGCCTCATGGCTGGCGGTCAGCAACAGCGATGTGAAATGGCTGCTGGACGCCAATCTCACCCATGTGCTGAAGACGCCAGATATCGCTGCCAACACCAATGGTTCCAATGTCTTTCGCTTCAGCAATGGGCCGGAGCTGGCGATCGACGCCACCCGCACCGTCGATACCGGCAACATCGACGCCCAAAGGGTGACGCAATGGGGCGTGGAGACGGCGGCCACCTATGGACCGCTATACGGCCAGGCCGGCTATTTCCGCTTCAACATGGACCGGCGCACCTTGCTGCCCGATCCCGATTTCAAAGGCTGGTATGCGCTGGCGAGCTGGTCGCTGACCGGCGAGACCCATCCCTATGATGCGGCCACCGCCAGCTTCCGCGGCCTGCGCCCGGCGAAGCCCCTTGGCAGCGATGGCGGCTATGGCGCCTTCGAAATCAAGGCCCGCTACAGCAACATCAACCTGGATTATCTCCCCGGGCTGCCTTCGGCTTCGGGCGGAATAGGCGGCGGCGTGCAGAATGTGTGGAGCGTCGGCCTGAACTGGTATCCCACCAATGGCATCCGCTTTGCGCTGGACTACGACAATATCCAGGTCAATCACGTCAATGCGCCGGCCACGGACATTTCGTCCAACGCCATCGGGCTGCGCACCCAGATTTCGCTTTAACGAGATTTCCTTTCAGAGTTTGAGGAAAAGACCATGAAACGTTTTCTCTCCCTTCTGGCCGCCGCCAGCATCTTTGCCGCGACCACCGCGCAGGCTGCCGATATAGCGCTGCTGAACGTCAGCTATGACCCGACACGCGAATTGTACCAGGACATCAACAAGGCCTTTGCCGAACAGCAGAAGGCCAAGGGCAACACCGTCACCATCTCCAACAGCCATGGCGGCTCGGGCTCGCAGGCCCGCTCGGTGATCGACGGGTTGCAGGCCGATGTCGTGACCCTGGCACTGGCCGCCGATATCGCTGCCATTTCCAAGAACGGCAAGCTGCTGCCGGCCGACTGGCAGAAGCGGCTGCCGCAGAATTCCTCGCCCTACACCTCGACCATCGTGTTCCTGGTGCGCAAGGGCAATCCCTGGAAGATCAGGGACTGGAACGACCTGGTGAAGCCGGGCATCCAGGTAATCACGCCCAATGCCAAGACCTCGGGCGGGGCGCGCTGGGCCTATCTGGCGGCCTGGGACTATGCCGCCAAGCAGCAGAGCGGCAATGCCCAGAAGGCCAAGGACTTCGTCGCCAATCTTTACAAGCATGTGCCGGTGCTGGATTCGGGCGCGCGCGGTTCGACGGTGACATTCACCAAGCGCGGCATCGGCGATGTGCTGCTGTCCTGGGAGAATGAGGCGCATCTGGTGCTGAAGGAAGCCGGCGGCGACCAGTACACGATAGTCTATCCCTCGCGCTCCATCCTGGCCGAGCCGCCGGTGGCCTTGGTGGACAGGAATGTCGACCGCAAGAAGACCCGCGCCACCGCTGAAGCCTATCTGAAATTCCTTTACACGCCGCAGGCACAGGAGATCGAGGCGAAGAATTACTATCGCCCGCGCAACCAGCAGATTCTGGCCAAGTATCGTGGCCAGTTCCCCAATATCGCCTTGTCCACCATCGACGATGCGTTCGGCGGCTGGGACAAGGCCCAGGCCACCCATTTCGCCGAAGGCGGCGTGTTCGACCAGATTTACCAGCCGGGACGGTGACATCACGGCTGCCGCAGAGAATTTCTGAAGCGTCCCCAAATGTGCAGAAGCCGGTGTAAAGCCCGGCTTCGGATTTTTGATAGAAAAGCATGAGCGCCATCGGCCTGAAAATTCCACTTCCCAAGTCCCGGCATGTCCTGCCGGGATTCGGCCTGTCGCTGGGCTTCACGATCTTCTATCTGACCTCGCTGGTGCTGATCCCGCTTCTGGCGCTGGTGCTGCGGCCTTTCGAACTGGGGCTGGACGGCATGTGGAACGCCATTTCCACCCCGCGCGTGATGGCCTCGTTGCGCCTGTCCTTCGGCATGGCGCTGGCGGCGGCGGTGATCGATTCGGTGTTCGGATTCATCATCGCCTGGGTGCTGGTGCGCTACCGGTTTCCCGGCAAGGCCCTGCTGGACGCGGTGATCGACCTGCCCTTCGCCTTGCCCACGGCGGTGGCTGGCATCGCGCTCTCCACCTTGTATGCGCCCACGGGATGGATCGGGTCGATCCTGATGGAGCATGGCATCAAGATCGCCTACACGCCCTGGGGCGTGCTGGTGGCGATGATCTTCATCAGCCTGCCTTTCACGGTTCGCACGGTGCAGCCGGTGCTGAGCGAAATCGGCCGTGACATGGAGGAAGCCGCCGCCACCCTGGGCGCCACCCGGCTGCAATCCATCGGCCGTGTGGTGCTGCCCATGATGCTGCCGGCCATCCTGACCGGTGCGGCGATGGCCTTTGCCCGGGCGGCGGGCGAATACGGCTCGATCATTTTCATAGCCGGCAATATCCCGGCGGTCAGTGAAATCGCGCCGCTGCTGATCGTCATCAAGCTGGAGCAGTATGACTATGCCGGGGCTTCGGCGGTGGGCGTGGTGATGCTGGCGGCCAGCTTCATCATGCTGCTGGCGCTGAACGGATTGCAAAGCTGGGCGGCGAAACGCAGATGAGCAAACGTCTCGCCAATCCCACCGAAGATCCGCTGTGGCTCAAGCTCACGCTGGGCATCATCGCGGTCGGCTTCATCGCCATCATGCTGCTGCTGCCGCTTGTGCTGGTGTTCAAGGAAGCGCTGGCCAGTGGCGTGAAGACCTTCTTCAGCGCGATAGTCGAGCCGGACACGCTGGCCGCAGTAAAGCTGTCGCTGCTGGCCGCCGCCATCGCGGTGCCGCTCAATACCGTGTTCGGCATCGCGGCGGCCTGGTCCATCGCCAAGTTCGATTTCCGGGGCAAGACCTTCCTGGTGACCCTGATCGACCTGCCGTTCTCGGTGTCGCCGGTGGTGGCGGGCCTGGTCTATGTGCTGGTGTTCGGCATGCAGGGCTGGCTGGGTCCGACGCTGGCCGGATATGACATCCGCATCCTGTTCTCGCTGCCCGGCATCGTGCTGGCCACCATCTTCGTGACCTTCCCCTTTGTGGCGCGCGAGCTGATCCCGCTGATGGTGGATCAGGGCCGTGACGAGGAAGAAGCCGCCGCCACATTGGGCGCATCGGGTTTCCAGACCTTCCTGCGCGTCACCCTGCCCAACATCAAATGGGGCCTGCTTTACGGCATCCTGCTCTGCAATGCCCGCGCCCTGGGCGAATTCGGCGCGGTGTCGGTGCTTTCGGGCCATATCCGCGGCCAGACCAACACCATGCCGCTGCATGTCCAGCTTCTGTACGACAATTATGATTATGCCGGCGCCTTCGCCGTCGCCGCCCTGCTGGCGATGCTGGCGCTGCTCACCCTGGCTTTGAAATCGTTTCTGGAATGGCGTTACGCGGACGAACTCGCCGCGTCGCATCGTCATTAGAGGTTTATGTCATGTCTCTTGTTGTTGACTCCGTCACCAAGAAATTCGCCCGCTTTCCGGCGCTGAAGGGCGCCAGCTTTGTCGCCCCCCAGGGCGCCTTTGTTTCGCTGCTGGGACCGTCGGGCTCGGGCAAGACCACCTTGCTGCGCATCCTGGGTGGGCTGGAAGTGGCCGACAGCGGCAGCGTGCGCTTTGCCGACCTCAACTGGCTGGACATGCCGGCCCGCACCCGCAATGCCGGTTTCGTCTTCCAGCAATATGCGCTGTTCAAGCATATGACCGTGGCCGACAATATCGCTTTCGGTCTGAAGGTGCGGCCGCGCGACAGGCGCCCGAGCCGGGCCGATATCGCTAAGCGGGTGACGGAGCTGCTGGCTCTGGTGCAGTTGCCCGGCCTGGAAGCGCGCTATCCCAGCCAGCTTTCCGGCGGCCAGCGCCAGCGCGTGGCCCTGGCCCGGGCGCTTGCGATCGATCCGCGCATGCTGCTGCTGGACGAACCCTTCGGGGCGCTCGACGCCAAGGTGCGCAAGGAACTGCGCGCCGACCTGCGCCGCATCCACGACCATGCCGGCGTCACCACTGTCTTCGTCACCCATGACCAGGAAGAGGCCTTCGCGGTCGCCGATCTGGTGGCGGTGATGAAGGATGGCCGTATCGAGCAATATGGCGCGCCGCAGGATGTGCGCCGCGATCCCAAGACCGCCTTCGTTTCGGAATTCCTTTCCGCCTAAACGCCTGCAATCGATTTGGCGACGGCCTCGGCAACTTTAATGCCGTCGACGGCTGCCGAGAGAATGCCGCCGGCAAAGCCCGCGCCTTCGCCCGCCGGATAAAGCCCCTTTGTGTTCAGACTCTGGAAGTCCTCGCCGCGCCGGATGCGGATGGGGGAGGAGGTGCGGGTTTCCACACCGGTCAGCACCGCATCGGCGCGGTCGAAACCCTTGATCTGGCGCCCGAAGGCGGGCAGGGCCTCGCGGATGGCTTCGATGGCATAATCGGGCAGGCAGGATGACAGGTCTGTCGGCGTCACACCGGGACGGTAGGAGGGCATCACCTCGCCCAGCGCGGCGGACGGATTTCCCGCGATGAAGTCTCCCACCAGTTGGGCCGGGGCGGCATAGGTGCCGCCGCCAGCCGCAAACGCGGCTTCTTCCCATCGCCGCTGCAGCGCGATCCCGGCCAGCGGATGGCCGGGATAATCGGCGTCCGGCGTGATACCGACCACGATGCCGGCATTGGCGTTGCGCTCGTTGCGCGAATACTGGCTCATGCCATTGGTGACGACGCGGCCCGGTTCGGAGGCCGCCGCCACCACCGTGCCGCCGGGACACATGCAGAAGCTGTAAACGTCGCGGCCATTTTTGGCGTGATGCACCAGCTTGTAATCGGCGGCGCCCAGCTGGGAGATTGAGCGCCCGAAACGCGCCTTGTCGATCAATCCTTGCGGATGCTCGATGCGAAAGCCGATGCTGAAGGGCTTGGCCTCGATGGCGATGCCGCGTTCGTGCAGCATCTGAAATGTGTCGCGGGCGCTGTGGCCCAGCGCCAGAACGACATGGCCGGATTCAATTTCCTCGCCCGATTCCAGCCGTACGCCGCGCACGCCATGATCCGATGTCAGAAGCAGGTCCATGACCTTGGCGTTGAAGCGATACTCCCCGCCCAGCGCTTCGATGCTTTCGCGCATGGATTCCACCATGGTGACCAGGCGGAAGGTGCCGATATGGGGATGGGCTTCGGTGAGGATTTCCTCAGGCGCTCCCGCCGTGACGAATTCATGCAGTACCTTGCGGCCCAGGTGACGCGGGTCCTTGATCTGGCTGTAGAGCTTGCCGTCGGAGAATGTTCCGGCGCCGCCCTCGCCGAACTGGACATTGGATTCCGGATTCAAAACCGAGCGCCGCCACAGGCCCCAGGTGTCCTTGGTGCGCTGGCGCACTTCCTTGCCGCGTTCCAGGATGATGGGGCGAAATCCCGACTGCGCCAGGATCAATGCGGCGAACAGCCCGCACGGCCCGGCGCCGATCACCAAGGGGCGCTGGAACGATGCGGGCGCATGGGCGGCGAATTTGTACGCCATGTCCGGCGTGGGCCGCGCGTCCTTGGGTGCGGGTGTTTCATCCTTCAGCGTGACATCGACGGTATAGATGTAGGTGATCGCCTGCTTGTTGCGGGCGTCGTGGGCGCGCTTGAACACCCGGAAATCCAGCAACGCCTCGGCGGGAAGCTTGAGCTTCCTGAGGATCGCGGCTTTCAGCGCGGCAGGCCCGTGATCGAGCGGCAACTTTATGTCGGTAAGGCGCAACATAAATGCTCCTATACCGACAGGTTCCCGCCTGTGCCAGCCCCGCATTCGTAAGCGACTTTACAGGCTGCAAAATCGCGCACCGGTTCCCGCGCCATCACAAATGATTTCGGTCGTCGTTTCGTGTTGACCCCCTTCTGTTTCAGGCGCAGAGTTTTGAGGCTGGAAGAAATGATTGCGATTGCCGCAGTTACGTCCAAGGCGCCCATAACGCGATGAATTCCATCGCGATCGATCCGGTGGAGACCGGATTTCCTGGCGCCGGAACGTCGCGCGAGACGCAACTTTTTCTTACGGCAGGTGTAACCGCGAACAGGAGGTTCCTAAATGGAAGTGACTCCACCGGAAAGTAAGCCGGGCTCCGCCTAAGCGCGGAGCCAAGGCCCGGATTAAAACACCGGACCTCCGCCTCAAAGCGAAACGAAACAAATGGGCGTCAGCCCATATCAAACAGTCCGGCCTGATGTCGGACGAGCAAAGAATGGATAGGCCCCGTCAGCAATCTGGCGGGGTTTATCTTTTTGACGGAGCGCCAGCTTTTGCACCGTAAGGACGTCGCGTGCATTCACGGGAAGTGCTGGTAGAGCCAGGTTTCGCTCAGGGTCCTGTTGCCCAGCCTGAGGAACAGGCGCAGGTCCACCGGCGCGTTGCCGTCGAGCTGCAGGTCGAAACCGGCGCGCCAGCGGTCGGTTCCTGTCACCTTCAGCACAAAGGCGTCGCTGACCTTGCCGCGCGAGGCGGTCACCACGGGCGTCACGTCGAAGCGCACCGGCATCTGGCTGAGCGGGCCGCCAGTGAAATCCACCACGAATTTCTGCTTGTCTCGCGGCCAGGGATTGGCGCCCGGTATGCCGCCGCGTCCCAGCCGCGTCGCCACCACCCTCGCTATGGTCTTGGGGAATGCCGGTTCATTGTTCTGCCAATAGAGCCGGTAGTCGAAGCTGCGGGTGTCGCCGGCGCTGATGTCGCCGTCAGGTCGCCAATAGGCGACGATATTGTCGTGGGTCTCGTCCTCGGTGGGAATTTCCACCAGTTGCACCGCGCCCGCACCCCAATTGCCCTTGGGCTCCACCCACAGGCCGGGCCGCTTGTGGTAATGGGCGCTGTCATCCTGATAGTCGACGAAGTCGCGGTCGCGCTGCATCAACCCGAAGCCTTTGGGATTGTTGTCGAGGAAGGAATTGGTTTGCACCCCGGGCGGATTGACCAGCGGCCGCCAGATGCGCTCGCCCTTGCCGGTCCAGATCGCCAGTCCGTCGCTGTCATGGATTTCGGGGCGCCAGTCGGCCGCCTTGCGGCGCTCATTCTCGCCATACCAGTACATACTGGTCAGCGGCGCCACCCCCAGCCGCGAAATGTCGGCGCGGAAGAACAGTCGGCAATGCGCGTTCATGGTGACGGCGCCGTTTTTGTCCTTCATGGCGTCGAACTTGTAGGCGCCGGTGATGGAAGGGCCGTCCAGCAGGGCATAGACGGTGATCACTGCTCCGCGCGCCCCCAGCCAGAATTCCGAGAAGCGGGGAAATTCCTCCGCCGTGGCGGCGGCGGTGTTGATGGCGATGCCGCGGGCGGAAATGCCGTATTGCCGGTCCTGGCCGCTGGTGCGGAAGTAGCTGGCGCCTTGGAAGGCGAGCCAGTCACCCGGCGTCGGCGCGCTCTCCATGACGCGAAAGCCGGCGAAGCCCAGCCCGGCAAGCTGCCTGGGGTCCAGGCCCGCCGCGCCATAGTCGAAATAATCCGGGCCGTAGAGAATCTCGCGGGCCTGATCGCCCTCCAGCGCGTGCAGCAGCACCGGCTCACTGGAGTACCGGCTGAGATGGAAGAAAGCGCCCGCGTAGGTCCCGTTCGGCCACAGCCCATGCTCGGCGCGGAAGCGGATTTTCTGGGCGGCGTCGTAATCGATGTCCTTGATGACGGCGGCCGCACGCTGCGGCGGCGCTTTATAGGGCTGGGTGGCGCTTTTTTTGGCGCGCGCCGCCAAAAGATCAAAAGTGAAGGGCCTGGCGGGGCCCAGGCGGATCGCCGATGGCTGTGCGACGGCGCTGAGTGCTCTTTGCGGCAGCAGGCTGGCGGACAGGGCGGCCAGCAGCAGGCGTCGGTCTGTCACAAGCATGGCCATGCCTTAACGCCTGAAAAAGGAGAAGTTAAGGCCCGGGAACGGGCCGCCTCGGAAATGCGCGGAACGATCCATCATTTCGCCGCATTGTAACGTTTAATGAGAGTGTCGCAGGAGCGGCATTTTCCGCGGATACTCGAAGCAATGGATTCCCAGTCTCGCGCATTTGAATCACCCGCCGAATCGAATCTTGCCGCCGCACCCCTGCCTTGCCCGCGCGCCATGCACCCCCAGACCCTGACGGTATGGACGCCTTTTTCCATCCTGGGCGCCGTGGTGATGGCGCTTCTGACCCTGCCGCGGGCGCTTGTCCTTGCGCCCGTGAGCCGTCGCCGCCGTGCCTGAAGACATCGCGGCGCGGCGATGGCTGTACCTGTTCCTGGTCCTGGCCTCGACCGTCGCCGCCGTCACCGCAATGGCCGGCATCTTCCAGGTTGACGATTTCACCTGGCGCGAAACCGGCATTCTCATTCTTTTCGCCATTCTCTTCGCCTGGATCGCATCGTCTTTCTGGCTGGCAGTGTTCGGCGCCTTTGCGCGCTTTTACAAGATCAACCTGCTGCCCCTGAAGCCCGATAGCGGCATCTCGGCCGCGCGTACCGCCATCCTGATGCCGGTCTATAACGAGGATGTGGCGCGGGTGTTTTCGGGCGTGCGCGCCATCTGGGAATCCGCCGGCGCCGATTTCGATTTCTACATCCTCAGCGACAGCACCAATCCCGCCAACTGGGTGGCGGAGGAAATGGAATGGCAGAAGCTGAGAGAGGTGCTGGGTCCGGAGGCGCGCATCTTCTATCGCCACCGCGCCCGCAATACCGGGCGCAAGGCCGGCAACATCCAGGACTTCTGCGAAAACTGGGGCCAGCTCTACGACTACATGGTGATCCTGGATGCCGACAGCCTGATGACCGGCGAGACGTTGCGCAAGCTGGTGGGGTTGATGGACGCCAATCCCCGCACCGCCCTTATCCAGGCACCGGCAGGGCTGGTGGGGCGTCATTCGCTGTTCGCGCGCATCCAGCAATTTTCCTCCAGCGTCTATGGCCCGATCCATACCGCGGGGCTGGCCTTCCTGCAGGGCGCGGACGGCAATTACTACGGCCATAACGCCATCATCCGCGTGCAGGCCTTCATGCAGCATTGCGGGCTGCCAAAGCTGCCGGGCAAGCCCCCTTTCGGCGGCGAGATCATGAGCCATGATTTTGTCGAGGCGGCGTTCCTGCGCCGCGCCGGCTGGGATGTGTGGATGGCGCCCGATATCGGCGGTTCGTTCGAGGAGCCGCCACCAACCCTGCTGGATCACCTGGTCCGTGACCGCCGCTGGTGCCAGGGCAACCTGCAGCATCTGCGCATCGTCTTCGCGCAAGGCCTGACCCTGCCCAGCCGTCTGCATCTGGCAATGGGGATCATGAGCTATATCTCTTCGCCGCTCTGGCTGTTGCTGCTGATCGTGTCGGCGGTGGACATGATGACGTATCGCGCGCCGGCGCCCGCCAGCTATATCGGGCTGGAGCCGTCGCTGGCGCTCGCCGTGTCGCATGCCGCCGAACTGGTGGTTCTGGTGCTGGCAACCCTTGTGCTGCTCTATGGCCCCAAGCTGCTGGCGGCGGTGGCGCTGCTGGACGATCCCGCCGCCACCCGCGCGCATGGCGGCACCGGCGCGGTGCTGTGGGGCGTGTTCTGGGAATCGCTTTTCTCCACCCTGATGGCGCCCATCGTGATGCTGCAGCACAGCTGGTACGTCTTCACCATCCTGATGGGCATGGCCACGGGATGGAATTCCCAGACCCGCAGCGACCGCGCCTTGCCGCTGGGCTTCGTCACCTGGAAGTTCTGGCCGCACACACTGATCGGCGTGGCGGCCACCGTCATTCTCTGGCGCCATGCCGGTGACAGCTTCAACTGGTTCGTGCCGCTGCTGGCCGGCATGCTGCTGTCCATTCCCCTGGTGGTGGTCAGTTCCAGGCCGCTGCTGGGGCTTTGGACGCGGCGGGAAAACCTGTTTGCCGTGCCCAGCGAGACGCGGGGCCTTGGCGTTATGGACCGTGCCCATGCGCTGGCCGGGGCGCATGAGAATTTGTCACAAGACGCGCGGCAACTGGTGCTGGAAGACCGCAAGGTGCGCGACCTGCATCTGGCTCTGCTGTCGGGCACGCCGCAGCCGGAGGGCGATGCCAGGCTTGGGCTGCTGCGGGCGCAGGCGGCGCGGCGCGAGACGGCGGCTTTCAGCCGCGAGGACTGGACCCTGCTGCTGTCGGATTCCGAAGGGTTGCGCGCGCTTCCGTAAAAATCGCCGCCACGCTAACCTCCGGGCAAAGAAAAACGGGGGGACCGATGCGCAGGATTCTTTTGAGTTTGGTGCTGTTGATGTTGCCGGCCTTGGCCATGGCGCAGAGCGTCAATGTCTCGGTCAATGTCGATACGTCAAAACCGGGCGCGGAAATCAGCCGTCACATCTATGGCCAGTTTGTCGAGCATCTGGGGCGCGGCATCTATGAAGGCATCTGGGTCGGCGAGAACAGCAAGATTCCCAACATCCGCGGCTATCGCAGCGATGTCGTCGCCGCATTGAAGAACATCAAGGTGCCGGTGATGCGCTGGCCGGGCGGCTGCTTCGCCGACCTCTATGACTGGCGCGACGGCATCGGCCCGCGCGCCAAGCGTCCGGTGCGGGTCAATGTCCATTGGGGTGGCGTCACCGAGGACAACAGCTTCGGCACCCATGAATTCCTCAACCTGGCCGAACTGGTCGGGGCCGAAGCCTATGTCTCGATCAATGTCGGGACCCTGACGCCCTACGATGCGTCGCAGTGGCTGGAATACATGACCTCGGATAGCAAGTCCTCGCTGGCCAATGAGCGGCGCAGGAACGGCCGCGCCAAGCCCTGGAACGTGAAGTTCGTCGGCATCGGCAACGAGACCTGGGGCTGCGGTGGCAACATGCGCCCTGAATATGCCGCCGACATCCAGCGCCGCTATGCCACCTTCGCCAACACCCCGCGCGACATGGGGACCCTGAAGATCGCCAGCGGCAGTCACGACGACAATTACGAATTCGCCGAAGTGATGATGAAGAATGGCGGCCGCTTCGATGGCCTCAGCGTGCACTATTACACCGTGCCGCGCGTCTTCCGCGACAAGGGCGCGGCCACCGGCTTTCCGGAAGCCGAATGGGCTTCGACACTGGACCATGCCCGGCATGTCGAGACCATCGTCACCAAGACCGCCGAGATCATGGACAAGTACGATCCCGCCAGGAAGATCGGGTTGTATTTTGACGAATGGGGCACCTGGTATGACCAGGGGCCCGGCTCGACGCCCGGTTTCCTCTATCAGCAGAACACGCTGCGCGATGCCGAAGTGGCGGCGCTGCATCTGAACATCTTCCACCGCCATACCGACCGGGTGAAGATGGCCAACATCGCGCAGATGATAAACGTGCTGCAGGCCATGATCCTGACCGACAAGGAGAAGATGGTCCTGACCCCGACCTATCATGTGTTTGAAATGTATGTGCCGTTCCAGGGCGCGACGCCATACCCGGCCAGCGTTTCGGGCGGCGGTTATAAAAACGGTGATACCAGCCTGCCGTCGGTGGATGTGTCGGCAGCGCGCGGCAAGGACGGCAAGCTCTATCTGTCGCTGGTCAACCTGGACCCGAACAGGCCGGCGCATGTCGTCACCAACCTGAGCGGCACGGCGAAGGGGCGCATCCTGACGGGCGCCGCGATGGACACGCGCAACACCTTTGCCGCGCCCCATGCCATCCGCCCGGTGCCGTTCAGCGGCAGCAGCGACAATGGCAAGCTGGCCTTTGACCTGCCGGCCAAGGCGGTGGCTGTGGTGGCGGTGGAATAGCGGTTTTCAAAGCGCAATAAAAAAGGCCGGTCTTGCGACCGGCCTTTTTCGTTTGTGTCAGACAGCTATTTGGTCCGGAACGCAAAGACCATGCTGTTCACATAGGTCTGGCCCGGATTCAGCCGCGCGCTGGGAAAGTCCGGGTGGTTGGGGGCATCGGGAAAGACGCCGGGCTCCAGGCAGATGGCGTCGCCCTGGCGATAGCTGCGCTGGTTCTTGCCGAAGAAGGTGCCGTCCATGAAGTTGCCGGTATAGAACTGGATGCCCGGCGCGGTGGCGCGCACTTCCATCACCCGGCCCGAGACGGGGTCTTCCACGATGGCGGCGGTGCGCAAGTCGCCCGCTTTGCCGTCCACGATGAAATTGTGGTCATAACCGCGGCCCAGCCGGATCTGCGTGTCGCGGGCGTCGCGGATGCGCGCGCCCACTGGCGTGGCCTTGCGGAAGTCGAAGGGCGTGCCCGCGACCGGGCGGCGTTCGCCGGTGGGGATCAGGGTGGCATCCACCGGGGTGAAGCGTTCGGCCTTCAACGTCACCAGATGGCCCATCACGTCGCGCGCCGCATTGCCCGACAGGTTGAAATAGGCGTGGTTGGTCAGGTTCACCACCGTCGGCTTGGTGGTGGTGGCGCCGTAATCCAGGCGCAGCTCGTTCTTTTCGTTCAGCGTGTAGGTGACGGTGGCGCGCATCTGGCCGGGAAAGCCTTCCTCGCCATCGCCGCTGACATAGCTGAGCGTGACCTTTGCATCGGCGCCGCTGGACACCGCGTCGATCTTCCAGACGCGCTTGTCGAAGCCCTTGGTACCGCCATGCAGAGAATTGGGGCCGTCATTGGTGGCCAGGGTGTAGGTCTTGCCGTCGAGGCTGAACTTGCCCTTGGCGATGCGGTTGGCGTAGCGGCCCACCGAGACGCCGAAATAATTGGGGCGGGTGAGATAATCCTGCGCCTTGTCATAGCCCAGGGTGACGTCTTCCTTGCGGCCCTGTTTGTCTGGCACGATCACCGACTGCAGCGTGGCGCCCAGCGTGATGATGCGCACCGACATGCCCGCGCCGTTGGCCAGCGTCACCGAGTCAATCTTGGTGCCGTCGGCCAGCGCGCCGAAAGACCCGCCTGTCGCGGTGGCGGCATTTGCAGCAGTGGCGCACAGCACAAGGCAGGCGGCGCCCAGAATTGCGGATTTCATGATCCCTCCCGTTTCCCTGTGCCCAATATCCCGGCAAACAAATGTTCAGACAAGGCCATGGGGCCGGCTTAGAATGATGCGCCGCAACAGGGATGGTTGCGTGTTTCGGCGGCTGTTCCTGTCTCATCCGCGCCAGGCGGGTGAAAGCTATTTCCAGCACCGGCGCGTGGCCCTGTCTTTTGCCTTGCCGCTGCTGGGCGCGGGGCTGCCGGCTATCGCACATGCGGTGGTTCCGGGGCCTTGCGAGCGCACCGCCGGAGACATTATCCGCCGGCTGCATCAGCGGCTGGAAAAGCGGTAACAGTGCTATAAGGCCGCGTGAATCAGCATATCGCGCATCTATCCGACGACCCCAAGCGGCGCATCCTGAAGGATGTGTTCGGCTTTGACGATTTTCGCCCCGGCCAGGCCGCGGCAATGGAGAGTTTGCTGGCCGGGCGCCACGTGCTGGCGGTGATGCCAACGGGTGCGGGCAAGTCGCTCTGCTACCAGGTGCCGGCGCTGGTGCTGGGCGGGTTGACCGTGGTGGTCTCGCCGCTGGTGGCGCTGATGCAGGATCAGGTGGCGGCCCTGCGCCTGGCCGGGGTGGCGGCCGACACCATCAATTCTTCCATTGACCGGGACGAGAGTATCGCCGCCTGGCGCCGGGTGCAGGCGGGCGAAACGCGCCTGTTGTACCTGGCGCCCGAACGGCTGATGACCCAGCGCATGCTGGATGCGCTGGCCCGCCTGGATATCCGCCTGATCGCGGTGGACGAGGCGCACTGCATCTCGCAATGGGGCCCGGCCTTCCGGCCCGAATATGAACAACTGTCGCGGTTGCAGGGGCTTTTCCCCAAGGCGCCGATCATCGCCCTGACGGCGACGGCGGACGAAGCCACCCGCCGCGACATAGCGCAGCGGCTGTTTGCCGGCAAGGTCGAGACGCTGGTTCTGGGTTTCGACCGGCCCAACATCAAGCTCAGCGTCGCGGCGCGCGATGACGGCCCGCGCCAGCTGCTGGATTTCATCAAGCGCCATGCCGGGCTGAGCGGCATCGTCTATTGCCTGTCGCGCAAGAAGACCGAGGAGACCGCCGCCGCCCTGGAAAAGGGTGGCGTGAAGGCGCTGGCCTATCATGCCGGCATGACCAAGGAGCAACGCGACGCCAACCAGAACAGCTTCATGACCGAAGCCGGCGTGGTGATGGTGGCGACCATTGCCTTTGGCATGGGCATCGACAAGCCGGACGTCGCCTATGTCTTCCACACCGACCTGCCGGGAAACCTGGAAGCCTATTACCAGGAGATCGGGCGCGCGGGCCGCGACGGCCGCGCCGCCGAGGCACATATGCTGTTCGGTTCCGGCGACATCCGCATGCGGCGCATGTTTATCGACAATGAAGAGGCGAGCGACGAGCACAAGCGCCGCGCCCATGGCCGCCTTGGCACCCTGATCGGCTATTGCGAGGCGGTGCAGTGCCGCCGCCAGATCCTGCTGCAATACTTTGGCGAGGCCGCCGAGCCTTGCGGCAATTGCGACAATTGCCTGGATACCGTCCCGCTCAGCGACGGCACGGCGCAGGCGGAGCTTGTTTTGGCGGCGGTGCTGCAATCGGGCGAACGCTTCGGCGCCACCCATGTCATCGATATCCTGCGCGGCGCCCAGACGCAGAAAATCAAGGAGCGGGGACATGATGACCTGGCCTGCTTCGGCAGCGGGGCGGCGCGCAAGAAGGAGGAATGGCAGTCGCTGATCCGCCAGATGGCGGCGGCGGATTTTCTGAGCTCCGACGAGCATGGCGGCCTGCGGATTACCGAACGCGGTGAAGACCTGCGCCGTGGCACCGGCAAATTCCATTTCCGGCCGGCGACGCCACGCGCCAAGGTTCGCGCCGGGACGATAGCGGCCAGCGAAGGCGGCGATCCGGACCTGCTGGCGGCGCTGAAGGCGGTGCGGCTGAAACTGGCGCGCGAACGCCAGGTGCCGGCCTATGTGATCTTTTCCGACCGCACCCTGATCGACATGACTGCGCTGCAGCCGCGCAATCTGGACGAGTTTGCCCAGGTGAATGGCGTGGGCGCCGCCAAGCTGAAGGATTTCGGGAAGGTTTTCCTGGCGGCGATTGCGGCGTATGCTGGCGGTTAGCTAACTGAAAAAGAAGGATTCAAGGCTGTGAAAAAAGCCACCATTCTTTTCTTTTCCGCCTTGCTTGCGCCCATGACGGCAGCACCTTTGCTGGCGCAAACCCAGCGGCCCGGTCTTGCCCCCATCCCGACCTATGAAGTGCATCGGGCCAAAGCGGCGCCGCGCATCGACGGCCAGCTGGACGATGCCGCCTGGCAAGCGGCCAAGCCGGTGACCTTTGTTTTCCCCTGGGCCGGCCAGACCGGCAAGAAGCAGAAGACCGTGGCCAGGCTGACCTGGGACAGCGACAATCTCTATGTCGCCTATGAATGCGAGGATGGCGACATCACCGCACTGCATACCCGGCACGACGATCCCACCTACAAGGACGATGCCGTCGAAATCTTCATTGCGCCGCCGGGCGTCAGGAACCTGTATATCGGGCTTGAGATGAACGCCCGGGCGGTCCTGTATGACTATCTCTATCCGTTTCCCCAGCGCCTGATAAAGAAGTACGACCTGGCGGGCGTGCGCGTGGCGGTTTCCAGCAAGGGCACGCTCAACAATAGCGCCGACCAGGACCAGGGCTGGAATCTCGAAGTGGCGATTCCCTGGCGCGCCTTCGCCGATCTGGCCGATAATCCCGTTCCCAAAACCGGCGACCGCTGGATCGCGAACATGAATCGCTGGGATGGCACCGAACCCAGCCGCCGCCTTTCACAATGGTCGGACTCCGGCATGGTGAAGCCCGACCCGCATTTTCCGGACCGGTTTGGCCAGCTGCTGTTTGTTGAATGAAGAGTGGCGCGCCAAGCGAGCTTGGAGGCGACCAGTGACTGTGGCCGGGAATGTCCGGTATTGGCGCGTAACGGGCCTGTCCGGTGCTGAACCCAGGGCATTGCAGGCCTACCGCCAGCACATGCTATTTCTGATAGGATGGACCCACACCGGGGGAGTCAATGAAGCCGCTTGCCGTGCTGCTTGCATACCTATGCCTGGTGCTTCCCACCTTCACCGCGCCCGCTTTCGCCCAGGACGAAGACTATCCCATTGCGCCCGATGTCCTGGCCTGTTCGCCGCGGGTGTTGAAACCTGGCGGATCCGTCACTCTGCTGCTGGGACCCAATCACGGCGCGGAACTGACGATCCTGCGTCCCGGCGGGCGGGAGTGGTATTTCCTGGTCCTGGGCGACGCGACGCCGAAGGACAAGCCCCTGATGACCTCGCAAGCCCTGAAGGCGGCCCGGCGTATCACGCTGACTGAAGCCACGGGGGCCAGGCTCAATGACAAGCTGGGCGACAGGGTATTTTCAAGGCCTGGACGCTATGTCGTCTACAATTCCGACAAGCTGGAAACCAACGGCGGCGGCGTTCGGTGCATTATCGACTATCAGCGCTAGGGCCCGGCAGCGCCTCGGACGGCACACTTCCCATAAGCTCGCTTGGCATTGTGTTGTGTGAAAGTTTGTATCCCGCTGGCCTGCCGGATATTTTGTACCAGCGTGATTGAGACTACTGCATGGGCGCTGTCCGATCCAGATGGGGCGGTGCGGGCTTAAGAGTCTGCGGCGCAGGTGGTTGATATCCCAGCGATTAATGGGGCCTGACGGTGTTGTAGTGGTTACGCCACTGCTCAATGAGTATCTGGGCTTCCTTGAGGCTGCAGAAGATTTCGCCATTGAGCAGCTCGTCCCGCAGCTTGCCGTTGAAGCTTTCGCAATAGCCGTTCTCCCAGGGGCTGCCAGGCTCGATGTACAGGGTCTTGGCACCAATGACCGGCTTGCCCTGTGCCATCAGCACATCGACCGGCCGTAGCTTCGCGACAATCTCTTCTGCCGTGTGTCTTTTCCTTGCCATCTGTCCATTCCTCCTTGGTCCAAACCATGCTTCAGGGAGGACCACTTCAAAGGGGGCAGGCCAAGGTTATTCATGGAAATTGAAATCCTACTTTAGAAAAAGCAAACTCATTGCCCTGTTATCGAAATGTGTGAGCGGTTTTTTGGATTGAGACTGACTTGATTCAGTCTGATCTTTCGGATGGGGCAGGCCTTCGGCCTGCGCTAGTCCTACCCAGCTCCAGGCCATGACCTTTGCCTTTCACTGCGTATGAAAATTCCGAGCACCGCGCTAAATATCGCAGTCAGAAGGAATTATATTTTCCGCGTTTAGGCAGCACAGTTTCAGGATTGAGAGGTTTAGAAGATCGCCGGATTTCAAAGTGAAATATATTCTGGCCCGCCCTGGAGCTACTGCAATATCCAATTATTTGGCCAACCTCGACACTATCTCCTTTTTTTACCACGTAGCGATCTGCGGACGAGTAAACGCTGACGTATTCTTCGCGATGCTCTATTAGCAAGAGTTTGCCGTAGCTAGCCAGTTCGCTGCCTTGATAGACTACCCTACCCGAGGCGCTGGCACGAATGGGGGCACCTGCCGTGACTGCGATATCAAGACCTGCGTTTCTGGGAATTCGCGTGAGATCAAAAATTCCCACTATCTTGCCGTCAACGGGCCAGCGAAACTGGCTCAGGGGCAGGCGTTGAGAAGGCAGAGGCTGGGAATGGCGCTCAATCTCTTTGACCGACTTGTCGGTAAACGTATCTTTCACACCCCACTCAAAAAACGTTACTGGCGAGCTTGCCCTGCACCCCCCCAGAAGCATCGATGCAAGAAGCACTGCTAGAAGGGTAAAAGGCATGTCTCAACCTATAGGTATCCATTTCAGATACTATCTGTAGACATCCACTACCTGCAACGCCCCACATTATCTACAATTTATGCCTTAAACACTCTGTAAACCATCTTGAAGGTATCCATTGCGGATACATTTGACGATGTGGATGATGGAAAAACATAGATCTGATGCCATTAGTCTGAAGCGGACAATGGGCCGCCGGATCGCACTGGCTCGGAAAATCGCCAGTGTGAGGGAAAAACGGGCGATAACCCAGGAAGTCTTGGCCGCTCGATTGCGCATGTTTCCAAGACGTATTTGGGAGATTGAAGAAGGCATTCTGGCTATTGACGCTAGCGAACTGTGCCGGTTTGGGGATGCTCTTGATCTGCCGGCAGGTTGGTTTTTTGGTCAATTTGAATGGGCTACGTGCCAAACCTCCGAAAAGCTAGATATGTCGGATTTGATACTCGCAAAAACCATCAACGAGATGGACCCGGAAGCCAAATGCGCGGTCTATGAGATCGTGATGCGCATTTCAGGAAATAAAGCGAGGAATTAATTCAGCGCCGGGAAGACGAAGCTCTAGAAAAGAGACCTTCAGCTACCTGCAGCAGCATTTTCTTGTCCTTATCGGACAGCATGTTCAGCATTGAGGAAATTTTGTCATCTACTTTTTGACTGCCAGGATTTGAGGAACCGCAAGGAATCAAATAAACCACCGAGACCCCTAAAGCGCGGGCGATCCGCTCCATCCTATCAAGAGTCAGGCGGCGATCTCCTTTTTCCAATTTCTGGATTTGAGCTTTGGTCGTGCCAGCAGCTTCCGCCACTTCCGCAAGGGTCATCCGCTTCAGACGCCTAATTTCCGAGATGCTATTTTTCATGAAGGCATCGGTGAATCATCCGAAACCTCATGCATAAAAATATTATCTTGTCACTGTAGAAAAAGTAAAATCAGCCCTGCTTCATGAACCGATAGTTATCCAACGAGTGAACCTTACTCTCCCCGGCTTCCGCTTCGCCAAAGAAGCCCGCCGTCTTGAGCCAGAGCCTGTCTATTTCGGTGCATTCGGTATCTTCACCGAGAAATACAAACATCCCCAAAATCAAAGTTGCCCTCCCGTTCTTTGAGCCAACCGGCATAAGCGCCAGTTCCACTGGAACAGCTGTGCCACCTTGGGATCGTGTTTCTGCCGAGATAAGCAGGGGAGATGCCTCAGCATGCAGCTGATCCAATAAGCTTCGTATCAATTGCTGATCAATCACATGCCAATAGTCCAGAATATCGCTCCTCAGCAGATGCTCCGGGAACAACTTTTGGACAGCGCTACCAGCAGCGCAAAACGTTCCGCCCCCATTGGAAGCGGGCCTCAAAATGAAAACGTTCGGTGCGATGCACCGAACAACGGCATCATCAAGCTTGGTCTGGCCAGTACCTGGCCCACCATGCAATCCAGCCCAATATCCGATTATCAAATTGCTAAGGCTATGCTGCATAGCTGTACTCCACATTTTTAAGCTTTGCGGCACGAGACTGAAGGTGCCCACACTTCGAAGCAGAACGTTCCAAGGCACAAAGGTTTGCGCTTATTTTTGCAAAGTTCTTCGCGTATTTCTGCGCGCATAGCATTGATGCGATCAGTGGACAGTGGACTAGAAAATTCGCCGATGGGCGTAAGTAGGCGATCAGGCGCAGATCTCGTGCGATCAATGGCCGATGAAAGAGGGCTTTTGTTTTCCGCCCTACGGATATCGGCCCATGTTGCGGCACTAGCTAATGCCAGCACCAACACGAAAGCATTTATGATCTTGGCCAAAGCCCCAATCCTCACCCTCAAGGGGAGAAGTGCACGAAGCCTACGAACCAGTCGCGAATAATCGCGGCCGGTTCGGTAATAACAATAACTGAATTAAATTCATTAATTTAAGAACCGAATTAATACAGAATGTAACCGAATAGGCCCTAATTTCTATCGTATATTGTGTACCTGGTTGACGCAACCCCCTGCATTGGCGCAGTTTTCCGAGCCTTATTTCTATCAAAGCACTTGGCACAAAAAGAGCCGGGCAGGTCACCCTTAAACTAACATACCAACTGGGCCACTCAGTGGGGGCCGGTCACAGGGCTGAATGGCTGCTTTGGAGAAAAGCAGACATTCGATTGCCCTGTAGATCAGGCCTTTTCTGATCGCCAGCGTTCGCGGCAATACAGTTTCCATTTGTGGGAATATTTGTGGGATAAATGAAATAGATTAGAAAAAACCATTGTATTATCAATGGTTTATCTAAAGAAAATGGCGGAGCCGGAGGGATTCGAACCCTCGATACGGCTTTACAACCGTATAACGGTTTAGCAAACCGCCGCCTTCAGCCTCTCGGCCACAGCTCCATCCGACTTCAGCCGCGCTACTGGCTGAAGGCCGCCGCAACCGGGCGCAAGGGCGCCCTTTTGCCCTAGATCGCCCCGGCGCTCAAGGCGGCTGATGGGGCGGGAAATGGCGTAATTTCGCGATTTTTACCCGGCCGCCCGCGCCAGGCGCTGCGGCGCGGCATGAATTTCCCTTATGCCTGCCTTGCCAGCCCCGCGACCCAAGCGCAGCATTATCCCAACAGGTCGGGACAACCCGGCCGGCACCGGCGTTTCGCCCGCGAACCGCTCTCGGGCGAAACTTCGAAATGGAGGAGCTTCGCCATGCAAGTCAGGCATATCCTGCGCGTCAAGGGTCACGACATCATCGCCATCCAGAGCAGCGCCACACTGGGCGAGGCGGCGCAGATCCTGTCCGACAAGAAAATCGGCGCCCTGGTGGTGAAGGACAAGAACGGCAAGCTGGCGGGAATTTTCTCCGAGCGCGACCTGGTGCATGCCATCGCTGCGACGGGCGCGGCGGCCCTGTCGGAAAGCGTCGGGCGCCACATGACCAAGGCGCTTCAGACCTGCGTGGAATCGGATGCGGTGGAAAGCATCATGGAAGTGATGACGGTAGGCCGCTTCCGCCATGTGCCGGTGCTGGATGAAAACCAGCAGCTCTGCGGCATGGTCTCGATCGGCGATATCGTGAAGACGCGGATCGCCGAAACTGTCAGCGAAGCGGCGGCGTTGCGGGACTATATTTCCGCCACCGCCTAGGGAACCGAGGTTCCCTTTGAAATAGCCTTTTTCGGACCGGAACCCGGTTTTGGGAAACACGTTTCTTTGAGCGCACGTTCAAAGGAAACCGTCCATGAAGCCCCCCTTCTGGCCGCCACCAGCGGTCTTGCCCTTTCCGCATTCCTGCTTGCCGCGCCGGCCATCGCCCAGAACCGGGTCGACGCAAACGGCATGCCCACCACCGATTCCACACTGGCGGAGAAAGCCGAAACCGCCGCCATCAACAACCAGGTTGCCGCCAGCAATGCGGCTGCCGATGCGCAGGCCGCCGCCAACAATGCGCAGTATCAGGCGCAGCAGCAGACCTATCAGAACCAGCTGCAGCAAAACCAGGCGGCGCAGGCCAACCATCAGAATGAAGTCGCCAACTATGATGCCGTGCGCGAACGCTATGCGCGCGAGCGCGCCGCCTATCACCGCGGCGTCTGACCGGATCGCTATGCGCGCCTTGTCATCGTCGGACCCGCCGACAATGTGATTGGCGAGCGTGTTCAGCTGATCACCGGTTCGCGTGTCGGCACCGTGATCGACGCCGATCTTGCCGTAAACGGCAATGTCGCGGCCTTGCTGGTGCGCCTGGATAGCAGCGGCAAGCTGGTCTGGATCGACTCCGGCGATGTTCGCTATCACCGCGCCGACGGGGTGGTGATGACCAATCTGGATCGCCAGGATCTCAATCACATGGCCGACCAGCGTCTATAATACCCTGTAATTTCAACACGTTATGAGAGGCCCGGGCCGCTCTTGCGAAGGGGCGGCCCTTTTCGCATGCCACGGCAGCGGAAGTACCGCCTGCTTGCCGATGGCGAGATAAGCCCGGTTTTAAATGGTTAGGTGACGCATCGCAGCATGCGCATCATGGCTGGGACGCGTTCGGTCTGCCGGCTGTGGCAGCGGGCGGAATCGCACCTACATATAGAGGGCTTGGCAACTTGTTTCCGCCGTCTGGGGCCGGTCCACAGGCCCCTGAAAAAAAGCGCTTTTTAGGCCTTTTTTGCGTTTGACTTGCCCAGACCCCGCACCTATAACCCGCGCCCACGCTGCTTCGCGGCTGATGTTGCGAAGCGAGTGATACCGTTGAATTTAGACGTGAAAACCGTCGGACGGCGCTGTTTGACATTGTGATTTCAGGAAGGGGAACGTGGGCGGCGGCTCGGTATGCCACCATGTCAAAGCCTTGTGCTTTGGCGTGTTACTAATCGAGCAACGACGCATAATGCTCGCGTTCTTCTGCAAGACTAAAATTGTACAAATGTTCGGTCGGCGAAAGCCGGCCAAACCCTAGTCAATACAGTTTTGCGAACACGCAACTGACCGGCGCAAGCCGGTCATTAGAGAGCGTTAGCGTCGTCTGCGTATAGGATCAAAACATGAGAGTTTGATCCTGGCTCAGAACGAACGCTGGCGGCAGGCCTCAAACATGCAAGTCTAGGGGGTGTAGCAATACATCACCGGCGGACGGGTGCGTAACGCGTGGGAATGTACCTA